>Ga0136616_10000154_pt1 | contig 28353 bp, 29 predicted proteins | sample AntDrymUQ2992106_2_FD_106648 | JGI IMG/M metagenome (GOLD analysis project Ga0136616, IMG submission 106648) | Polar desert sand microbial communities from Dry Valleys, Antarctica - metaG UQ299 (21.06) | ecosystem: Environmental > Terrestrial > Soil > Desert | place: Antarctica: Dry Valley... | reverse complement strand
TGAGCGCGCTCGCCTTCCGGCTGCCCGAGCGAGCGCACGCACACGAGCCGCCGGAGGCGCGCGGCGTCGCCCGCGACGAGGTCCGCCTGCTGGTGGCCGCGCGCGAGGCCGCGACGGTCGAGCACGCCCGCTTCCGCGACCTCCCCGGCTACCTGCGGCCGGGCGACGTGCTGGCCGTCAACGCCTCCGCGACGCTGCCGGCCGCCGTCCCGGCGCGGCTGCCGGGCGGCGCGGAGGTCGAGCTGCGCTTCGCCACGGCCGCGCCCGACCTGGACCGCGGAAGCTGGTGGATCGTCGAGCTGCGCAGCGCCGGCGGCGCGTCGCCGTTCGCGGGCGCCCGCGCCGGCGAGACGCTGACGCTGCCCGGCGCCGCCACGGTCGAGCTCGTCGCGCCCTACGCGGGCGGGGCGCGGCTGTGGCTGGCGCGCGTTCGCGCCCGCACGGCGCTGCACGAGTACCTCGCCCGCCACGGCCACCCGATCCGCTACGGCTACGTGCCCGCCGAGTGGCCGCTCGCGGCCTACCAGACCGCGTTCGCCACGCAGCCGGGCAGCGCCGAGATGCCGAGCGCGGGCCGCCCGTTCACGCCCGAGCTGATCGCCCGCCTGGTCTCCGCCGGCGTGCACGTCGCGCCGCTCGTGCTGCACACCGGCGTCTCCTCGCTGGAGCGCGGCGAGGCGCCCTACCCGGAGCGCTACGCCGTCCCCGAGGCGACCGCCCGGCTCGTCAACGCGGTGCGCTGGTGGGGCGGGCGCGTGATCGCGGTCGGCACCACCGTGGTGCGTGCGCTGGAGACTGTCGCCGACGAGGACGGCACGGTGGCGGCCGGCGAGGGCTGGACGCGCCTGGTTGTCACGCCCGAGCGCGGCGTGCGCGCGGTCGACGGGCTGATCACCGGCTGGCACGAGCCCGACGCCTCGCACCTGCAGCTGCTCGAGGCCGTGGCCGGACCGGAGCTGCTCGAGTGCAGCTACGCGGCCGCGCTCGAGCACGGCTACCTCTGGCACGAGTTCGGCGACAGCCACCTGATCCTGCCCTGAACGTCGAACCTCGTCCGGCTCAGCCGGGCGAGCTCGAGGCCGGGAGGCGCTGCGGCCCCAGCGGCTCCTCCGGCGGCCCGTCGCCGGGGGGTCGCAGCCGGACCTGCCACCAGCCGACGTCGTGCCACTGGCCGCGCTTGAAGCCGATCGCCCGGTAGACGCCGACCGGCTCGAAGCCGAGTGCCTCGTGCAGCGCGACGCTGGCGTCGTTGGGCAGCGTGACGCCCGCGCAGGCGATCTGGAGCCGCTGACGCGCCAGCAGCGAGAGCAGCGCCTCGTACAGCTCGCGGCCGACCCCGCTGCGGTGCCGGCGGGCGTCGACGTAGACGGCGACGTCGGCCGCCCAGCGGTAGGCGGCGCGGTCGTGGTGCGCCGACGCGTAGGCGTAGCCCGCCACCACGCCGTCGCGCTCGCAGACGAGCCACGGGTGCGTGCGCGCGATCGCGGCGATCCGGCTCGCCATGTCGGCGGTGGAGGGCGGCTCCGCCTCGAACGAGGCCGCGCCGGCGCGGACGCTCGGCGCGTAGATCTCGGCGCAGGCGGCGCCGTCGCGCTCGGGGTCGGCGTGGCGGAGCATCGCGGGCCATGGTGGCACCGGTGGCGTCCCGGCGCGATGCCGCCCTGCGCTGGAGGGCTTTCCCCAGGGTGAGCACCTCACCACGCGCGCGGGCGCCGACGTAGCCGAGGGAAGGTGAACCCGGCGAGCCGGCGGGGTACTCGGCTCCCCACGATGGTCAATGCCCGCGTGCAGACCACGACGGCACCGGATGGGAGCCCGCTCGTCGAGGCCGTCTTCGACCTCTCCGAGCCGGAGGTGGCGGGCGTCGCGCGCGCCGTCAACGCGTCGCGCACGGAGCAGTTCCGCCACGAGGCGCTGTCGGCCGACGACGTGGTGGAGATGCGCGAGCTGACCGCGCTCGCCGACCAGCTGACGGCGCTGGCCGGCCACGCCAGCGCGGTCACGCTGACGCTGCGCCCGGCGCGGCTGGTCGCGCTGCGCGACACGCTCGAGGCGTTCGTCGCCCAGCGCGACGAGGCCGGCTTCACGCGCGAGGAGGACCGCGGGGCCTACGCGGTCGCCCAGTCGCTGGCCTGGCCGCTGGGCGACCTCAGCGCCGAGACGCTGCGGGCGGCGCTCGCCGCCGCCGCCCACGCCGACCGCTGACCCCACGTCACCCGCCGTGCGCCGCGAGCCGGGGCGGTAGCGTCGCGGGGTATGAGCGACCCCGAGCGCTACGAGGTCCCGCCGGAGCGGCTGGAGCTGTGGCTGGCGCGCTGGGTCGAGCGCCACGGCGACGTCCGCTGCACGCGGATCGGGCCCGAGCGGGTGACGGTGGAGGCGCTCGACGGGGCGCTGCTGGACTGCGATCCGCCGTTCCCGCCGCTGGCGCCGGAGGCGGGCGGCACGCACACGGGCATGCACGTGGCGCCGCTGCTGGAGCACGTGCGGCGCGAGCGGGTCGCGGGCGTGCTGCTCGTGCGGCTCGGCGGGCACGCGGCCGGGGTCTTCGCCGGACGCCGGCTGGTGGACTCCAAGGTCGGCAGCCGGCTCGTGCACGGGCGCCACAAGAAGGGCGGCTCGAGCCAGCGGCGCTTCGAGCGCCGGCGCGGCGAGCAGGCGCGGATGGCGATGGAGGCGGCGGCGGACGTGGCCGCGCGGGTGCTGCTCCCGCATCGCGCCGACCTCGACGCGCTGGTGCTGGGCGGCGACCGCGGCGCGCTCACCGAGGTGCTCGCGGACGCGCGGCTGCGGCCGCTGCGGCGCCTCGTGGTGGAGGGCGTGCTCGACGTCCCGGATCCGCGGCTGGCCGTGCTGCGCTCCACGCCCGACCGCTTCCTGGCGACGCGGCTGACGGTCAGGTGAGCAGTCGTCGCATCGGTGGCGGCGACGCGGCCGACGGTCAGGTGAGCAGCAGCCGCACGGCGGCGACGACGCCGACGACCACGATGAACGCGCGCAGCACGGCCGGTGGCAGCCGGCGCCCGTACATGCCGCCGAGCTGGCCGCCGACACTGGAGCCGACCGCGATCGCGGCCGCCGCGCCCCAGGCGACGTCGCTGACCGCCACGAAGATGACCGCCGCGACCGCGTTGACGAGGCCGGCCAGGACGTTCTTGACCGCGTTGAGCCGCTGCAGCGGCTCGTCGAGGAAGATGCCGAGGAAGGCCATCAGCAGCACGCCCTGTGCGGCGCCGAAGTACCCGCCGTAGACGCCCGCGAGCCCGACGCCGGCCACCGCTGCGGGCCCGCCGTGCGTCGGGGCGTGCTCGCGCTTGGCGACGAGCCGGCTCAGCCGCGGCTGCAGCACCACGAGCACGCAGGCGACCAGGATCAGCACGGGCACGATCGCGTCGAACGCCGACTCGGGCAGCTGGAGCAGGGCGACGGCCCCGATCGCGCCGCCCGCGAGCGAGGCGCCGGCCAGGCGCAGCACGCGCGAGCGCTGGCCCGCCAGCTCGCGCCGGTAGGCCCACGCGCCGGTGATCGAGCCGGGCAGCACGCCGATGTTGTTCGTCACGTTCGCCAGCACCGGCGCGTAGCCGAAGGCCAGCAGCGTCGGGAACGTGACCAGCGTCCCCGAGCCGACGACGGCGTTGATGGCGCCCGCCACCAGGCCCGCGGCGAGCAGCGCGACGGCTTCGAGGACGTCCATGGCGCTACATCATGTTCGGTCCGATCCGCCCAGGCGCTCACGGAAGCTCCCGGCGCCGTGCACGGCGGCGCCCAGGGCGCGCACGCGGTCGGCGAGCGCGGCGTCCGAGGTGACGACGCGGACGTCGGCGGGCGCGGGGCAGGCCTCGAGCAGGCGGACGATCTCGTCGTCGGCCGCGTCGCGCCCGCGGCGGGTGGCGATCACGACCTCGAGGCCGCCGGAGCGCCCCGCCAGCTCGGCGGGGCCGGCGTCCAGCACGACGGTGACCGGCTCGCCGGTCCGCCGCGCGAACGCCTCGAGCTGCGCGAGCAGCCGCCGCGCGGCGCCGGTGCGGTCGCGCCACCAGCCGTCGGGGCGCGAGCCGATGACGTTGGAGGCGTCGACCAGCCAGCGCATGGCGGCCGACGATAGAGGCGGGCGCGGCTCGCCGGGGTCCTAGGCGGTGAACCGGGCGGCCGCCAGCTCCGGCGGGATCGCGCCGGAGCGTCGCCCCAGCAGCGCGTCGGCCACGAGCTGCGCGGAGCCGGGGCCGAGCGAGATGCCCCACGGGCCGTGGCCGGAGGCGACGTGCAGCCCCGCAGCGACGCGGCCGAGCAGCGGCCGGCCGTCGCGCGACTGCGGCCGCGGGCAGGCGCGCGCCGCGAAGCCCTCCACGCGGCCAAGCGCCGGGAGGTAGCGGGCGCCGCGCTCGAGCAGCCGCGGCGCGTGCGCCGGCGCGTCGGGCTCGCCGGGCAGGAAGGTCGAGCCGACGGCGGACACGCCGCCCGCGGTGACGATGCTGAAGATCGAGTCCACGCCGCCCTCCGGCCTGGCGATGGCCTCCACGCCGGCCTGCTCGAGCACGTGGCGCGGCGGCTCGGCGAGCCGGACCTCCACGTTGACGCCCCACGACGGAGCGATCGGCCGCCAGCTCCCGTCCGGAGCCACGAGCGCGGGCGTCCACGGCCCGGCGGCCACGACGACGTCCCCCGCCGGCTCGGCGTGGCCGCCGGCGACGACGCCGGTGACCCGGTCGCCGCCGGCGCGCTCGAGCGCGTCGACACCGGTCCCGACCCGCAGCTGCGCCCCGGCCTCCTGCGCGCGCCGCGCCCAGGCGTGCGCCGCCGCGGCCGGCGGCACGGGGCGCCCGGTCGCCTGCCGGCAGCCGAACAGGCCGGGGCCGAGGCCCGGCTCGGCGGCCGCCAGCGCGGCGCCCTCGAGCCACTCCGGCGCCAGCTCCGGGAAGCGGGCGGCGACCTCGGCGCGGCCGGCCTCCAACCCGGCGCCGTCCTCGGAGAGCAGCAGCACGCCGGCGGGCTCGGCCGGCAGCGCGAAGCCGTGGTCGAGCGTGCGGTACAGCTCCAGCGACGCCTCGTAGACCGGCACCAGCGCCTCGTCGAGCGGGTGCTGGAGCACGCCGGAGTTGCGCCCGGAGGCGGCGGCCGCGATCGCCTCGCGCTCGTACAGCCGGACGGCCGCTCCGCCCTCGGCCAGCAGCGCGGCGAGCGCGCAGCCGACGATGCCGCCCCCGACGACGGCGACGTCAGGCGCGGTCACGGGGCGGTGGACAGCTCGCGGGCGAGGACCAGCGCCTCGTCGGGCGAGAGCCCGGCGGCGGCCGCGAGCCAGCACGCGATCGGCGCCGCCCGGCGCTCGGAGGCGTGCGCCGCCACGGCGCCCAGCTCGAGCAGCACCGCGATCTCCTGCTCGCTCGGCGCGGGGCGGCCCAGCGCCGCCGCGTAGGCCTCGATCCACTGCTCGGCGGAGGGCGGCATCCGGCGGCGCACCTTACCCGCGAACGGCCGCTGCGGCGGCCTCACGTCCGGCGGCGGATGCTCGCTTCCGCCGCCGCCAGCTCGGCGCGGGTGTTGAGGCTCGCGACCATGCGCGCCGGGTCGCCGAACGCGCGCAGCTCGGCCTCGCCCAGCTCGGCCGGCGCGAGCGCGGCGAGCGCCTCGCGGACCGGCGCCTCGCGCTCCAGCGCCGCGCGCAGGACGGGCAGCGCCGCCGGCGCGTAGCGCCCCGGAAACGGCTCGAGCCGCCCGCCGACTCGCGTGGCCGCGGCCGTCGCCTCGATCGCGGCGAGCCGCGCGAGCAGCTCCGGCGCGACGAACGGCATGTCGCACGCGACGGCCACCACCGGCCGGCCCTCCGCCCGCTCGAGCGCGCACACCAGCCCGGCCAGCGGATGCGACGGCGCGGCGGGCTCGCGCCACACCGGGACGGCCAGCGCGGGCAGCTGCGAGCCGGGCTTCGCCACCACGACGGCCTCCAGGCCGGCCTGCGCAGCCGCGGCCAGCGGCCACGCGACGAGCGGCCGGCCGCCCAGCTCGGCCGTCGCCTTGGCCATCCCCATGCGCCGGCTGCGCCCGCCCGCGAGGACCGCCACGACGGCGGCGCCGCTCACCCGCCGACGGCTTCCGGACCCAGCAGCTTGCGCAGCTTGACCTGCAGCTGCAGCGGGGAGAACGGCATCGCCAGGCGCTCGTCGGCGCCCGACGCGGTCACCTCGCGATCGCTCGCCTGGGCGAACGCCACGAGCAGCAGCACCTTCGCGTCGCGCGTCAGCGCGTCGTCGCGCAGCGAGCCGACGACGGTGGCCGCGGGCTGGCCGACGCCATCGTAGTCGAGGATCACGAGGTCCGGCCGCGCCTCGCGGGCGCGCTCGACCAGCCCGCCGCCGCGCGAGGCCTCCACGACGTCGACGCGGTCGCCCAGCGCCAGACGGGCCACGGCGCGGGTGTTGGCGTCGACCCCGCCGAGCAGCACGCGCGGGCGTCGCGCCGTGGCGGCCGCGTCGCGCATGCCCTCGATCGCCGAGCCCACCGCCGCGCCACCGCCGCCGGGCGCCACCGAGCTCGACGGCCCGGCCTCGCGGGCCGGGCGCGGCGGCGCCGTGTCGGCGAGCGGCCCGGCCGCGTCGATCACCGCGCGGGCGGCGTTCATCAGGTCCCCGCAGGTCGCGAAGCGTCGGTCGGGCGACTTGTCGAGCGCCTTGGCGATCACCGCGTCCAGGCCGCCGGCCAGCTCCGGGCGCACCGTCGAGAGCCGCGGCGGGTCCTCGGAGAGATGGGCGTAGATGACCGCCACGTCGGTGTCGCGCTCGAACGGGACCTGGCCCGAGAGGCAGTGGTAGAGCAGGCCGCCGAGCGAGTACACGTCGCTGCGGGAGGTGACCAGGGTGCCCTCGATCTGCTCCGGGGCGACGTAGTGGATCGTCCCGACCACGTCGCCCGCACGGGTCAGCTCCGTATGCGTCCCGTCGAGGCGCTTGGTGAGCCCGAAGTCGGTCAAGAACGCGGTGCGGCCCTCGATCAGGACGTTGGCGGGCTTGACGTCGCGGTGGATCAGGCCCATCGCGTGCGCGGCGTCCAGCGCCGCGGCCACCTGGCGGCAGACGTCGATGGCGCGGTAGGGCCGCAGGCGGCCCTCGCGGCGCAGCATCGTCGAGAGGTCGAAGCCCTCGATGTACTGCATGGCGAGGTAGAGCAGCCCGTCGACCTCGCCCGCGTCGTAGACGGTGACGATGTTCGGGTGCTGCAGCGCGGCGGCGATCCTGGCCTCGCGCCCGAACCGCTCGCGGAAGCCCTCGGACTCCGCCAGGTCGGGCGCGATGATCTTGACGGCGGCGCGGCGGCGCAGGTTGAGGTGCTCGGCGCGGTAGACGACGCCCATGCCGCCGCGGCCCACCCGCTCCTCGATCCGGTAGCCGGCGATGACCTTGCCGATGCGCGGGTCGTCGGTCGTGTCCGCCATGATCCGATTATGGACGCCCTGAGTGGCCTGAGGGTCCTCGTGGCCGGCGACGACCCCGCCCTGGTCGAGGCGGCGCGCTCCGGCCTGGCCTCGGAGGGCGCGCTGGCCGAGGTCTGCGCCGCGGAGCCGGCGGCGGTGGCCGCCGCCTCGGCGGCCGGCGCCCCGCCGGATGCGGTGATCGTGCTCGACGGCAGCGAGGCGGCGCTGCGCGTCGGCCTGGACCCGCTGCGGCTGGACGCCGGGCCGCCGGTCGTCGGGGTGCTCGACGTCGTCGGCCCGCGCGAGCCGTTCGACGCGGTCGCGGCGCGTCGGCTGCGCGCGCTCGTGAAGCTGCACGCGCTGCGCGGGCGCTATCGCCACCTGGAGGGCGTGATCGCCGCCCAGGCGGTTTCGCGGCGGCACGAGCTGCAGGGCGCCCAGCTCGACGGCCTGCGGCGGCTCGCGTCGGCGGCCGGCTACCGCGACGACAACACCCGCGAGCACACCCAGCGGGTCGGCCACCTCGCGGCGCTGCTGGCCCGCGGCGGCGGGCTCGGCGACCGCATGGTGTGGCTCGTGCGCGAGGCCGCGCCGCTGCACGACCTCGGCAAGATCGCGATACCGGACTCGATCCTGCTCAAGCCGGGGCGGCTGTCCGACGAGGAGTTCGAGGTCGTCAAGACCCACGCCCTGCTCGGCGCGCGCGTGCTGGCCGGCGGCGAGTCCGAGCTGCTGGAGGTGGCCGAGCGGATCGTGCGCCACCACCACGAGCGCTGGGACGGCAACGGCTATCCGGACGGCCTGGCCGGCGAGGCCATCCCCGCCGTGGCGCGCATCGCCGCCGTCGCCGACGTCTTCGACGTGCTGGTGCACGAGCGCCCGTACAAGGACTCCTGGAGCGTCGAGGACGCCGCGGCGGAGATCCGCAAGGAGGCCGGCACGCAGTTCGACCCGGACGTCGTGCAGGCGTTCGAGGACCTCGGGCCGGCGGCGTGGGAGATGGAGGTCCAGCCCGCGTAGGCGGCTTGCGCGGGCTGGGACAATCCGTCCCACACGCCGAAGGGAGTTCCGCATGGAGTCCTCCACGCCCGTCCGGGTCCTCGTCGTCGCCAACCGGACCGCGGCCACGCCGGCCCTGCTCGACGCCGTGCGCGAGCGCGCCGCCCGCGGGCCGTGCCGCTTCACGCTGCTGGTGCCCAACTCGGCCCACGGCCTGCACCGGGTGGTCGATCCCGAGGACCAGGGGCAGTCGGAGGCCGACGCGACGCTGGCGCTGGCGCTGCCGCTGCTCGAGGACGCCGCCGGCGGGCCCGTGGAGGGGATCGTCGGCGACCCCGAGCCGCTGGCCGCCATCCAGGACGCCCTCAACCTCCACGGCTTCGACGAGGTCGTGATCTCGACGCTGCCGGCGCGCTTCTCGCGCTGGATGCGGCTCGACCTGCCCAGCAAGGCCGCCGGGCTCGGGCTGCCCGTCACCACCGTCACCGCGCGGGGGCGGCAGGAGCAGGCCAGCGTCTAGATTCCCGGGGTGTCCCCGTTCTGGCTCTGGGTCCAGGTGCTGATCGTGATCTGCGTGCTGATCTCGGGCGTGATCGCGATCATCCGGCTATGAGCGCGTTCAAGTCGATCGTGGTGGGCACCGACGGCTCCGAGACCGCGCGCGAGGCGGTCCGGCAGGCGACGGCGCTGGCGAAGGCCCTCGGCGCCTCGATCGAGCTGGTGTCGGCCTTCGAGCCGATCCCGAGCCAGCGGCTGCGCCGGCGCCCGCGCGACGTCCCGCCCGACGTGGAGTGGACCGTCAACCCGCGCGAGGACGTCGAGGCGACGCTGCAGGAGGCGTCCGCGGCGGTCGGGGCGGCCGGCGTCCCGGTGACGTCCTACGCCCGCGAGGGCGACCCGGCCGACGCGATCCTCGACGTCGCGGAGGAGCGCGGCGCGGAGCTGATCGTGGTCGGCAACAAGGGCATGACGGGCGCGAAGCGCTTCCTGCTCGGGTCCGTGCCGAACCGGGTCTCCCACCACGCCCCCTGCTCGGTGCTGATCATCCGGACGACCTAGCCCGGCTGAGGATCAGAACCCGCCCACCCCGACGGCGCGCGCGGCGTCGAGCAGGCCCGTCCCGTAGCGCGAGTCCGGGCCGCCGGGCCCGAGATCGCGCGCCGTCGCCTTCAGGCGCGACTCGACGGCGGCAGGGCTCGGGTCGGCGCCGATCACGCCCGAGGCGATCACGAGCGCGGCGGCGGCCGACACGTGCGGGGCGGCCATCGAGGTGCCCAGGTACCCGGGCGGCAGCCCGAAGCGGCGCACCGAGCCGACGAACGTCATCTGGAAGATGTTGCCGCCCGGGTCCTCGAGCGGCCGGCAGTTGGGATCGCCCTCGATCGTCGCGTCCTCGCCGCCGCCGGGGGCGACGAGGTCGAGGTTGGGGCCGTTGTTGGAGTACTCGGCGACGCAGCCGTGCTGGGTCGTCGCGCCGACCGAGAGCACCTCGTCCGCGCGCGCCGGATAGGCGATGCTGCGCGCCGCGGCGTTGCCGGAGGCGCCGACCACGAGAGCGCCCCTGCGGCGCGCGTAGCGCAGCGCCGCGAGGATGTCCGGGATCTCCGTGCGCCTGACCTGGGTGCCGAACTCGAAGGAGAGGTTGACGACGTCGGCGCCGTTGCGGGCCGCCCAGCGGATCCCGGCCGAGATCGCGACGCTGTCGCCCTCGCCGAGGCTGTCGAGCACGCGCACGGGCATGATGCGGGCGCCGTAGGCGAGGCCGGTGACCGCCACGTCGTCGCCCGTGCCCTCCCCGATCGTGCCCGCGACGTGGGTGCCGTGGCCGTTCTCGTCGTTGGGCCGCGCATCGTCGCTGACGAAGTCGTAGCCGCGCACGAAGTCGCCGGCGCGGAAGTCCGGGGAGCGCCGGCAGGTCACCGATCGGCGCGAGGCGCCGGCCGAGCGCGGGCAGCGCCCGCGGTTGCTGTAGGCCACGCCGGTGTCGAGCACGGCCACCACGACGTCGGAGCCGCCGGGCCGGCCGACGTCGATCAGCCGCTGCCACGCGTCCGGCGCGTTGACGCCCGTCTCGGCCATGAAGTTCCACTGCAGGGCCTGCCAGCCGCCGGGCACGCCCGAGTTGCCCGGGTCGGGGGGCACGTAGGCGCTCGCGCGCGCGATCGGGTTCGGCGCCGCGGTGGCGACCTCGGGGCGGGCGCGCAGCTCGTCCAGCGTCTCTGCCACCGACTCGCCGTCGCGGACCTTCATCACGCGCGTGCGCGGGGCGAACACCTCAGGCCCGCCGACGCCGGTCTCGCGCTGGACCTCGGCGCGGGCCGAGCGATCGGCGGAGCGCTCGTAGCGCACCACGACCTCGTCGGGCACGTAGTCGGCCGCGGCCGCGGCGGCGGGCAGGGCCAGCGCGGCGACCGCCGCGGCCAGGACGGCGGCGAGCAGGCGGCGGGAGGGAGGCGGTGGCGGCGTCAGCATGAGGGTCGAGCAGGGGCGTGACGCCGAGGTGGCGGAGACGCGTTCCGGAACGTAGAACATTGTCGGCACCCGGAAGTTTCCCGACAAGCCCCGACGGTGCCCCGGACTGACAACGTGCGCGCAATGACCGACCGCTTCTTTCCCCGCGACGAGTACTTCATGCGGCTCGCGCTGCGCGAGGCCGAGCGCGCGGTCGAGCACTCCGACGTCCCGGTGGGGGCGGTGGTCGTGCACGACGGCGAGGTGGTCGGCGTGGGTCACAACGAGCGCGAGCTGCGCCAGGACCCGACCGCCCACGCCGAGATGCTCGCCCTGCGCGAAGCGGCGCGCGGGCTCGGCTCGTGGCGGCTGCTGGACGCCGTCCTCTACGTCACGCTCGAGCCGTGCGCCATGTGCGCGGGCGCGATCGTGCTCGGGCGCGTGCCGCGCGTCGTCTACGGGACGGCCGACCCGAAGGCGGGCGCCGCCGGCAGCGTCCTCGACGTGCTCGCGGAGCCCCGCCTGAACCACCGCCCCGACGTCGCCGGCGGCCTGCTCGCGCCCGAGTGCGCCGCGCTCCTGGTCGCCTTCTTCTCCTCCCGGCGCTGACCGCTCGCGGCGGCGACGCCCCGCTGGGGCGGGTGGGTACTCTCTTCCCGCGCCCTGAGCGCACCCGCGGAGGGGTGCGAGAGTGGTTGAATCGGGCGGTCTCGAAAACCGTTGTGTGGGCAACCCCTGCACCGAGGGTTCGAATCCCTCCCCCTCCGTTACGGCCGCGCGGCTCGCATGCGGTGCAGCGACCGGACGCCGAGTCCGGCCACGAGCCCCCAGAACGGCGCGCTGATCCCGCCGATCGTGATCCCCGAGGCTGCGACCACGAGCGTCACGACCGCCGCGTCGCGGTCGGGCGTGTCGGCCAGCGCCACGGCGAGGGCGGCGGTCAGCGCGCCGAGCAGGGCGAGCCCGGCGACCGCCTCGATCAGGCCGGGCGGGGCGGCGCCGGCGAGCGCCGTGGCCAGGCCGGCTCCGAGGCCGAGCACGATCACGCCGCCGCCGGCGGTCGCGGCGGCGATCCAGCGGCGCGAGGTGTCGGGGCCGGCGTCGGGGCCGGCGGCGAGCGCCTGCGTGATCGCCGCGAGGTTGATCGCATGGCCGCCGAACGGTGCGATCAAGGCGGTCGCCGCGCCGGTCGACAGCAGCACCGGCCGCAGTGCGGGCCGGTAGCCGAAGCTCTGCAGGACGGCCATCCCGGTGACGTTCTGCGACGCCATCGTCACGAGGAACAGCGGCAGCGCCAGGCCGATGATCGCCGAGGCCTCGAACACCGGCGCGGTGACGTCCAGAGCAGGGGCGAGCCGGCCGTCGACCGTTGCACCCTCGACGACCATCACGAGTGCCAGGGCGGCCAGGGCGCCCGGCACCGCCCAGCGCGGCGCGAAGCGCCACAGCGCCAACCACGCCGCGATCACCGGCAGCGCCTGCGCGGGCGAGTCGGCCGCCGCGCGGGCCGGCGCGAGGCAGACGGTCAGCAGGACGCCCGCCAGCATCGCGCTGGCAATCGGTGCGGGGAGCGCCGCGATCAGCCGTCCGAGTGGGCGCCACAGGCCGGCCAGCGCGAGCAGTACGCCGCATACCGCGAACGCGCCGACCGCCGCCGGCCAGCCCCCGTCCTGAACCCCGGTGCTGACCAGCAGCGCGGCGCCCGGGGTCGACCACGCGATCGCGATCGGCGTCCGGGTCGACGCGCTCAGCACGATCCCGACGAGACCCATCGAGACCGACAGCACGAGCAGTCCGGACGCCGCCTGCGCCTCGGTCGCGCCGACCGCCCGGAGCCCGGCGAGGACGACCGCGAACGCCCCCATGAAGCCGACGAGCGCCGTTATCAGCCCGGCCACGACGGGCTGCATGCGATCAGCCGGCATGGAGCCCCCGACAGCTCGGAGCGATGCTCGCGCCCATCGGCTCGCCGCACGCAGCCGACGGCCTGACCGTCCGGCCGGTCAGTCCCCGAACTCGAAGCGGTAGGCGCGGCTGCCGTTGACGCAGCGCCACTGGCCGCCGTAGCGGCTGCCGGAGACCTGGCGGCAGCGGAAGCCTCCCGGGGTGCGGAAGCGGCGGCCGATCGGCTTGCCGTAGCGGCGGAAGTCGCGCCGCGCGCGGCGGCAGGTCATGTTGCGGGCGGAGCTGATCCTGACGTTGGGGTAGTAGGCGTAGACGTTGCAGTCGCGCACGGCGGCCGCTCGTGCCGCCGGCTCGGCGGCGGCGCTCGGCTGCCCCGGCCACGCGAGCATGGAGAGGACGGCGGCGGCGGCCGCCGCGGCGACGGCGACGAGGCGCCACCCCGCGATCGTCGGTCCAGACCTGGTCATCCGCATCTCGCTCCCCGCCTCCTGGTCGTCTGCGCGAGGCAGCGTAAGCGGCCGGCTCGCGAAGGGCAACAGTCCGGTCGGTCGGAGCCCACTCCTCCGGCCAGGGACCTTCGCGGTCGCAATGCCGGTTCCCGGTACATTGCGCGGGCATGGATGCGGCGACGGCGGCACGCATGGCGGACCTCGCGATCGGCTTCGGCGCGAACCTCCAGCCTGGGCAGATCGTGGCGATCGGCGCGGAGCCCGGCAAGGAGTACCTCGTGCGGGCGCTGGCCGAGAGCGCGTACCGGCACGGGGCGCGCTTCGTCGACGTCGGCTGGTTCGACCCGTGGGTCAAACGGGCGCGGATCGAGCACGCCGCCGAGGACACGCTGGACTTCGTCCCGCCGTGGTACGGCGAGCGGGTGCTGGCGCTGGGCGAGCACCGCGCCGCGCGCGTGGCGCTCTCGGGCCCCTCGGCGCCGGGGTTGTTAGAGGATCTCGACCCCGTGCGCGCGGGGCGCGACCGGCTGCCGTCGGTCAAGGAGTCCGGCACCGTCGTCAACGATCGCACGACCAACTGGTCGATCCTGCCGTGCCCGACGCCGGCGTGGGCGCGGCTCGTGCACCCGGACCTGCCCGAGGACGAGGCGCTCGCGAAGCTCGAGGCGCAGATCATCCACGTCCTGCGTCTCGACGAGGACGACCCGATCGCCGCCTGGCGCGAGCGCGCCGACGCGCTGGTCGGGGTCGCCGGCCGCCTGTCCGGGCGCCGCTTCGACGCCCTGCACTACGAGGGGCCGGGCACCGACCTCACGATCGGGCTGCTGCCCGGCGCCCGCTGGCAGGCCGCGCGCTTCGAGACCGTGGACGGGATCGAGCACATGCCCAATCTCCCGACCGAGGAGGTGTTCACCACGCCCGATCCCGCTCGCGCCGACGGCCACGTCGCCTCCACCAAGCCGCTGGTGCTGATCGACGGCACCGTGGTGCGCAACCTGCGCGTGCGCTTCGAGGGCGGCCGCGCGGTCGGGGTCGACGCCGACAGCGCGCAGGACGTGATGCGCACGATCATCGCCCGCGACGAGGGCGCCGCCCGCCTCGGCGAGGTCGCCCTCGTCGACGACGAGGGCCGCATCGGCCGCCTGGACACCGTCTTCTACGACACGCTGCTCGACGAGAACGCGGCCAGCCACATCGCGCTCGGCCAGGGCTTCCCGTTCCTCGTCGAGGGCGACGGGGCGGCCGCGGTCAACGAGAGCCAGATCCACATCGACTTCATGATCGGCTCCGGCGAGCTGCGCATCACCGGCCTCACCGCCGACGGCGAGCGCGTGCCCGTGCTCACCGGCGGCCAGTGGCAGGTCTGAGCGCCCCGTTACCCTTCTCGCCGGTTGCTGGAGAGGTGCCGGAGCGGCTGAACGGGCACGACTGGAAATCGTGTGACGGGGGTCAACCTCGTCCGAGGGTTCGAATCCCTCCCTCTCCGTCACTCGTGACGCGGCGGCGTCGCCTCATCGCGGTGCGGATTGGCGCCGGCAGCGACTCCACGAGGTCGCTGGCGGCGTAGTAGGCGCACGGCGAGCCGCCGAACACCCACATGCGACCGGCGGCGTACGTCGCGCCATGGCCGTGACGGGGAGTGCGCAGGTCGGGCAGGCGGTCCCATCGCGCGGAGCGTGGATCGAAGCGCTGGACGGCGCCGGTGACCGTCCCCCCACGATCGTCGCCTCCGCCGATGGTGACGACGGTCCCGCCGATCGTCACACTCTCGAGGCCGCCGGCGGCCTTCGGCAGGGGCGGCAGCGTCTCCCAGCGGTCCGTGCGAGGGTCGTAGCGCTCGGCGACGTCGATCGCGTCGCTGCGGCCGTCGCGGCCCCCGAGCACGTAGAGCTTCCCGTCGAGCACCGCTGCGCCGACGTGCTGGCGTGCCGTGGGCATGTCGGCCAGGCGGCTCCAGCTGCCGGTCTCCAGGTCGTAGGCATCGACGCGACTCAGCTCGCGCTGCCCCGTCCACCCGCCGGCCAGGATGATCCGATCCTCGATGACCCCGACGGCCATGGCGCCGACCCCGATGGGCAGCGGCGGCAGTTCCTCCCAGCGGCCCTCGGCGACGACGTAGCGCGAGAAGCGGCGCTTGGCCGGCTCGTCGATCGCGGCGGCGAAGCCGCCAAGCACGTACACGGACCCCTCATGGACCGCCAGGCCGATGTGGTTGCCGGGCTCGGGCATCGGCGCAAGGGCGCGATAGCGACGGGTTCTCGGGTCGAAGCGGGTGGTCGAGGCGATCTCTTCGACCGCGGCCCCGCCGCCCTCGAGCGGCTTGATGGCGACCGCGCCGCCGAACAGGTAGATCTGCCCGTCGACTGCGGTCACGCGGGGCTCGTCGCGCGGGCGCATCAGCGGCGGCCCCGGTTCCCAGGGCGACGCCGCGTTCGTCTGCGGCCGGCAACCGCCGCCCTCATAGCCGAGAGACGACTTGACGCTGCGCTCGATCCCCGTCTCGGTGAATCCGAGCACCAGGATCGCCACGAGCGTTGCGGCGATCAGTCCGAGCGGCAGGGCTGGGGTGAGGCGAGGCCGTCGCACGTCACGTCTACCGGTTCGCAGCGGTGCGCTCGACGAAGCTCGCCAGCCGGTCGGGCTCGATCCCGTCCGGCGCCAGCGCCCGAAGGATTCGCTGTGCTGCGAGCGGCCACGTGAAGCGGTCGGAGTTGCGTCGCGCCTCCGCGCCCAAGCGTGTGGCTGTGGCCGGGTCGCACAGCTGCCGCATGGCCGCCACGAGTCCCTCGTCGTCGTTCGGCTCGACGAGCACGCCGCCCTCGCCGATCGCCTCCGGCGCCCCGCCTACGGTGGTCCCGAGGGACGGCAGGCCGGTGGCACCGGCGTCGAGGTAGGCCACGCCGAACGGCTCGTACAGCGAGGGCATGACGAACATCGTGGCCTCGGCGAGCAGCCGGGCGTAGCGTTCCCGCTCCTCCGGGACGCCGAAGCGCAGGAGGCCGTGGCCGCTGGCGCCGTCCTGGTCGATCGGCGGATGGCCGCCGACCAGGTCGAGCCGCGCCTCGGGCGCCGCCTCGCGCAGGCGGGCGAACGCGCGCAGGACGGCGGGCCCGTTCTTGCGCTCCCAGTCGCGCCCGACGAAGAGCAGACGGGGAACGCTCCAGTCCCGGTCGATGTCCTGTGGCTGGGCGTTACGGCCGAAGCCGACGACATGGACGCGCTCGGGATCGACGCCGTAGTCGGCGACGACCGAGTCACGCGCCCAGTGGCTCGCCACCGTGCAGGCCGTCGCCCGGTCGTAGATGCGCCGCTGGCGATCGACCCACCTCTCCAGGCGGCCGCCGCGCAGATCGACGTACTGTGCGTCGGGCATGCGGATCGCCTGGGCGACCGTCATGTCCTCCCACGTGACGAAGCGCACGCCCGGAGGCAGCACGTAGCCGCTGCCCACCTGCACCACGCCGGCCAGCGGACGGTGCCGATGGAGCGCGACGCGGGCGGCGGCGCTGCTGATCGCCGGATGGAGGCGGGAGCCGGACTGCTTGACGAAGCCACGGCCGAGCTTGGCGCTCACGCGCGAGACCGCCGGAACCTCCGCGCGGACCGACCGCACGCTCGCTCCCTCGCCCGCCAATCCGCGGGCGAGGTTGTGCACCGTGCCCGACCAGAACTTGGGATCGAAGGGGTCTCCCTGCAGTGCGATGCCGATGCGCATCGTTCTCATCCTGGTCTCAGCATGGCAGGCCACCAGGACCCATCAACGCGGCGGGGGCTGCGAGGCGGCGCTGATCGGCACCGGGCTCGGCGCCGCGCCGCTCTCGTCGAAGACGCCGAGCGTCGCCAGCTCGAGCACGAGCACGACATGGCGCACCGAGAGGGCGAGGTACTCGTGGCGCTCCGGCTCGCGGCTGCCGTCGAGCCAGCTCAGCTCGGCGTCGGTGAGCGCGAGGAAGTCCCGCTCGTGGGCGTTGAGGAAGTCGGTGGTGCGCGAGCGGAAGCCCTCGTTGGGGAGCTGGAGCGTCCCCTCGATCTCGTGGCGCTGGGTCTCGATCCGGACGCGCTCTCGGCGGAAGTGCATGAGCGCAGTATCGGTCACCTGCGCACGTGTCTATAGCCTGCGCCGCCGATGCTCGACGTGGACGCCATCCTGCTCCCCTACTACGACCGGCTCGTGGCCGATGCGGGCGAGCTGGCTCTGTTCGACGCGCACACCCACGTCGGCGCCAACGATCCCGACGGCTTCCGGCAGACGCCGGCGCAGCTGCTCGAGTCGCTCGGGAGGGCAGACGCCCGCGCCGTCGTCTTCCCGATGCACGAGCCCGGCGGCTACCGGGCGGCCAACGACGCGGTGCTCGAGGCGGCCGCCGCCTCTGGCGGGCGCGTCGTCGCCTACTGCCGGGTCGACCCGCGCGACGACGCCCCGGCGGAGGCCATGCGCGCCCTGGACGCCGGCGCGCGCGGGATCAAGCTGCACCCGCGCGCCGAGCAGTTCGGGCTCTCCGAGCCGGCCGTGCGGGAGCTGGTCGCGCTGGCCCACGAGCGCCGCGTGCCGGTGCTGATCCACGCCGGGCGAGGGATCCCGGCGCTCGGGCAGCACACCGTCGCGCTCAGCGGCGAGTTCCCGGACGCCAAGCTGATCCTCGCCCACGCCGCGATCTCCGACCTCGCGTGGCTGTGGCGGGTGCTGCCCGAGCACCCCAACCTGTTCGTCGACACGGCGTGGTGGAACCCGGCGGACCTGATCGCGCTGTTCACGCTCGCGCCGCCCGCGCAGATCCTGTGGGCCAGCGACTCCCCCTACGGCCAGCCCGTGATGTCGGCCGTGGTGGCGCTGCGCTGCGCGCGCCAGTCCGGGCTCGGGCCCGCGGCGCTGCGCTCGATCGCCGGCGAGCAGATGGAGCGGCTGCTGGCGGGCGAGCCCGGTGCGGACGCCGGGCCGCCGCCGCGGGACGTGCGGGCGCTCAACCCGCTGCTCGAGCGCGTCGTCAGCCACCTGGTCACCGCGATGGGCCGCGCCTTCGCGCGCACGGACCCCGACGAGGCGGTCGCGCTGGCGCGGCTCGCCTGCGCCGTCGGCGACGACGCCCAGGACGCGCCGGTGTTCGCCGCCGTGCTGGAGCTGCTCGACCACTACGCGGCGCACCGCGACGTGCCGCCGCCCGACGACCGGCCCTTCCCGCCCGCCGGCCGCTTCATCGTCACGGCGCTGGCGGTCGCGCGCACGCCGGACGTGCCGCTGCCCGAGCGCCCGCAGGCGCCGCCGCCGATCCGAGCGGAGGCCGAGCGGGCGTCCGGCGCCTGAGCGCTCGGACGCGCGGTAGCTTGGGGCGCTGGCATGGGCGCCTCCCTGGCGAAGTTCGTTCTCCTCCGGCTGCTCTCGGTCGCCGCCGTCGTGGTCATGGTCACCGCCATCACGTGGCTGGCGATCCACGTGCTGCGCCCCGAGCCGTTCGCCGGCGACGAGCGGCACCTGCTCGTGCAGCTCGGCGACTACCTGCAGCGCGCGTTCCTGCACTTCGACCTCGGCAACTCCTGGGAGCGCGAGCGCGCTCCGGTGGCGGACAAGCTGCGCGAGGGCCTGCCCGCCGACCTGTGGCTGCTCGGCGGCGGGCTGGCCTTCGGCGTGGTCGCCGGGATCGCGGCGGGTGCCTACGTCGCCTCGGCGCCGCGCTCGGCGGCGGCCCGGACGATCGAGACCGTGTCGATGATCTTCCTGTGCGCGCCCGTGTACGTCGTCGGGCTGGCGCTGCTGCTGCTCTTCGGCGCCGGCATCGCCGTCCTGGGCCTCGGCTTCATCCCGCTGCGCTACGTGCCCTTCGAGGAGAGCCCGCTGCGCTGGCTGGGGTCGCTGATCGTGCCGTGGATCGTGCTCGGGCTGCCGCTCGCGGCGGTCTGCGAGCGGATGATGAACAGCGCGATGCGCGAGGTGATGAACGAGGAGTTCGTGCGCACCGCGACGGCCAAGGGGCTCTCGCGATCGGTGGTGCTGCGTCGCCATGCGGTGCCCGCGGCCCTGGCGCCGGTGTTCACGCTCGCCGGCGTCACGGTCCCGGTCATGGTCACGAACATGGTGCTGGTCGAGCTGACCTTCAGCATCCCCGGCGCCTTCCAGACCGTGCGCGAGAGCATGCTGGAAGCCGACTTCCCCGTCGTCCAGGGCACCGTCATCGCCGCCGCATTCCTCGTCGCGATCGCCACCCTCGTGGTCGACGTAGCGCTCGCCTGGCGGGACCCGCGCACGCGCTAGACGACTAGTCCACGGCGGCCTCGTGCAGCAACCTGGTCCGCAGGCGCTCGCGCGCCTCGCCGAAGCGGATCGTCTCGTAGGCGACGAGCGCGACCGTGGCGGCGCTGAGGATGGCCGCGGTCACGAGCGCGGGCAGGTTCGCCGCGATCGGGATGAAGGCGACGAGCAGGACCGCGACGACCAGGCGCTGGCGGTTGAGCGTGTGGATGTTGCGCAAGCGGAAGGCGACGTGGGCGAGCAGGTACAGCGCGGCGCCGCCCAGCAGCGCCACCGTGGGCACCAGCTTCAAGGGGTCGCCGGTGTCGCCGATCGTCTTCTTCAGCCCGAGCGCGACGAGCACGATCCCGGCCACCATCGGGAAGTGCAGGTAGGAGTAGGAGTCGCGCGCGATCTCGTTGCGCTCGGCCCGGCCTCCGCGTTCTCCAGGCGCCGCGCGGCCACCAGCGCGACGACGTCGAAGTACAGCCACCACTGCGCGGCGGCCAGCGCCATCCCCACCACCGCGGCGACCGCCACCCCGGCGGTGACACCGGCCTCCGCACCCACGCCGATGGCGACGATCGACTCCCCGAGCGCGATGATCACGATGAGCCCGTGGCGCTCGGCGAAGTGCTCGGGCATCAGCCGCCAGCGCTGGTGTCGATCAGCAGCGGGCCTCCGACGTCCAGGGCCAGCGCGAGCGCCCACAGTGCGCCCTGCAGCGTGCCGTCGGCGAACGCGGCCGCGGTGAGCAGCCCGACGCCGATCATGGTGCTCACCACGAGGCCCACCACGGAGTGGCGCAGGCCCGGGTCGTCGCGACTGGCCGCCACGAACAGCACGAGCTGCATCGCTCGCACGAAGGCGTAGGCGATCGCGAACAGCAGCGCCTCGTCGCCGAACGCGCCCGGCACGCACAGCGCGACCACGAGCAGCGCGGCCATGGCGGTGAAGATCGCCAGCCGCACCGATCCCTCCTCGGGATCGACCACGCTCGTCAGCCACGCGTAGCCGACCCAGGCCCACCACATCACGCCGAGGACGGCCAGGCCCTTGGCCACGCCGCCCCCAGGTCGGCTCGTCGGCCATGAGCGCGGTGCACTGGGTGAGCGCCAGCACGAACACGAGGTCGAAGAAGAGCTCGAGCGGCGCCGGCTCGTTCGCGCCCGGATCGGCGGGGTCATCGCGCGGACCGTCGGCGCGAAGGTGTCAACCAACCGAGACAGCTTCGCCGGCGCACCGAGGCGGTCGCAGTGGAGTGCTCGCGAACGGCTCGGGGCGGTCGTGACGGCGGGCCCCGATCGGGTCAGGCCATGGAGCCCGCTCCGCCCGGAGCCGCCGTCCGGTCCGACCCGACTTCGCAGAAACCCCGCCAGAGCGGGAGTTCCCTCGGAGTGGGCGCGGCGGGTTTCGAACCTGCGACCTCTCGCGTGTGAAGCGAGCGCTCTCCCACTGAGCTACGCGCCCCGAGCGGAGCAGTCTACCCGCGGCCGCGCCCGGCTCCTCGCAGCCGGCGTGCTCGCCGGTGGACCGGAAAAAAGTTGGCACCGACTTGACCGCAACCATCGGGCCTGGACGGTTATCCGACTGTGAAAGGTTGCGGATCGTCGGAGAACGCGCGAGCATGACCCTCGAACGCTGATCACGGACGTTCAGCCACAATCAGGAGCAACGTCGGATATCATGGGACTGGCCAAAGGAATGCGCCTTGTTGTTCGAAGATAGCGGGACCGGACGTGTCGCCCAAGAGCGGAGACAGCGCGAGCGACCGCCCCTCGGAAAGCTGTGGAATCTCGCTTCGTCGAAGGCGATCCGTGCCCGACCCGGGCACGTTGAGGCGGCACCGACGCTGCTCGTGATCGACCACGCGCTCGAGGAGGAGCGCGCCGTCACGGAGCCGCAGCCGGTCGTCCGGCCGACGCTGCATGTGGTCGATGACCACATGCACGTCGTGGACGACCCGCGCGACGCGGTGCTCCCGCCGCTCGAGGCGACCGCGACGCGGGGTCGCGACCGCCTGCCCTGGCTGCGGGCCGGGCTGCTGCTCGCCGACGTGGGCGCGGCGCTGACCGGCGCCGCGTTCGTGGAGCTGGCGTTCGGCCTGTCGAGCGTGCAGGGCGCCCTCTTCGCCGTCGCGGCCGTCGCAGGCTGGTGCGTGCTGGCGGCCGCGCTCGGCCTCTACTCCGGCAGCGACGTGCGGACCTGGGCCAGCGGCGTGTCGCATGCCCCGCGCCTGCTCGTCACCGCCCTACTGCTCTCGTGGCCGCTGTTCGCCGTCGCCTCGGCGGTCGGCCTGGCCGCGCCGGCGGAGGCCGCCATCGGGGCCAGCGCCGCCGGAGTCCTGGCCAGCGGATTCCTGCGCGCGCTCATCCGCTTCGCGCTGCACCGCCGCATCCAGCTGCGCCAGCGCACGCTGATCATCGGCTCCGGCGCGATCGCCGGCGAGCTGGTGCACAAGCTGCGCTCTCAGTCGCACTTCGGGCTGGACCCGATCGGCTTCGTCGACGACGAGCCGCACTTCCCCGACGGCACGAACATCCCGTACTGCGGGTCGCTCGACGACCTCCCCGAGGTGCTCGACCGCCACGCCGTCGACCGGGTGATCATCGCCTTCACCCGCGCCAACCACGAGCAGTTGCTGTGCTGCATCCGCACGTGCCGCGACCGGCGGGTGCGGACGGAGATCGTGCCGCGCCTGTTCGAGCTGCTCGACGGCGCCGACGGCATGGCCCACATCGGCGGCCTGCCGCTGATCTCGATCACGGTCCCGACCCTCTCGCCCTCCGCGCGCGCCGTCAAGCGCACGGTCGACGTCGTCGTGGCGGGCCTGGCGGTCGTCGTGCTCTCGCCCCTGATCGCCCTGATCGCCCTCGGCATCAAGCTCGAGACCCGCGGGAACGTGTTCTTCCGCCAGGTCCGCATGGGCCGCGGCGGCCAGTCGTTCTCGGTCACGAAGTTCCGCTCGATGTACGAGGACGCGGAGGCGCGCAAGCGCGAGCTGCAGCAGCTCAACGACATCGCCGACGGGATCATGTTCAAGATCCACGAGGATCCGCGGGTCACCCGCTTCGGGCGGCTCCTGCGCCAGTACTCGCTCGACGAGCTGCCGCAGCTGTTCAACGTCCTGCGCGGCGAGATGAGCCTCGTCGGGCCGCGTCCGCTCATCCTCGACGAGTCCGACGTGCTGATGGAGGACTGGCACGCGCGCCGGCTGGACCTGCGGCCCGGCATCACCGGCCCGTGGCAGGTGCGCGGGCGCTCGGACCTGACGGTGCACGACATGGTCCGCTTCGATTACGCTTACGTGTCCGGCTGGTCGCTCGCACGTGACTTCGAGATCCTCCTCGCGACCGCGCCGGCCGTGCTCTCCGGGCGCGGGGCGTACTGAAAAGCGTCCGGCGCGAGAGTTCGCGATGACAGAGCCGCAGGCGCCGATCGCCGTCGCGGTGGTGTCCTGGAACACCCGGGAGCTGCTGCGGCGCTGCCTGGAGTCGCTCAAGGGCGAGGTCGATGCGCGGACGGCGGAGGTCTGGGTGGTCGACAACGGCTCCACGGACGGTTCGATCGAGCTCGTCCGGGAGGCGTTTCCGTGGGCGACGCTGCTCGTGCCCGGAGAGAACCTGGGCTACGGACCCGCGGTCAATCGCGTCGCCGAGCAGACGACGAACCCGTGGATCGCCCCCGCCAATTCCGACCTCGAGTTCAGGCCGGGGGCGCTTCGTAGCCTGCTGGAGGCCGGCTCGCGTGATCCGGGCGCGGGCGCGGTGGCGCCGAAGCTGCTGCTTCCCGATGGCTCGGTGCAGGCCTCCATCCAGCCGTTCCCCGAGCTGTGGAGCATCCTGCTCAAGCACCTGCGGCTCTACCGCCTGAGCCGCCCGCTCGGCGAGCGGCTCTGCCTGAGCGGGTTCTGGGACCCGGACAAGGCGCAGCGCGTCGATTGGGCGACCGGCGCGTTCCTGATCGTGCGCCGTGAGGCGTACGTGGCGGTCGGTGGCTTCGACGAGGGCCAGTGGATGTACGCCGAGGACCTCGATCTGTGCTGGCGACTGCGCCGAGCGGGGTGGGCGACGCGCTTCGAGCCGTCGGCGGTGGTCCACCATGCGCTGAGCGTGGCCGCAGAGCAGGCCTTCGGCGACCGCGAGGCGCGCGCCGCGAAGTGGATGGCGGCGACGTACTCCTGGATGGCACGCCGGCGCGGGGTCCCGTTGACGTGGGCGATCGCGGCGGCGAACCTGTCCGAGAGCGGGATCACCTTCGGCGTGTCGAGCCTGCTGAGCCGGTACGCCCCGATGCGCTGGGATCCGCTGCGCCGGCGGGCGCGCACCGGCCTGCGCCTGCATCGGCTGGGGCTGCGCTCGCCCGGGGCTCTGGCGCGCCCGGAGCGCGTACAGGGGCCGTAAGCCGACTGGGCGGCCGCGTCTGGCCGAAGCATCCGAGCGCCGCCCGGGTATCGGTACCCTGCCGCGATGCGTCTCGACGGCGACAGTTGGGATGGCGCGATCGGGACGCGCTGCGCCGCGTGCGGCTGGGCGGAGGTCTCACAGAGGATCGAGACGCGAGAGATGATGGTCGGCTTGCGCGAGCCGTTCACGTATCACCGCTGCGAGCGCTGCCGCTCCCTGTGGCTGACCGACCCGCCCGAGGACCTCGCGCCGTACTACGCCGGCGCCTACTACTCGATGCGCGCGCCCGCGCCGAAGGCCGACGCCTGGACCAAGCTGCGTGCCGCCGCGGCGCTGCGACTGCCCGCTCGGATCGTGGACCGCGCCGGCCGGGTCCGCGGGCTCAGCGGCACCCCCTGGTTCGCCCGCTGGCTCGTGGGACTCGGGATCAAGAGGACCGACAAGATCGGAGACATCGGGTCGGGCGCGGGCCAGCTGCTCGCAGAGATGCGCGCCCACGGCTTCCGAGACCTCTGGGGCTTCGACCCCTTCCTGTCGGATGCCTCCGACGCCGGCGGCATCCACCTGCGCAAGACCGACGTGTCCGGTGCGCCGGACGGCTTCAAGCTGCTCATGTCGCATCACTCGCTCGAGCACGTGCCCGATCCGCTGGCGGCGCTGCGAACCGCGCGGCGGAAGCTCGCGGCCGGCGGGGTGCTGCTCGTGCGGCTCCCGGTCGCCGACAGCTACGCCGACCGGACCTACGGCGGCGACTGGGTCGCTCTCGACCCGCCACGTCACCTCTGGATCCCGAGCGAGGACGGGATGCTCCGCCTGGCCGGCAGTGCGGGATTCACGACGACCAGGATCTTCTACGACTCCAGCGAGCTGCAGTTCTACGCCAGCGAGCAGTACCAGCGCGACGTGCCGCTCTGCGACCCCCGCAGCGTCGCCGAAGGCTCAGAGGTGGTGTTCGACCGAGCCGACCTCCTGGCGTTCAAGCAGCGCGCCGCCGAGCTGAATGCGCGCTCCGCCGATGACAGCGCCGGGTTCGTGCTGAGGCCGGACGGCTCGGTGGCCTGAGCGGCAGGCTCAGGCGCGGGGGCAGCGGACCGGGCGGCTCGAGCGGCCCGCGACGCAGCGGTCGACCCGACGCGGCGGAAGGCCCTTGCGGATCTTGAAGCGCGTGTACTTGCCATAGCGCCCGCGCTGCACGACGAAGACCTCGACGACGGCTCCCGCCCGCAGTTCGCGCTGCAGCTCGACGACACGGCGGACGCTGCCCCTCCGGGTGCGCACCTCCAGTGGACATCCCCGCCCGCGGCAGCGCACGCGGACTACGGCAGCCCTGGGCGCGCGGACGGAGAGCAGATCGATCGCCGCCCCGCGGTCGGTCAGCACGCCCTTCAGCCGCACGGTCGGGAAGGGGGACATCAACGCGAGTGGCACGCTCGCGGACGGCGCCTCGGTGCTGGAACCGGCGGTGTCGAACGCCGGCGCGGCGGGCACGACCTGGGCCTGGGACGTCGTCTGGGTCGGCGGTGGCACGGACGCGGGCGGGGGGGACACCACCCCGGCGTCGTCGCTGGGTCCGAGCACACGCGCCTCCCACAGCGAGACGCCGAAACGGAGCCGCTGGTCGCCGACGATCACCGGGGCTCGTTCGAGGCTGGTGATGCGGACGTAGCGGGCGGTGGTGGCTGCGAACGTCGGCTCGTCGCGCAGGCGACGGCTGACGCTGAGTGCTTGGAGGTCCGCCTCCGAGAGGCGCAGGGTGACGTTCGCCACCGGCGTGAACGTGCTCCCGTCGACCGACGTGCTGACGAGGTAGTGCGAGGAATGGGCGCGGTGCCAGAGCAGCGACAGGCCGTCGACGAGTCGGGGACGGCCGAGGTCCACCTGCCAGAACTGCGGGTCGGAGTACTCCGAGCCCCAGCGGGTGTCGGCGTCACCGTCGTTCGCGTTGGCCGGGGCGCAGGGGTCGGGGTTGCCCGCGGACGGGTTGCAGCCTCCGCCGTTGCGCGGCATCTCCACGCTCGAGGCCTGAGCAGGACGCCCGAGCGCCTTGTCCTCCTGCTGAGCCAGCGCCGGTGAGGCACCGGCGGTGAGTGCCGTCGCGACGAGGGCGATCATGACCGCGGGCGCGCTTGAGAGCCTCATGTTGCTCTTTCTCGAAGCATTGCGCGGGCCACGGTAGCCGAGTCCGGTTGCGCGCGACGGGTCCGACGTCAGGAGCACGACCAACCGCTCGGATTCAGGGGGCCGCGGACGGCCGCACGCGCCGGGCGCGGAACGGCGCCTCGAGCTGCCGGGGCAGGTAGCCGAGCCAGCTCGCGATGACCCAGTACAGGAGGGTGTAGAGCCCGGCCACGACCAGCAGCGCCGGCAGCGCGGAGGCGCGAGACTGGGCGAAGTCGCCGGCGATCAGCCCGAACAGTGTGAACGGGGCCGCGATGCCCAGGGCGAGGAGCGCCGGCGACCCCACCGCGCGGGCGTATCCCGCCAGCGGGATGGCGTAGACGCGATGGAAGCGTCGCACGAACAGCAGCGCGCTCCCGCTGATCCCGAGCACGAATCCCGCCAGCACGCCCCACAGACCGAACAGCGGCGCCAGCGCCAGCGCGAGGCCGACGCTCAGCAGCGCCGCGACGACCGAGTTGCGGGCGGCCAGGCCGGGCTTTCCGTCGCCGATGGAGACGGTCGAACCGACGCCGGTCGTGATGTTCACGAAGTTCGCGAGCGCCAGCAGCATCAGGATCGGCGTCGCGCTCCCGGGGACGTCGCCGAGCCACGCCGTGAGCAGGAACGGCGCGGCCGCACAGCAGAGAGCGTAGATCGGGAACGACAGGGCGACGGTCCGCCGCGTGTACCGGCGGTAGAAGTCCGGAATCGCCTCGCGGCCGTGCTGGACGATGTACGCCGTCGCCGTCGGGATGATGGCCGAGACCGTCAGCGTCGCGATCCCGCGGACGGCGCGTACGACGCGGCTGCCGATCTCGTAGGCGGCCGCCGCCCGGACGTCGACCACGACCCCCACGATGAGCTTGTCGCTCTCCGTGACGATGTTGGCCAGCCAGGTGACCTGGGTCTTGAGGCCGAAGACCAGGATCTCACGGCTGCGCGCCCACGAGGGCCAGGCGACGGGCGGCGGCCGCCAGACGTACAGCAGCGCCACGAAGCTCAGCCCGATGCCGACGAACTCGGCCGCTGCGTTGGCGAGCGCGTAGTCGACGAGGTTGGGGCTGATCACCAGCGCGGCCACGCTGAACGCGAAGTTGACGCAGTTGCCGATCACGGTGGCCACGTTCGGCGGGACCATCCGCCGCAGACCGATCGCCACAGCGGAGAAAACCCTGCGGTAGCCGTTGAAGGTGAAGATCCCCAGCACGGACAGCAGGACGATGCGCATGTCCGAGGTGTCGAGCACGCCGAGCTCGCTGCTCAGGATCGGAGCCGCGATGAAGGCGAACGCCGTGCTCAGCGCGCCGACGACCGTCACGCTGATCAACCCGAGTCCGACGCACTCCGCGATGCCCCTGCGGTCCTCGGTGACGTCGTAGAGCGCGACGAAACGTGAGATCGACCTGGTGATGCCGAGGTCCGCGACGCCCGCGTACGTGGCCACCGCCCCTGTGACCGCCCACAAGCCGAACTCCTCCAGGCTCAGGCGCGCCAGCATCAGCGGCGCCAGCAGGAAGCCGAACAGCGTGGCGCTCACCAGTCCCATCGACTGCGCCAGGGTGTTGCGGAACAACATCGGGCGAGTCTAGGCCCGAGTCCCGCTCGATCCCCGCGCTCTCGCCGCCCTTCTGAGCCGGATCACACTCGACGGCCGGCCCAGACCACCCCCGTCTGGGACGTCGGCGCGGGGTCCACACGGACGATGTGATAGCCGGCTTCGCTCAGCCGCACGGTGACGGCCTCGAGCGGGTCATCCTCCTGCGAGGACGCCGCGTGCCACTCGAGGACCAGCGCCGGTGCGTCGACCGAGGAGAGGCGTGGATCGCGAAGAAGGTCCCATTCGCCGCCCTGTATGTCCATCTTTATGAAGTCGAACCCGCGGGCGAGCTCATAGAAATCGACCATCCCGACCTCGATCGCACCGGGCGCGTCACGCGCGACGATGTGTGAATTGGCGAACTCGTCGGCCATGAACGACACTTGACGTTCTTCCGTGCCGGCGCATGCTTCGACGAGCCGCCAGCGACTTCCCAGGCCGTTGAGGTCGATGCAGCGCCTCAGCATCGCGGCGCTGCCGGGATCCGGCTCGAGGGCGGTGACCTCCGCGTCCGGGTAGCGGGCGAGTACGAAGAGTCCGAAGAGGCCTATGTTCGCTCCAAGGTCCAGTACCCGCAGCGGGCGTCGTCCGTCGATGCGTCGAGCAACCCCCGGAGGCGGCTCGTAATGGCGACGGTGGAACAGCTCCACCAGCACGTACGGATCGCCCGTTCCCGGGCCGATGGGCTGGGTGAGCCGCTCGACGTTGTGGCGGACGAGGAAGGTGGCGTCCGTCTCGGCCAGGCGATAGGAGGC
>Ga0136616_10000153_pt1 | contig 28427 bp, 33 predicted proteins | sample AntDrymUQ2992106_2_FD_106648 | JGI IMG/M metagenome (GOLD analysis project Ga0136616, IMG submission 106648) | Polar desert sand microbial communities from Dry Valleys, Antarctica - metaG UQ299 (21.06) | ecosystem: Environmental > Terrestrial > Soil > Desert | place: Antarctica: Dry Valley... | reverse complement strand
TTGGGCGCACCGAAGACGAGGATCTCGAGGCCCTCCGGCCCGCCCTCGTAGCCTCGCCACGTGCCGGGCGGGACGCGCACCACGTCCCACTCCTTGACCTCGACGATCTCGTCGTCGAGCTTCATCCGCCCGCTCCCGCGCACGACCGCGAACACCTCCTCCTGCTCCTTGTGCGTGTGGCCGTACGGGAAGCGATAGTCGGGAGGGATGCGCTGATAGCTAAGGCCGGACTGCTCGAGCTCGAGCGCCTTGCTTGCGAGGCGGAACTCCAGGTCCGGCGCGCCGTCGAAGTTGGACCCGAGCTCCTCCAGATCCTCCTTGAGGTTCCTGAGCGTGAACGGCACGGCCGCGATTCTACTGTTCAGTCTCCGCCCCACCGGGCCCCCGCTGGGGTTCTGTGCGACGCGCCCGACAGGATTCGAACCTGTGACCTTCGGTTCCGTAGACCGACGCTCTATCCAGCTGAGCTACGGGCGCAGCGCGAGAGAGGGTAGCCAGTCCGGGCGGCGCGGGGGATCGCCCGCTCGACCGGGGCCTAGCGGTAGCCGACCGACCGGTAGCCCGCCCCGGTCTCGTCGCGGTCGATCTCATCCGGACCGCCGGAGCCGTGCACGAAGACGTCCGACCACCAACCCGGGTTCACGTCCGGTCGTGGCTCGAGCGGCGCGTAGCCGCCGTTTCCCACGCCGCACGACGCTCGCTCGACCCGCGTCGGCGAGGGCGACCAGGTGGACCAAGCGCTGAAGCACTGGCGTCCGTTGGGACTGCGCTCGCTCAACCTCACGTTGGTGCGCCGAATGTCGATCGTCCGCGCCCGATACTTCTGGCCGCTCGGCCCGGTCCAGTTGCCCGTGTCCAGATTGAAGCCCTCGTAGATCGTCCAGCAGGTGTTCTTGTCGAACCGCAGCACCGACGGACCCGCCCACGTCTGGAAGCACTCGGGATGCTCGTCCGGCCAGCCGCCGATGTAGCCCGCCCCCGGCTCTGTGCAGGCGGCGAACCCTCCGAACCACGAGCCCTGAACCTGGCCCACGCTGTTCGGCTGCGTCGACACCATCCACAACCCTTCGGAGAAGCCCCTCCCCCCGATACGCACGCCCTCGACGTGCGCTGTGCCGGTCCAGTCGGTGATGTAGAGCGCCGCTGACTCCCCGCGCCCGTTCGCCTCCGCGCTGCAGGGCGCGGCCGAGCTGTGGAACTCGCCGCCCACCAGCTTGACGTCGTGGCATCCGGCGACCTTGACGAGGCGGTAGACGGGCACGTTCGGCATCCTGACCTCGCAGTCCTGATCGGTCGGATTGCCCGAGAAGTTCCCTCCGTCCGGCGGCACGTTGATCACTCGGGCGCCGTTCATCGCCGGCGGCGCCCACGTAAGCGGCTCGGTGCAGCCGGTCGCGGCGGCGACCAGAACGAGCAACGACAGGATCAGGAAACGCTTCGGCGGCACGAAGGACGCGGGACAGTAGGCGGTCCTTCCCGCTCGCCGTGAGGCGGCCCCGAAACTGCACCCGCTTTATGCGGAAGGCTGTCGGAATCGACCCGCCGCGCGGGCGACGCGCGCCTAGACCTTGACCACGAGCTTGCCGACGTTCGCGCCGTCGAAGAGCATGTTGATCGCAGTCGGCAGCTGCTCGAAGCCCTCGACCATCGTCTCGAGCGGCACCAGGCGACCCTCGGCCATCAGCCCGGACAGCTCCGCCACCGCCTCACCGATGCGGTCGAAGTGGTCGAGCACGATGAACCCCTGGACCCTGGCCCGCTGCACCAGGAGGTTGCCGAACGCGCGCGGGCCGGGCGGCGGGTCGGTTTCGTTGTAGCCCGAGATCAGCCCGCACAGCGCCACCCGCCCGCGCAGGTTGATGCGCGCGAAGACCGCGTCCATGATGTCGCCGCCCACGTTCTCGAAGTCCACGTCTATGCCGTCGGGCGTGGCCGCGGCGAGCTGCTCCCGCCAGTCGTCGGCCTTGTAGTCCACCGCCGCGTCGAAGCCCAGCTTGTCGGTGAGCAGCGCGCACTTCTCCGCGCCGCCCGCGATGCCCACCACGCGCGCGCCGTCGGCCTTGGCCAGCTGCCCGGCCACCGAGCCGACCGCCCCCGCGGCGGCCGATACCACCACGGTCTCGCCCGGGGCGGGCAGCCCGATCTCCCGCATGCCGATCCACGCCGTCAGGCCCGTCATCCCGAGCACCCCCAGGTGCGCGCTGGGGGAATCCCCCGACACGCCGGGCACGGGTAGCAGCGGCGCCGAGTCCGACGCCACCACGTACTCCTGCCAGCCGATGAGGCCCTGCACGCGCTGCCCCTCGGAGTAGGCCGGGTGGTTGGACGACACGACGCGGCCGAGCCCCAGCCCGCGCATGACCTCGCCGATCCCCACCGGCGGCAGGTAGGTGGGCGTGTCGTTGACCCAGGCCCGATTGGTCGGGTCGAGCGACACGTACTCCGTGCGGACGAGCGCCTCGCCGTCGCCGGCCTCGGGCACGTCCTCCTCGACGAGCTCAAAGGTGTCGGGGCCGATGCGCTTGAGCGGCCGCTCACGGAGCAGGAAACGACGGTTGGTCTCGGGCATGGCGCGACCCTACCTCAGCCAGCCCCAGCGACCCGGCCTGTCACCATCGCCCGCGTGCCTCCCCTCGTACTGGCGCAGCTGACCGACCTGCACGTGCGCGCCGGCGACGACGACCAGACCGCCGCCCGCGGCCTGGAGGCGGCGGTGGCCGCCGTCCTGAAGCTGGACCCGGCACCGGTGGCCGTGCTCATCACCGGCGACCTGGCCGAGCACGGAACCGCGGACGAGTACGGGCTCGTGCGCGAGCTGCTCGCGCCGCTGACCGTGCCCCTGCATGTGCTGCCCGGCAACCACGACGACCCGGCGCTGCTGGCCTCCGCCTTCGGCACACCGGGTGCGCACTCGGTGCGCGCGGGGCCGCTGCGGGTGGTGCTGTGCGACACGACCCTGCCGGACACCGACGCCGGCTCGATGGATCGGACGCGGCTCGAGTGGCTCGACACCGAGCTGGCCGCCGAGCCCGACACCCCGACCATCCTGGCGATGCATCACGCGCCGATACCGATCGGCATCGCTCAGCTCGACACCATCGGCCTGCCCGACGCCGACCGCGCGGCTTTGGCGACTCTGGTGGCCGGCTACCCCCAGGTGCAGCGCATCGTGGCCGGGCACGTGCACCGCGCGGCGGTCGGCGAGCTGGGTGGGCGCCCCGTCTTCATCTGCCCGAGCACCTACCTCCAGGCCAAGCTCGACCTGACCGAGCCCGGCGAGGTGGTGCTGGTTCCCGAGCCGGCCGAGTTCGCCATCCACGTCCTTACCAGCGGCGAGCTGACCTCCCACGTGGTGACCCTGGACGGTGCTGCGGGGCTTCCCGGCTAGGGACGGCCGCCCTGCGCCACTATCCTGGCGCGCCGCATGTCCTCTGAATACATCTTCACGATGTACAAGGTCTCGCGGACCCATCCGCCGGACAAGCAGGTGCTGTCCGACATCTCGCTGAGCTTCTTCGGTGGCGCGCGGATCGGCGTGCTGGGCGCCAACGGCGCCGGCAAGTCCACGCTGCTGCGGATCATGGCCGGGATGGACACGGAGTTCCGCGGGGAGGCCCAGCTGCATCCCAACGCCACGGTGGGGATGCTCGAGCAGGAGCCGGCCCTGGACGAGACCAAGGACGTGCGCGCCAACGTGGAGGATGGCGTGCGGGAGCTGCGCGACCTGCTCGACCGCTTCAACGAGCTGGCGGCCAACTACTCCGAGGAGACCGCGGACGAGTTCGCGCGCCTGCAGGACCGGATCGAGGCGGCCGACGCCTGGAACCTGGACACGATGCTCGATACGGCGATGGACGCCCTGCGCCTGCCCCCGCCCGACGCCGACGTGACCAAGCTGTCCGGGGGCGAGCGCCGCCGCGTGGCCCTGTGCCGCCTGCTGCTCAGGGCGCCGGACCTGCTGTTGCTGGACGAGCCCACCAACCACCTGGACGCCGAGTCCGTGGCCTGGCTGGAACGCCATCTGGAGGAGTACAAGGGCACGATCGTGGCCGTGACCCACGACCGCTACTTCCTCGACAACGTGGCCGGTTGGATCCTGGAGCTGGACCGCGGCCGGGGCATCCCCTTCAGGGGCAACTATTCGGCGTGGCTCGAGCAGAAGCAGGAGCGGCTGGCACAGGAAGACCGCAAGGAGAGCGCCCGCAGGAGGACGATCGCGGCCGAGCTGGAGTGGGTGCGCGAGAACCCGAAGGGGCGTCGCAAGAAGGCCAAGGCGCGCCTGGCCCGCTACGAGGCCCTGCTGGCCGAGGATCAGAACGTCAAGCTCGACAACGTCCAGATCCACATCCCCGCCGGGCCGCGCCTGGGCGACCTGGTGGTCGAGGCCGACCATCTGAACAAGGGGTTCGGTGACCGGCTGCTGATCGAGGACCTGTCCTTCTCGCTCCCGCCCGCCGGGATCGTGGGCGTGATCGGACCCAACGGCGCCGGCAAGACCACGCTGTTCCGGATGATCACGGGCGCCGAGACGGCGGACACCGGCGCCCTGCGGCTAGGGGAGACCGTCGAGGTGGCCTACGTCGACCAGTCGCGCGACCACCTCGACGCCGACAAGAACGTCTGGGAGGAGATCTCCGGCGGCTACGACACCATCAAGATCGGGAACCGCGAGATGAACTCGCGCGCGTACGTGGGCGGCTTCAACTTCAAGGGCTCCGATCAGCAGCGCAAGGTCGGCGCGCTCTCCGGCGGCGAGCGCAACCGCCTGCACCTCGCCAAGCTGCTGCGCTCGGGAGGCAACCTGCTGCTGCTCGACGAGCCGACCAACGACCTGGACGTGGACACCCTGCGCGCACTCGAGGAGGCGCTGCTGGCCTTCGCCGGCTGCGCGGTGGTGATCTCGCACGATCGCTGGTTCCTCGACCGCATCGCCACGCACGTGCTCGCCTTCGAGGGCGACTCTCAGGTGCGGTTCTTCGAAGGCAATTTCGAGGCCTACGAGGAGCACCGCAGGGAGCGGCTCGGCGCGGAGGCCGACCGGCCTCACCGGATCAGCTACAAGCGGCTGACGCGGGCCTAGTCGCGGGCGGCGCTACGGCGTCCCTGCGAGTCCACGTGAGCGCGCAACGCGGGCGTAGTCTCTCCGATCGTGCTGCGCCTCGTCACGATCCCGATCAGCCATTACTGCGAGAAGGCCCGCTGGGCGCTCGACCGGGCCGGGATGGAGTACCGGGAGGAGCGCCACGTGCAGGCGGTCCACCGGGTCGCCGCCCGCCGCGCCGGCGGCGGCGTGACCGTGCCGGTGCTGGTGACGCCCGACGGCGCCGTGGGGGAGTCGGCGGAAATCATGGCCTGGGTCGACCAGCGCCTGGCGCCGGAGCACCGGCTCATCCCGGCTGCTGCCGCCGACCGCGCGGACTCCGACCGCCTCTGCCGGCGCCTGGATGAGCGCCTGGGGCCGGCCGGGCGGCGGCTGATGTACATGCACATGATGGTCGAGCGCGATCTGATGCTCCGGTTCAACAATCAGGGGGTTCCGGGGTGGGAGGACCGCGCGCTTCGCGCCGGATGGCCGGTGGCCATGCGCCTGGTCAGCCGCGTGCTGGATATCCGGCCGGGCGTCGAGGTGGAGGACGAGGCCGTGGTCTGGGAGGAGCTGAACCACGTGGGCCAACTGCTGGCCGACGGGCGCCCGCACCTGCTGGGCGAGCGCTTCGGGGCGGCGGACCTGACCTTCGCGGCCCTGTCCGCCGCAGTGCTCGTGCCGCCCGTCTACGGGGTGCCGCTTCCCCAGCCGGAGATCCTGCCGCACCGCACGGCCGCGCTGGTGCGCCGCTTTCGCGAGCATCCCGCCGGGAGCTACGCGCTCGGGCTGTTCACCCGGTTTCGGCGCGAGGTCGTGGTCTAGGAGGCCTCGACGGCGGCCTTGATCGCCTGGCCGAAGTCGTCGGCGCTCTTGCGGGCCGCGCGCAACGCCAAAGGCTCGATCAGCTTGCCGAAGCCATGTCCCTCGAGCACGTTGAAGACGCGCACGCGGGTGCCGTCGCCCTCGGGCGAGAGGTCATAGCCGCCCTCGGGGGCCGTGACCGTGTTCTTGCTGATCTCCTCCCACCGGATCTTGGTGGGCGCCTGAAACTCGGTCAGCTTGAACTCGCGCTTGGTCTTCATGCCCGCGTCCTTGACGGTGCTGGCATAGACCGTGCCGACACCGGGGGGACCTTCGGTGGTCTTCGCGATCTCGAGGACCCGGGGGCTGAACTTGGGGTCGTTGTCGCCGTCGGCGAGAAACGCGAAAACCTGCTCGATCGGCCGGTCCACGACGACGCTGGCCTCGAACTGGCCTGACATCTGTCCTCCTAGCCTCCGTTGGAAGCCGGACTGTATGCCCGGCTCGGCTGGCCGCGCAGCGCCGTGGGCGGCGGGAGCGGTGTGCCCTTGGCCGTCGCGCCGGCCACCACGGGCAGCACGAGGCTCGAGGCCCGCGCCCCCCCGAGCCCGATCGTGTTGCGGGCGCCTCCCCGGTCGACGGTCGCGAACTGCCACCGCGGCCGGTCGCCGCCGGTGGCGGTGATCGTCACGCGGATCTTCGACCCGGCGCGGAAGGCGTGGGACACCGGGAAGATCGGGACGCGCACCAGCGAGTACCTCCCCCGGGGCAGCCGCGCGCCGTCACGCTCGAGGTGCGTGGGGAACGGGTCGAGGGCCGTGGACAGCCGCTTGCTGAGCTTGCGGTGCGAGGCGCGCAGCCAGCCGTTCTGGACGTAGGTCTCCTGACCGTCGGGGCGCACCTCGGTGAGCGTCACCTGCAGGTCGGTGTCCCGAGCCGAGGACTTGAGGTACAAGTCCAGGCTCGACGGCCCCGCGATCACCAAGTCGCTGGTCAGGGCGCCGGACACGAAGCCCAGGCCCTTGCCGGCCGCCACCGGGGCCCACTGATAGGGCGGCTGGGCCTTCCAGGCGTCCTCGGCGCCGTTGCCGGGCAGGGTCTGCCTCGGCCGCGCGCCGGGATCGGCCGTGTACCGAGCCGTGCTCGCCCGTGCCGGCTTGGCGCCGAGCGCACCGGCAGGTCCGAGAAAGTACCGCCTGGCGCCGACCTGCCGGGGCGGCCACGCGTCGTAGTTGAGCTCCCACGTCGACCCGATCGACCCGGGTCCCTGCGGGCCACCGCCGTTGTCCATCAGCAGCCGCACGCGCGGATCCTTGCGGTACTCGGCCCGGGCCGCCTCGACGTCGGTGCCACCGGCGAACCGCGACTGGACCACGGGCGCGGCGCCGGCCTCGGCGAGGAAGACGTACAGAGCCCCGCTCAGCGAGATGACGTTGTCCGGAATGGTCGGAACCTCGTCGGCCACGAACAGCTTCATGAACTCGACCCAGCGCGTGATCGTGTTAGGCCCGAGCGAGTCGACGTGCACGCCGTTCTGCAGCGAGATGAACACGTCGCGCTTGCCGTTGAGGTACTTGAGGCTCTCCGCGAAGTGGCCGCTGGTCTGCTCGTCGTGGAACTGGCCGACGAGGAAGACCGGCACATCCACCCGCTTGAGCCACCGGCCGGGCGCGCGCTGGGCGAAAATCGAGGGCGTGCGGAAGGGGTTCCTCCTCTGGATCGCGAGCGCGTCCTGGGTCTGCAGTCGGAGCTTCTGATTGGACCGGCAGTGCTTGTCCCCCCTTCGCGTGAGGAGCCGCGCGTAGACCTGCCCGCCCTTCGGGGCCGGCCGGGCGTCGTCCATACGCTCGGTGATCCAGGACCGGGCGAAGCCCGAGTTGAAGATGCCACCCGGGTACCCGGTGCCGGTGTAGAGATCGTCCGTGACGGACATCGGCGCGATCGCCGCCAGGTGCGGAGGCCGGGTGCCGGCCGTGAAGAGCTGGGTGATCCCCGAGAACGAGATGCCGCCCATGCCCACCTTGCCGCCCTTGACCCAGCCCTGCGCGGCCACGGTCTCGATCGCGTCGTAGCCGTCATAGGTGGTCGGCAGGTCGAATAGGTCGAAGGCGCCGCCCGAACACCCCGAGCCACGCATCTGGACGCTGACCACTGCGAAGTCGAGCAGCGGCCCGATTAGGGAGCCCACCGCGGTCGAGGTCGCCGGGGCCAGCGGGTCGGGGGGCTTGCCGCTGAGCGTGCCGACCACCGAGCTGAACAGGTCGTTCGGCGCCGCCGTCTGGTAGCCCGAGTACTCGACGAAGGTCGGGAAGGGGCCGTCACTGAGCTTCTTGCCGGCGGGCAGGCGGACGGTCATCGCCAGCTCGACGCCGTCGCGCATCTTCACGTAGTTCAGGCCTTGCTTGAGCTTCTTGCGGCGGTAGAACGAGGGCCGCGGGTTGGCGCCGGCGCGGAGCACCGCGAACGGCCGCGTGCCCAGGACCTTCGCTCCCTTCTGGCTGCGCACGCTGTAGCCGCGTCCCGGCCTGAGATTGCGGAAGATCCTGCTGCCGAAGCGGTCGGCGCGCCCGCTGCCCACCACGCGCCCCCGGCGGTCCACCACCTGCAGCCGCTGGCCGCGCTTGGCGCCGAGCACATAGGCCTGCTTGACGCTCCCCCGCGCCTTGAACGCGGCACGATCGGTGATGCCCGGCGCGGCCGCCGAGGCGACTGCGGGCAGGGCACCGGCGCCGAGCAGCAGGAGCGCTGCGACCAGCACGCCGAGACGGCGCGGCGGGTGGGGGCGGGGCGACGTGACGGGGCCTACCGGTGCCAGGACGCAGCACCGTATACGAGGGGGCCGAGCGGCGAGTCGGTCGGCGGGGCCGCCCACTTCGGCACGCTTGCTACCAAGCACGTGGAGGGTTATGTTCGGCTGGTCCTCGACCACCACAGAAGGGGAGTGGCTATGGGCTCGCAAGAGAACAAGCAGTCGGCACAGGACGCGTACGCGGCGTTCGGCAAGGGTGATGCCGAGGGGGCCATGCGCAACATCGACGACTCGGTCGAGTGGACGGTGCGGGGTGACAACGCCCTGACCGGGACCTACAACGGCAAGCAGGAGGTCGGCGAGCTGTGGGGGAAGTTCATGAGCAAGGACTTCCGAAGCGATCCCCACGACTTCATCGCCGACGGTGACAAGGTCGTCGTCCTTACGACGGTGAGCCTCGAGGGCGAGACGGTCGAGAGCGCCGACGTGCTCTCCTACAACGCGGATGGCAAGCTCGTCGCGTTCGACACACGGGGCGACGCGGCCGTGGCCAACCGGGTGTTCGCCAAGTAAGCCAAGTCCAGCCGGACCGAGGCGCCGCCCACACGGAGCGGCGCCTCGATCGGCGTCCGTCAGGGTCTCAAGCGGCCGATCCCCAGCTTTCCGAATAGCGCAGCTGGCTGACGGCTCGCGCGAGCTGGCGCGGCGCGTGCTGCTCGCCACCGGGATGGACTACCGCTTCCCCGGGCTGCCCGGGATCGCCGAGCGGTGGGGCGGCTCGGTGTTCCACTGCCCGTTCTGCCACTGCTGGGAGAACCGCGACCAGCCGCTCGGAGTCCTCGACCGAGGCGCCGCCGGTGTGAACCCGGCGCTACTCCTGCGCTTCTGGACTGACGACGTTACGCTGCTCGCCGACGGGCCCGCCGAGCTCGACCCCGACGACGCCGACCGACTGCGCGCGGCCGGGGTCAAGGTCGACGAGCGCCGGGTAGCCGAGCTGCGCGGCCCGGACAGCTCCTTGACGGCAGTCGCCTTCGCCGACGGCGGCGAGCGCCCCTGCCGCGGACTGCTCGTGCCCATCACCCTGCACCAACGCTCCGCACTCGCGGAGCAGCTCGGCGCTGCTGCGGCCGACCCGGGGCCCATCGTCGTCGACGCCGTCGAAGTCGACCGGATGTTCCACACCAGCGTGCCCGGCCTCTCCGCCGCGGGAGACATGACCTCCCAGATGCCGTCCGTGACGAACGCAGTCGCCGCGGGCTCGAGCGCCGCAGCCATGATCGTCCACGACCTGATGGCGGAAGAACACAGCCTCACACCGGTTGGCGCCGGCCCGCACCCCGCCCGATAGCAGGCCACATCCGCAGGACCGACGTGCCAATAGGGACGGAGACGGGGAGATCGGGACAACGTGCGAACTCTCAGCCCGAACTTGAGTCCCTAGTCGAGGGCCTCATGGAGCCTGTCGGGCGAGACGCACGACGCCGGCACTGAGTCTCTCTACCGACGCTGACACCGCCGCTTTTCATGGGCCAGCGGCACTCTCGTCTGACCATGCACCGGCTTGTCGATTTCGAGCTCCACCAACCCCCTTGAATACGCTCCCACTCATGCCCGAGGTCGAACTCAAGCGCGAAGGGGCGACCGCCTACCGCGAGGCTATCCCCCAGACCTCCGAGAACGGGGATCCCGTTCTCCTCGTCCACGGCTTCCCCCAGAGCTCCTACATGTGGGCGCCGGTCGTCGCGGCGCTTGCCGCGAGCGGGCGCAGAGCGATCGCCCCAGACCTGAGCGGCTACGGCGACTCCGTGCCCGACCCGCCAGGGACATGGGAGCGCCATGTGAGCGCTCTCGAGACGTTCCGCCAAGCCCTGGGGCTGAAACGTGTGGTGCTCGGACTCCATGACTGGGGAGGCATGATCGGCCTGCGCTGGGCCTGCGACCACCCGGACGCCGTCTCGACGCTGATCCTGAGCAACACCGGGTTCTTCGCCGACTCGGAGTGGCACGTGATGGCGCAGGCGTTGCGCACGCCGGGCCAGGGCGAACAGCTCCTCGACAACCTCACGAAGGAGGCCTTCGCCACCATGGTCAGGGACCAGGGCGGGCGCATCCCCGATGACGCGATGGACGAGTACTGGAAGGCCTTCACGTCTCCGGCGGGACGCCAGGGGATGCTCGAGCTCTACCGCTCCGGCGACTTCGAGAAGCTGAAGCCCTACGAGGGACAGCTGCAAGCGATGGGTATCCCGGCGCTGATCCTCTGGGGGGCGAACGACCCTGTGGTCCCGGTCGCCGCGGCACACCGGTTCAACCGGGAGATCTCCGATTCAAGGGTGGTGATCCTGGAGGACGCCAGTCACTTCCTCTACGACGATGAGCCCGCCCGGTGCGCGCGAGAGATCGTCGCGTTTCTCGATCAGCGGCAATGACCGGTCCTCGGCAGCCACGATCGCTGATGCAGAGTTACTGCGATCGGCGGCCGATGCCGCTGTTGGTGCTGCTCTGAGGCGGACGCGAGAAGCATCGCTTTGGACGAAGCCGGGCAGCGCGATAGCCGCGTGACCGAGCTTCGACCGCTAGGCGCTTGGTCATGAAGGCGGCACTCTCAAGGCGCGAACAACGGTCGGGCTGTCCGCCGCCTCGGGTTTGCACGTCGCTCATCCACTCCGCGAGCGATTGGACACCAAAATCCGCGACATACCAGGAGTGACGAACGAACACGGGCAGCGGGACGGAGAGGGAGGGATTCGAACCCTCGATGGAAGTTTCCCCCCATACTCGCTTAGCAGGCGAGTGCCTTCAGCCACTCGGCCACCTCTCCGGGACGGCCCGATTGTAGGACGAGGGCCCGGCGCGACCTCGGTCAGTCGAGCGCGCCCTCCAGGCGGAGCAGGTGCTGCTTGCGCTCGATCCCTCCGGTGTAGCCGCCCAGGGCGCCCCCCGTGCGCACCACGCGGTGGCACGGCACCACCACGGGCATCGGGTTCGCGCCGAGCGCGTTGCCGGCCGCCCGCACCCCCCGGGGACTTCCCGCCTCGGCGGCCACCGTCGCGTAGGTGCCGAGCTGGCCGTAGGGAATTCGCACCGTGGCCTGGAGCACCCCGCGCGTGAAGCCGCGGCAAAGCGACCAGTCGATCGGCAGGTCGAATGTGCGCCGCCGGCCGAGGAAGTACTCGTCGAGCTCGCGGCGCGCGCGGTCCAGCCGAGCCGGAGCCTCGACGATGCGCGGCGAGAGCCGCCCGGCCAGATCCTCGAGCACGTCGTCCTGAGACCGGTAGCCGGCGTAGGCCACGCGCACAAGACCTGCGGGCGTGCCCACCACGGTGAGCGGCCCGAGCGGAGAGTCCACCGATGTGTAGGCGACGTCCACCAGGCCCGCCGCCTCGGCGCGCTCGGCAAAGGTTCGATCCTGTTCCTCGGTCGGGCCGGGCAGCCCGCCCGCGGCCGCCCGCAGGGCGCGCTCGATCTCGTTCATTGGGTCCATTCCTCTCTCAGACGCTTCAGGCCCTCGTGCACGTTGCGGCGCGCCGCGTCCTGTGACGAGTCCAAGAGCTCCGCGAGCTCCCGATAGGGCATGTCCAGCACGGTGCGGCAGAAGACGGCCGTGCGCTGCTTCGGGGGCAGCGAGCTCAGCGCGGCCCACAACTCGGGCTCTGCGTCGCGGCCCTCGAGGAGGGCCACCGGCTCGCCGGCAGGCCGTTCGGCCACCGCTTCGACCGGTACGGGCCGGCGCCCGCGCGCCCGGTGCGCGTCGATGGCCTTGTTCTGCGCAATCCGAAACAGCCACGCGCGCGCGTTGTCCAGCCGGTGCAGACGCGGATAGGCGCGCAGGGCCGAAATCCACGTTTCCTGGAAGCAGTCGTCGGCCTCCAGCGGACCGGCGGTGGCCATGAGGAAGCGGTACACGTCGGCGCGCTGTTCCTCATACAGCGCCTGGAACGGCGGAAGCCTCACTCCCGATCGACGTTGGGCGGGCCGGCCCTGTGAGATCGTCCCCCCTCAGGACCGGATGAAGATCGGCGCGCCCAGCGGGATCGTGTTGATCAGCCAGCGCGCGCGCTCCGAGTCCGTGCGCATGCAGCCCAGGCTCACGGCCTCTCCGATGCTCTCGAGGTCGGCGGTGGCGTGCACCGCCAGGCGATCCCCGCCCGGCCAATCCTCGGGCAGGTCGGTCTGGTGCCCGGTGAGGGCCAGCACGCAGCAGCCGTACGGCGAGCTCTCCGGGTCGGTGACCTTGAGCCTGTCGGTGACCGAGAAACGCCCGACTGGTGTGGCGTTGCCCCGCTGGCCTATAGCGACCGTCATCTTGCGGACGGCCCTGCCGTCCTTGCGAACGATCAGCTCCCGCTCGGAGAGGTCGACGTGCAACGACCAGCGAACGCAGTCCACACGCGCGCGCTCGCGCGGGATCCACGCCACCTCGCCGTTCTTGAGCTCGGAGGCCTGGACGCCGATCCAGTCTCCGCGCTGGCCGATCACGCCGAGCACCCGGGGCGACCCCCATTCTGTGAGGCGGGTGATGCGCAGGCGGGGCTCGCCGCCCGGCTCCCGGAAGACGACGGTGGACCGGGTCAGGTAGGCGGTCGAGTAGCACGACGTGGTTTCGGGGTCGGACGCGAACGGGGCGGCGAGCGGACCTCGCTCCGCGGGCTCGAAGTTCCGCGTGCCGTCGTCACTGCGCGCCCCGGGGTTGCCGGGGTCGTCGCCTCCGAGCTGGCCCGCGGCCCCCAGGCCGGCACCGCCGAGTAGGGCCGCCACCGCCAGGCCGAGCGCGAATGAGCCCGCCCGCCCGCGCCCGCGGCGCTGCGGGGGCCCTCCCTCTCCCTGCCCAGCGAGCATCTCGAGCACCGGCTCGCCGCGGGCAGGGCCCTCGTCCCCACCGGTGACGGGCGCGGGCGCGGCGTGCAGGCCGCCCGCCGCGGGGGCTGGGGCGGCATCGGCCTCCGGGGCGGGCACCGGACGCAGCGGCACGGGCGGGGGCGGTGGATCGTCGCCTTCCTCCCGAGGGGTAACGACCGGGGGCGCCACGGTGAACTCGCGGCCGGTCGGCGGCTTGGGATCGCTCCAGGTACTCGGCTCGAGCAGGGCCTGGAGTACCGAACCGAGCTCCTCGCCGCGCTGGACGTCCAGCTCGTCCGCCAGCCGCTCGATCGCCGCCGCGCGCCGGCGGGAGACCTCGGCGGTCTCGAAGTCGTACATGCGGGCCAGGGCCTCGTCGGGAACGCGCCGGTGGAGCGACAGCGAGAGCAGCTCGCGGTCTCTCGGATCGAGGCGCTGGAGGGCTTCGGAGAGCTTTTCGGGGGAAATCATGCTGGGCTCCGCCGGGCCGCGCGGGACGGGCGCCCAGGCTTGGGGAGCGGCTCCCAAGCGTACTGAGGGGCCGGGTCGGAGAAGCCACGTCACGGCGAGCCCAGGCCCACGACATACAAGTGCGAATGATTCTCAGTATTGTCGGCCGGGTGGACGCTCGCCGCCTCACCTACCCCCTAGCGGCCCTGCTGGCCCTGACCGCCTGTGGCGACGGCGGCGAATCGCCGGGCGCGGCCAACGCCCGCGTCGTGGCCACCACCACCCAGGTGGCCGACCTGGCCAGGAACGTGGCCGGGGACCGCGCCGCAGTGACCGGGCTGCTCTCCACCGGCAGCGACCCGCACGACTACGAGCCGCGTCCCAGCGACGTCCGTGCCGTGGTCGACGCCGACCTGGTGCTCAAGTCGGGGGGCGACCTGGACGGCTGGGCCGACCAGATCGTGGACAGCGCCGACGGCGAGCGCAGGGTGGTCGAGCTGGCCGATGACGTGCAGACGACCCGGGTCCCGGACGGGGTAGTGGACCCGCACTGGTGGCAGGACCCGTTAAACGCCGGGCGTGCGGTGCGACGGATCCGCTCCGCCCTGGTCGAGGCCGACCCCGGCGGGCGAGCCTCCTACTCGCGCAACGCGAGGCGCTACCTGGCCGCTCTACAGCGGCTGGACGAGCAGATCGGAGCGTGCCTGAGACGGATCCCCCCGGCCCGCCGCAAGCTCGTGACCACCCATGACGCTCTGGGCTACTACGCAGCGCGCTACGGGCTCGAGGTGGTCGGCGCGGCGATTCCCGCCCTCACCACCGAGGCCCAGCCCTCGGCCGGCGAGACCGCTCGGCTGGTGCGCCAGGTCCGCGAGCAGAGGGTGAGGGCGATCTTCCCCGAGACCGGCCTGGACCGTCGGCTCGAGGAGGCGATCGCCGACGAGGCGGGCGTGAGCGTGGGCGGCGGGCTGTGGGCCGACACGCTGGGCGCCTCGGGCTCAAGCGGGGCCACCTACCTGGAGGCCATGCGCCACAACACGAGCGTCATCGCGGAGGCGCTGACCGGCGGCGAGCGATCCTGCCGGTGGGCTGCTAGCGGACGCAGGCGGGGCAGTCCCCGCGGAGGATGATGTCGTGGCCGCCGACCTGGTGGTCCATCCGCCGTGCCAGGCGCGCGATCGCCCGCTCGACGCCGGTGTCCTCGAACGGGCTCACCTGCCCACAGGTGTCGCACACGAAATGATGGTGGTGATCGCCGCTCGGGTGGACGGGCTCGAAGCGCGCGGTGCCCTCTCCGACTTCCAGGCGCTGGATCAGCCCCAGCTCCTCGAGCAGTTCGAGCGCGCGATACACGGTGGCCGTGCCGACCTCGCGGCCGCCCCCTCGGAGTTCCGACACCACGTCGCGGGCGGTGAGAACGCAGCCGTGGCGGGCCAGCACCTCGACGACCGCCGTACGCGGGGCGCTCGCGCGATGGCCGGCCGCCGCGAGCGTGGCCTGCACGTGCTCGACCCAGGCCATCCCGGCCGTGGGTGCCGCGGGGGTCGTCACCTTCGCCGCCATGCGCCGGATGATAGTCCCGCGGATCCGTTAACGAGAATGATCCTCATTTATAGTGCGGGGCCGTGTCCGAGGTCCTCGACCCCTTCTCCGCCCGCTTCATGCAGTACGCGCTGGCCGAGGTCCTCCTGCTGGCCGTGGCGGGCGCCCTGCTCGGCGCCCAGATCGTGCTGCGCCGGCTGTCGTTCTTCGCGCACGGCGCAGGAACGGCCACCTTCCCGGGGCTCGTGGTGGCCGGCCCCGCCGGAGTGCCGCCGCAGCTGTCCGCGCTGGCGGTGAGCGGCGCGTTCGCCGTGGCGCTGGAGCGACTCGGCCGCGCCGCCCGGACCACTCAGGACGCCGCCACCGCGCTGCTGCTGGTGGCCGCCCTGGCCATCGGCATCATCCTGGCCAGCGACGTCCTCGTGTCCGGCTCGTCGGTGGACCAGCTGCTCTTCGGGAGCCTGCTGGGCATCGGCACTGATGAGCTCGCGCTGTCCGCCGGGGCGGTGGTGCTCGTGGCTCTGGTCACGGCGGCGTTCGACCGCGCGTGGGTGGCCCGGGGCTTCGACCCGGAGGGGGCAAGCGCGCTCGGCGTGCCCGTCGCCGTCGCCGACCTGGCCCTGCTGCTTGCCGTCGCCGTGGCCGTGGTGGCCTCCATCGATGCGGTCGGCGCGCTGCTCGTGGGGGCCGTCCTCGTGATCCCCGCGGCCACCGCACGGCCCTTGGCCGGGAGCGTGGGCTCGCTGCGGCTGCACACGCTGTGGATCGGAGGCGTCGAGGGCGCGGCCGGCCTGTGGGTGGCCTACCAGCTCGACTTGCCCCCGGGCCCGGTGATCGCCGTGCTGGGCGGAGCGATGTTCACGGTCGTGACGGTGGTGGCGTGGGCTCGGCACGGGGTGCCGGCATGACGGCTCGAGCGCTCGTGACCGTCAACACCCTCGACGCGGCCTACGGCGACGGCCCGGCCGTCCTGCGCGGCGTGAGCTTCTCGGCCTTCGGCGGGCGGATCGTGGGCGTGCTCGGCCCCAACGGGGGCGGCAAGACCACCCTCTTCCGCGCCCTCTTGGGCGAACTGCCGATCCGGCGCGGCGACCTGCGCGTCCATGGGACGACGGCGTACGTGCCGCAGACCGAGCGCTCGCGCCTGGACTTCCCCGTCAGCGCGTTGGACGTGGCGCTGATGGGCGCGTACGCCGACCTTCCCTGGCATCGGCGCATGGGCGCGATCCAGCGCCGGGCCGCCGCCGACGCGCTGGCCCGGGTGGGCCTGGAGGAAGTCGCGCGGACGCCGTACGGCGCGCTCTCGGGCGGGCAGCGCCAGCGCGTGCTGATCGCCCGGGCACTGGTCCAGAACGCCGAGGTGCTGCTGCTGGATGAGCCGCTGACCGGGGTGGACCGGCCGGGTGCCGAGCGGATCGAGTCCGTGCTCCGGGATCTCCGAAGCGAGGGCCGCGCGCTGCTCGTAGCGACCCACGACGTGGGGCAGGCCCGCTCCTTCGACGAGGTGCTCTGCCTCAACGAGGAGCAGGTGGCCTTCGGCGCTCCGGAGCCGACGCTGACCGGCGACACGCTCGCCCGCACCTACGGTGGCGAGCTGGTGCTGCTGGAGGACGGTGGGCGCGCCGCGGTCGTGCAGAGCCACGCCCACTCGTGATGGACTTCCTGCTGGATCCACTGAACGAGACGTTCTTGCTGCGCGCCCTGATCGAGCTACTGCTGCTGGCCGCGGTCTGCGGGCCGCTCGGGGTGTGGGTCATGTTGTTCGGTCAGAGCTACGCCGCCGAGTCGCTCGCCCACGCAATGCTGCCTGGACTCGTGTTGGCGTCCCTGGCCGGCGCCCCCCTGGTGCTCGGCGCGGCGGCCGGCGGTGCGGCCGCGGCCGGGGCGGTGGCCATGGCCGGGCGCGACGAGCGGATCGGGCCCGACGTGGCCGTGGGAGTGGTGGTCACCGCGCTGTTCGGCGCTGGGGTGCTGCTGGCGCTGAACCCCGAGTCGCCCCAGGGGCTGCGCGACCTGCTGTTCGGAGACCTGCTCGGAGTCGACGGCGGCCGCGTCGCCGTGACGGCCGGGCTCGTGGCCGTGCTGCTGGCCACCCTGGCCGCGTCACACCGCGGGCTGGCTCTCGCCGCCTTCGACCCGAGCTCGGCGCGGGCCCTGGGCACCCGCCCGGGGCGGGTCCAGATGCTGTTCGTGGGCGTGCTCGCGCTGACCGTGGTCACAGCGGTGCAGACGCTCGGCAACGTCCTGGTCGTGGCCATGCTGATCGCGCCCGCGGCAGCGGCGCTGCGGCTCGAGCTCCGGTTGAGCGCCACGCTGGCCGTCGCGGCCGGCCTGGCCGCCCTCTCCGGCGTGCTCGGGCTGTACGCCAGCTACCACTTGGAGACCGCCGGCGGCGCCTCGGTGGCGCTGGCCGCGCTGGCCGTCTATGCCATGTCGCTGGCCGCTACTGGGGGCCGGCGTCGATCGCCTGCTGGACCTCCGCCCGGCCCGGCTGTGGCCCAAACCCGGTGAGGCACCAGGTGGCGCCGGCGGCCTCCCAGGGGCCGGGGTCGGTGTCCGGCGGATTGGTCACCACGAGCTCGTAGGGACCAGCCAGGGCGTCGCGCAGCTCCCCGACCTCGGTGGCCAGCTCGGACAGTGCGTCCGGCCCCGGCAGGTCAATCGGAAAGAGGCCGTCCCAGCGCGCGGCCCGGCGCAGCGGACGGCGGTTGGGCCAGCGCGAGGCGACCCAGACGGGCACACGCGGCGCCTGTACAGGGACCGGCTCGAACTCACCGGCCCAATACGCCGACAGGCGCTCCAGCCCCTCGTCGAGCAGCCCGGCCCGCACGCGCGGGTCACCCTCCTCGCCGAACCGGTCGGGATCGAACTCTCCGCTGCGGTCGCTGCCCAGTCCGACGCCCAGGATCAGGCGGCCACCGCTGAGACGGTCGAGGGTGACCGTCTCCCGCGCGAGGCGGTGGGGGCGGCGGCGTGCCAGCGGCGTGACCAGCGGGCCGATCACGAGGCGGTCGGTCGCCGTAGCGATGGCGGCCAGCGTGATCCACGGGTCGGCCACGGCGCGCACGGGCGGTCGGTAGGTGATGTGGTCCCAGAGGAAGAAGCCGTCCCAGCCACGCTCTTCTGCGCGGGCGGCCAGGTCGGCCACCATCCGTGGCTCGGAGAGCTCGTCGAATGGCGCCAGGAAGATGCCACGGCGGGCGGGCACGGCGTCAGCGTAACCGTCAGTCCGCTGCGGCCGGCGCCGGCAGGCCCAGGCCTCCGGCCAGACCGACGAACAGCTGCACGCTCGGCCCGATCAGCAGCGCGAACGCCAGCGTGCCCACGCCCACGGTGCCGCCGAGGGCGAAACCCGCCGCGGTGACCGACACCTCCAGGCTTGTGCGGACCAGACGCAGAGAGCGGCCCGTGCGCTGGTGCAACCCGGTCATCAGGCCGTCGCGCGGACCCGGGCCCAGCCCGCAGGTCAGGTAGACGCCGCTGCCCATCCCCACCAGCGCGATACCGCCCAACACCAGGGCGCCGCGCATGACTAGGCCGCCCAATGGGTCGACCAGGGCCAGCGTCGCGGAAATGGCCAGTCCCACGACGATCGCGTTCAGCATCGTGCCCAGCCCTGGGGACTGACCCAGCGGGATCCACAACAGGAGCACGACGAACGAGAGCGCGATGGTGACCGCGCCGATGCCCACGTGCACCTGCTCGGACACCCCCTCGGCGAGGACGGTCCAGGGAGAGTTGCCCAGGGTCGCGAGGATCAGGCAGGCCTCGCCGATGCCGAACACCCACAGCCCCGCCAACAGGCGCGCGAGCGTGGGCGCGTCCGTTCTCCAGTGCGCCGCCACGGACGCCGAGGCTAGGGCCTAGTCGAGGTCCCGCGCCCGGAGGAGCGCCGCGCCCGCGGCGAATGCCGCCGCGATCCATCCCAGCATCGCCAGCACGGCGAGCCCCGGGGCCAGCAGATCGACCCCGCCCAGCCCCGAATCTCCGGCGGAGATGTCCGAAGCGGCGGTGGGCAGCGCCACGAACGGGGCGTAGCGGAAGACCTCGGGCGCCAGGCCGATCAGCACGGGCTCGACGACGAAGGCCAGGACCAGCAGCCCCACCACCGCGACGACCTGGTTGCGCACCAGCGCACCCACTCCCACACCGAAGGCGCCGAGCAGCATCGCCACGCTGGCGTTGTGCCCCACCTGGGTAGCGAGCTCGCCGAGGCCCGGGGTCGGCAGATCGCGCAGGCCCAGCACGATGAAGCCGACCACGGCCACTGACAGCGAGATCGCCAGGGACAGGAGCAGTCCCGCCACCGCGAAGGCGAGCGTCTTGGCGGCCAGGAATCGCAGGCGGTCGGGTTCGGCGAGCAACGAGCTGGTGATCGTGCGGTGGCGCCACTCCCCGCTGATGCCCACCACGGCCAGCACCAGGATGAAGAGGCTGCTCGTGTCGGACGTGAACACGTCGGTGAGCACGGAGTCTCCGGTCGGCTCGGTGAGGAGCGAGACGAGCGTCGTTATCAGCAGCGACGTACCGACGGCCAACCCCGCGAGGGCCAGGAACGTCCTCGTGGTGCGCAGCTTCAGGACCTCGGCGCGCAGCAGGGCGCTCACGACGGGTCCGCCGTCAGGTCGAGGAACGCCTCCTCCAGCGAACGCGACACGGCCACGAGCTCGATGAGCGCCAGGCCGTGGTCGGCCGCCAACTTCCCCACGCGATCGGGCGTGACCCCACGGGCGATCAGTGCCCCGGCGGCGTCCGAGTCAGCGCGGATCCCTTGGTCGGACAGGATCGAACCCAGGCGCTGCGGCTCGGCCGCGCGCACGCGGGTGACTGGGCCGGCCCCGCCGCCGAGCACCTGCTCCAGCGGCCCGTTGGCCCGCAGGGCACCGCCGGCGATCACCACGACGTCGTCCACGCTCTGAGCGACCTCGGAGAGCAGGTGGCTGGACACGAGCACGGCGCTTCCCCGCGCGGCCTCGGAGCGCAGCAGGTCACGCATCCAGCGGATGCCGGGAGGGTCGAGCCCGTTAGCCGGCTCGTCGAGGATGAGCACCCGGGGATCGCCCAGGAGCGCCACCGCTATCGCCAGCCGCTGGCGCATCCCCATCGAGTAGCCCTTGACGCGGCGGTCGGCGGCGGGCGTGAGGCCCACGCGCTCCAGCACCTCGTCCACCCGCTCGTCGGGGTGCCGCCCGGCCGCGGCGAGCACCCGCAGGTGATTACGGCCCGTGCGGCCGGGGTGGAAGCTCGCGTCCTCCAGCACCACGCCCACCTGGGCGCTCGGGTGGGACAGGTCCTCATAGCGCTGCCCGCCGAAGCGACCGCGCCCGGCGTCGGCATGAATGAGGCCGAGCAGCATTCGCAGCGTCGTGCTCTTGCCGGCCCCGTTGGGCCGAGGAACCCGGTCACCCGCCCGGCGCCGACCTCGAACGACAGGTCGGTCACCGCCCGCACCGAGCCGAAGCTCTTGGTCAGCCCGTCGATCTCGATGGCCGCAGCGCTCACTTCGGTCCCGTCGGTCCCTTGGGGCGTCGATTGTGACGGCCCGGCGGACGGGTGCCGATCATCTGGCAGCATTGGCGCGGTGGCGACGCTCGCGATCGAAACCCCTTCAGGTCAGGCGTCCGCGAACGTGCGGGACGCGGACGGGCCGCGCGCCGCGCTCGTGCTCGGACACGGGGCGGGCGGCGGCGTTGAGGCGCCGGATCTGCAGGCGGCGACGAGCGTGGCGCTCGCGGCCGGGATCAGCGTCGCGCTGGTCGAGCAGCCGTATCGCGTGGCCGGACGGCGATCGCCCGCACCGGCCAAGCAGCTCGACGCGGCCTGGATCGCGGTCGTGGAACACCTCAAGGCCGGACCGCTCGGCGACCTGCCCGTCCTGACCGGGGGGCGATCCCTCGGCGCGCGGGTGGCGTGCCGCACGGTCGAGGCCACCGGCGCGGCGGCGGTGCTTTGCCTGGCCTTCCCGCTCCAGGCTCCGCGCCGTGCGTCGGGGACCCAGGGGCCGAGCCGCCTCGACGAACTCGAGGCGGTGACGGTCCCGGTGCTGATCGTGCAGGGCGAGGGGGACCCGTTCGGCATGCCGCCGGCCGGGAAGCGGCGGACGGTCGCGCGCGTGCCCGGCAACCACAGCCTGAGGACCGACCTCGAGGCGGTTGGGGCCGCCGTCGAGGACTGGCTGCCGCGCGCTCTCGGAGAGGCCGGCTAGTTTTCTGTCCGTTCCACCCGGCGGCGGGCTTTCGCGGCCTCGGCCAGGGCCTGATCCCGCTCCTCCTGCGCTGAGCTCGCGCGTTGCTGCGCGGCATCTGCGTCGCTCTCCCCCTCGACGGCCTCCTTGTCCTTTGCTCGGGCCAGCTCTTCCAACTCATCCACCCGGTCGCGTGCCTCGGCTTCTTCGGCCTCTCGGCGGCCGCGGTCCTGGCCACTCTCGAGGTCCAGGCCGCCGGCCTCCGATCCGAGCTGCACCCCGAAGTGCGCCGCCACCGCCTCGGCCTCCGCCGCACTAGGCGTTCCCGCCTCGCCTCCCGGGGCGTCCTTGAGCTGGGCCTTGGTGAAGGCCACCCGCACGTAGCCACGACTGAAGCGGGAGCCGGACAGCGGAATCAGGTTGAGGTGGCGACCGAGCATCCCAGTCTTGACGAGCGCCAGGACGGGCCGCCCAGACCTTCGCTCGAACACCACGTCGTCGAGCTTGCCCACCTTCTCGCCTTCGGTGTCGATCACGTCCTGCCCGGTCCAGTCCTCGATGCGCTCGATCTCCATAAGGTTTCTATACCGCGATTTCTCCCTATCAACCCTGCTGCCGCGGCCACTCACGTACAGCACCCACACCAGCACCCTTCGGCCACGGCCAGCAGCGCCACGAGGCGGAAGGACCAGTTGACGCCGGCGACGAACGCCTCTCGACCACCTCGAGCAGGCGCGAGCCATCAGGCCCGCCCCGTACGCTGCGGCTAATGCGTACCGTCCGGGTCATCGGGAACGTCGAACCGGGCGGCGGTCAGCTCAGCGCCTTGCGTCTGGGAAGTGCGCTGAGCCGGCGAGGGTGGGAAGTGCGGTTTCTGGCGGGCTCGGCGACGCCAACCGGTGTCGAGTTATTTCGCTCGCACGGAGTCGAGGTTGAGGTGTACAGGGCCTCGCGCAGTCTTCAGTACGAGTGCGACGAGGGATTCTCCACCTGGCTCGCCGCGCGGCTCGCCGGCGCCGACCTGGTTCACGCGCACCAATTCGGAGCGTGGTGGGCGACGGCTCGTGCCGCGCCCGCCGCAGTGCCAGTGGTGGGCAGCGAGCACAACGCTTACCAGTGGCCGGGCGAGCCGCCCGTCGGGGAGCTTCGCTCCGCGCTCGACCGGCTAGATCTCCTGTTCGTGCACGGACCGACCGCGCGCGAGCAGCTCTTGGCGCTCGGGGCGACCCGGGCGTTGCTTCGCGAGGGCCGCTCGGCAATCGATCCGACTGAGGTCGTGCGACCGACCAGTCTCCCGGGGCGGCGGCTCGTCTACGCTGGCCGATTGCACCACGAGAAGGGCCCCGATCTGCTGCTCGAGGCGCTTGCACTCCTCAGGGACCGCCCGCCGCTCTACATCGTAGGCAGCGGTCCGCTCGAGCCCGAACTGCGCGCCCGCGCCCGGCGACTCGGGATCGACGGCGATGTGGTGTTCGCAGGCTGGAGGCGGCGCCCGGCCGAATGGATCACGGGCGCCTCTGCCTGCGTCGTGCCCTCAAGGTACGACGCCTGGTCGCAGACGGCCGTGCTCGCCATGGCGCTCGGCGTGCCGGTCGTAGGAACCGCCGTCGAAGGGCTCGAGCACGTGCTCTCCGGAGGGCGGGGTATTGCCGTGGCTCCCGAGGACCCGAAGGAGCTGGCACGCGCGCTGGCGTCCCTGCTCCACGGTCGGGTCCGGACCGATCTCCAGGCAGCTCGACGCTACGCGGCAAGGTTCACACCAGAGCGCGTCGCCGACCTCTACGAGTACGCCTACAGCGAACTGCTGGGACGGCCCGGCGCCAAGGCTGCCTAAAGGGCCTCCGGGTATGAGCGCGGCGGGCGCCGCGCTAGACCGTCACGGCGTCGGCCGGCCGGGAATGGCCTTTCAGGCCCACCGTGTCCGACGGGAGGTCGCGCAGCCATTCCGCGAGCTTGCCGGGAGGCAGGGGCCGGGCCAGATGGAAACCCTGAATCGCGTCACACCCGAGCTCGGTGAGGTGGCGAGCGGTCGCGTCTGACTCGACGCCCTCGGCCACCGCTTTGGCTCCCAGCGTGAGCGAGGTCGCTGATGCTGGCTACCAGAGCTGGATCGCCGCGTTCGCCGAGGGGCCGCACGAAGGACCGGTCGATCTTGACCTCCTGGAACTCGATCGCGTCGACTCGGCACAGCGACGACTCCCCCGTGCCGAAATCATCGATCGAGAGCTTGAACCCGCGTGCCCGCAGGCCAACTAAGGTGTGCAGTTCGCGGTCGGGGCGCTGGCTCATGGCGCTCTCGGTGATCTCGAGCGTGAAGCCCGCGGGACTTCGTCCGTGGGCCGCTGTCACGCGGGCGAGACGGTCCGGAAGGTCTCCCTCCCTCGGCCGTAGGCCGAGATATTCACCGCGATGTCGAGATCGATCCCCTGGGCGGCCCAGGTGGCCGACTGGCCCACGGCCAGCTCGAACGCATGCATCGTCAGCTCTTCCGTTGATGGCGCTGCGAGACGAACGAAAGTTCACCCTTCGCCGCTATGGACGTCGCGGCGCGCCGTTGCGGGATTGGTAGCCAGCCTCCGTTGGCGACGCAGAAGCGCCGCAAGGGTCACGATTGCGAGCAGCATCGCGGCGCCGACCACAGCCGCGAGGACGGCCGGGACGCCCCCGCCCTTGGCCGCCCGACCGGTCTCCCGTCGCAGTTCGCGAGCGGCGCTCTCGTCGAAGCTGATCTCCTCGTTCACGTGCACCGGCTTGCTACCGGCAGGGCGCAGTGTCCCGCGAAGGTGGTAGGTGCCGTGCGCCGGTGTCCCCTCGAATGGAATCCGCACTGTGATCTGGGTGTTGGGGACGAAGCTGTCGAGATCGATGTAGTGGCGGCGCAGCTGCGTGCTGCCTTGGAGGAGTGCAAGGTCGCCTGAGGTTGCGCCGACGAGGCGATTGCCGGTATTGCGAAGCTGTAGCGTCGCGTTGGTCGCCGACGGCGTGACCTCGATGCTGGCGCTGCCCGCGCGTAGCTCGCGCGTGTGGCCACCGGGGATCGTGGCTACGTCTGACGTCTGGTCACTCCCGTGCGTGGACAACCAAAGGAATCTCAATAGACGTGACGATCAGCTTCGCCCTCGCCGAAGCAGCCCCGGGCAGCCGCCGCGTAGGTCTCCGTTCAAACGTCCGTGAGCGAAGCGGTCGCTCTCGCAGAGCGGACTAGACGGCGTAGAGAAACGTGTAGGCGGCCGTCATGCCCTCTTGGGTCCACTCCGCAAGGCAGTAACGGTAGGCGCCGCCCTGGTCATCTGGGACGTCAACCGTCTTGGGTGGCCGGCCCTCCACGGCCTCGATCTCGACCGTCTTGCCTTGCAGAGGCCCGTCCTCTAGGAGCGCCCGCACCGCGGCAGCATACGACGCTTCACACCCCTCGTCGAGCGCTGGCCACCGCGACGCATGCCGGAAAGCAAACCGCTCCATCACTCCGAACGTGCTCGCGCGCCCTGGCCAACGCCTCGTCGTGGATCGCGGTGACCTGCTCCTCCGCGAGCTGACCGAGCAGTGCCCCGATTGGCCCGGAGACCTCGCGGGTATCCGCCCACCAATCATCGAGCGACTCGTGCCGACGCTCTGTCTCCAGGTCCTCGACGACGACATCCTCCACGCCGGCGCCCTCGACCAGGCTGCCCAGTCGATCATGATCGGCGAGAGCAAACGGTCCCGGGACACCCGGAGCCGGTGGCGGCGCCCCAAGGCTCTTCATCACCGCGTCTGTGATCAACGAGAGCCAAGGGTTGCGCTCGGCAGGCCCCCACACCGAGAGCGCCAAGCGTCCTCCGCGATCAAGAGCAGCCCCGCTGCTGCGGAGCGCCTTGGCAGGGTCGGTCATCAGCATGTAACCGAAGCGGCAGAGCACTGCATCGAAAAGCTCGCCGTCGAGGAGCAGATCCTCGGCATCGAGGACCCGAGCCTCTAGGTGCCCCATGCGGAGAGCGTCGGCCCGCGTCCGCACGACTTCCACCATCGGTTCGGCGAAGTCCGAACATAACACCCGGCCGGTGGACCCGACCGCCTCGGCGGCCCGAAGACCCACGTCGCCGGCACCGCACGCCAGTTCGAGCACCCGGCCCCCAGGCTTGAGGTCTGCCGCCCGCAGCATCCAGTCCGCCGCGGCCCCTGATGGGCCTCCCTCGCGACGGTCTGCGGCCAGCGCCCAACCGCCGGCGACATTGGACCACTGCGCTCGGCTTGCCTCTCTCAGGTCCTCTTCGCTCACCTCCGGCCGACCTTACGCCACTGGCGGTAGGCGACGGGATTGCCTCACGCCGTTCGGCCGGGTTGAGCTCGGCCCGGCAGGCGCATACGATCGGCCGATGGGGCTCAGTGCAGGTACCCGCGAGCTCGGGCCAGACACGGCGAGCCTTGTGGTCAAGACCTACCGCGAGGGGGTGGCCGCCAAGGCAGGGCATGACCTGATCATCGAAGTAAGGCAGTGGCGGGCAACGCTCAAGGTCGGTGAGGACCTGTCACAGGCGAGCCTCGAGCTGTACGCCGACGCCCGGTCTCTGTATCCCCGCGAGGGACTGCGCGGCCTCAAGCCGCTCACCGACAAGGACCGCGAGGAGATCCGTAAGAACATCGACGAGAAGGTGCTGGGTGGGGAGCCCATTAGCTTCCGCTCGAGCGCGGTGGAGGCCGCTGACGGCGACGGGCGCCTCTCAGTGCGCGGGGAACTCACCATCCACGGGCAGAGCCGTCCGGCGAAGGTCGAGCTCAGCGTGGGCGGCGACGGCCACCTGACGGGGACTGCGGCGCTGGTGCAGAGCGAGTGGGGGATCAAGCCCTACCGCGGGCTGATGGGAGCGCTCAAGGTACGGGACTCGCTCGACGTCGTCTTCGACGGCGTCCTGCCTACCGATTGACTATCGAGCATCGATGCACCTTCGAGGCCGGCCGGGCTCGGGCGGACAACCCTTGACTCCGGGTCGGTTCCGGGAAGAGAATCAGCCCAGGCGACAGAGGGAGAGGCTCGTGGCTTGGAGCATTGAGGGCAGCTACATGGAGAACTGTTCCTGCGAGGTGCCGTGCCCGTGCACTGTCTCGCTGGACCTGGGCGCTGACTACGACCGCTGCAACGCTCTGCTCGTTTTCGAGATCGAGTCGGGCGAGATCGAGGGCGTGGACGTGAGCGGGCTGACGGTGGCGGCGGTCGGCGACACGCCGAAGGTGATGAGTGAGGGCAACTGGCGGCTCGGCGTGCTGATGGACGAGACCGTGACTGACGAGCAGGCGGAGAAGCTCGGTGCGGTGTTCGGCGGCCAGCTGGGGGGGCCGATGGAGGCGCTCGGCCCGCTGATCGGGGAGAACCTCGGCATGGAAAGGGTGTCGATGGAGGTCTCGCACGAGAACGGCACCCACAGCGTCAGGTTCGGTGGCGGCGGCGAGGTCACCGTGCAGGACGTCGTGCCCTTCGGCAAGGAAAACGGCGAGCCGGCGAGGCTCGACCGGATCTTCCACCCGGCGGGCGAGACGCTCACGATCGCTCGGTCCACCAAGTCGCAGTTCAGCGCGTTCGGGATCGACTTCGCGCACGAGGGCAAGTCCGCCTTCTCGAGCCGCTTCTCCTGGGCTGCCTGATCGGTGGAGGCCGCAGGCCTCACGCGCCCGCGGTCTACGCCGCGTGTCGAGCGCCCGCAGCTAGCGCTGGTGGCTGCGCTGCTCGGCCTCGCCGTCGCGGCCTGGGCGCTCACCGACAACCGCATGGCTGGGATGGAGTCCACACCTGGCATGGACCTCGGGGGTCTCGGCTTCTACGTCACGGTCTGGGTGGTGATGATGGCCGCGATGATGTTCCCATCAGTCGCGCCCACGGTGACGATGTACGACCGTCTGCGCGCAGGACACCGCGCCAAGGGGCGCGGCGCGGCGCCGGACGCCACCGCGATATTCGTGGCCGGATACCTCGTCATCTGGACGGCGGCCGGACTGCTCGCCTATGGCCTGCTGGAGCTGGGGCGCGAACTCGACCCGGCGTTCCTGGCGTGGGACAAGGGTGGCCGCTGGCTCACCGGCGGGGTGATCGTCATGGCAGCGATCTATCAGGTCACGCCGTGGAAGCACGCTTGCCTCGTGAAGTGCCGCAGCCCGATGATGTTCCTCGCCGAGCGCTGGCGGCCCGGGCGCGATGGCGCGCTCGCCCTGGGCGCGCGACACGGCGCCTGGTGCCTGGGCTGCTGCTGGGCCCTGATGTCCGCCCTCTTCGCCGTTGGTGTCATGAGCATCGGCTGGATGGCATTGATCGCTGCCTTCATCGCGGCCGAAAAGCTCCTGCCCTGGCCAAGGTCAACCCGCTACGCGGTCGCGATCGCCCTGCTCGTACTCGGATTCTCGGTTTCCGTCGCCCCGGCGAGCCTGCCCGGCTTCGCCGAGCCGACCGGCCAGGCCACGCACGACGACGGTGGGCACGACGCGGGCATGCAGATGATGCGCTGACGCCCGAGTGAATGTGTCCTCAGCCATCGGGACGAGCGGGGACAAGCTCTCCGAGGTGCTCGAGTGTCGGAGGTAGCCCCTCGCTTGGAGACGGATAGCGAAACTCGAAGCCGGTGGCTGTCAGGGCCGCGTTGTCGACGTGGGCGTCGAACGTCATCGCCTCTGTGGCCACCGGGCCCGCGACCAGTCCCGCGATCGCGGCGGGGACGCGCCGTGGGCGCTTTGCTCCCATGAGCTCCGCCGTCTGGTCGAGTAGCTGCCCCTGGGTGGTGTCAGATCCATCGGCGGCGAGGAAGGTG
>Ga0136616_10000152_pt1 | contig 28500 bp, 25 predicted proteins | sample AntDrymUQ2992106_2_FD_106648 | JGI IMG/M metagenome (GOLD analysis project Ga0136616, IMG submission 106648) | Polar desert sand microbial communities from Dry Valleys, Antarctica - metaG UQ299 (21.06) | ecosystem: Environmental > Terrestrial > Soil > Desert | place: Antarctica: Dry Valley... | reverse complement strand
CCGAGACCACGTACCAGATATGGCCGAGCTCGAGCCGCCGGTGCACGGGGTCGTAGTTCAGCATGGTCGCCATCCCGACCGGGGTTTGGCGATGATTGTCGACGACTGTGAACCAGAGCGGGTCCACCGAACTGACCCTTTCGCCGACCCAGTCGGCAAGAGCGTCACGATCGGGCCAAGGTCCGTAGCTCATGTAGGTCCAGACCAGCTCCGGCTGAGCGTGCGAATCGGCGTAGAGCGGTTCAGCGTCACCTTGTCGGGGCGGGCGCAGAGTGACGTGGTGGCCGGCGAGCGTGATCGGCAGCAAGGCGGGCGGACCTGGGTTCTGATCGGTGACGACAGTCACGTCAAGACCCAGGCCAAACCTTCCGCCAGCCGGTCACGCCACGCCTCCCACGTGTGACCGTCCCGGCTTTCGACATATTTGACAGAAAGGTCGGCTCGCTCAAGGCGGTGGGCCATGAATCGGTTCTCTCCGATCATCCGCTCGTAGGTGCCGCAGGAGATGAAGACCCGCCGCGGCAGCAGCGAAGGTTGTAGACGATGGAGGAGGTCGGCGATCGGCCCGAGGAGGTGCTGGGCCGATCCCCATCCCCGGGTTTGGGCGAAGGTCCCCGACTGCATCATGAGCCCGCCGAACACGTGCGGATGTCGCCAAGCGGTGTGTAACGCGGCCACTGCCCCGAGGCTCGCTCCGATGACGACCTTCGTACCCAGGTCGTAGTCCTCTTCGATTCGGGGAAGCGCTTCCTCGACGACAAAACGGGCCTGATTTTCGTTGGCGGCATACTCGTGGAGGCGATCACCCGGCCAGGAGAAAGCACCGATCACCGGCGGGATGACCCCACGGTGGATCAGGTTGTCGAGCACGAGCGCCATCGAGCCATAGGTGAGGTAGTCGCCGCCATCGTGAATGAACAACAGCGGATATTTCCGCGACGAGTCGTAGCCAGCCGGGGTGTACATCGTGAGCTTGCGCTCACCGCCGAGCCGTGATCTCACCCAGCGATCGGAGAATGAGCCGGTCGGGGTCCCGGCATGAACCTCGGCGTAGTCGGGCACCAGATACCCGTAACCGCGACAGACCGAGTTGGTCCCAAAAGGGTTCGTGCTGGTGAGGGGGTTGAGCGGATCATTGACCCAATCGGCGTGATGATCGCGCTGCACCTCGAGCTTGTATTCGAGACGGGCGCCGTCGGGCAAGGGCAGCTCGAGGTACCAGAGATCGTGCCCATTGAGCCGATCGAAGCCGTGGCGTCCGGGAAACCCCGCCATCATCGGCTTAAGGTGGACCGCGTCGGCCCGGCCTCGAAAGAGGAAGATCGCCCGTCCGGGCTCGACCAACGGGAACTTGTGATCGTCGACGAAGCGATCGATCGCCGACGCGTCGGCATGGCGGAGCTGATCGAGGACCGGCGGTGAGCCCATCTATTCAGTTGGCTCGCACCTGGACAACCCCACCAACGTGGTTGAGGATGTTGCGCAGCTCGTCGTAGTCCTCGTGCTTCATCCGGATCCAGGCGTTGGCCATGTAGCCCGCCTCCACCGGTTGTGTGCCGGTGCCGGGGGGCGGGAGGTGATAGTCGATGATGAAGCGCCCATATCGCTGCTGCACCTCGCCCATGCCCTCGTAACCGGTGATGGTCCCATCCCGATCCGGCCGCAAAGCGATGATCCCGGCTGAGTACCGGCGCGAGGCAGGTCGGGAGACCTTGCCCCAACAAACCGCCATTGCCCATTCCTGATACACGTCGAGGTCATTCGCCGCGCAATAGAGATCCCAGGCGCCGACTCCCGGTGGGCGGCAGGCGATCTCGGAGAATTTTAAGCCCTTCGGCCCGTAGAACCACTCCATGTGGGTGGCGGAGGTGTCGATTCCCAGGGCGGGGATGACTTGACGACCGAGCGCCTTGACAATGTCATAACCGGGGGCGTCCATCCGATTGGTGGTGATGAACACCGGCGAGATCCATCGAGTCCGCATCGCCTCAAGAACGTTGGGGTAGTAGTGGGAGATAAACTCGTGCGCAGGCTGACCGTCGATCGAGATCGTGTCATAGAAGCCCTCGTGACCCTCGATGAACTCCTCCACCGCCACCGACTGGCCCCAATGGAATCCGAGACCGGGGATGGCCGCCGCCAGCTCGTCGTCGCTGTGGACTCGGACGGTGCCGGAAGCGCCGGCTGCGCTGCGAGGCTTGATGATGAGCGGATAGCCAACCGCGTGGGCAAAGCCGAAGAGCTCCTCGGCGCTGTCGGCGCCGGCCGATTGCGCGGTGGGAACTCCGATCTGCCGCAGCGCCTCCTTCATTGCCGGCTTGTCCCGGCACAAGTAGGCGGTTCGCACGGAAGTGCCGGGAATCCCGCATCGCTCCCGCACCTGGGCGGCCGCCTCGACGTGGGCTTCGATCGTGGCTTCCAATCGATTCACCTCGACCGCCTGTTGAACCCCGCGCACGGCAGCTTCAAGAGCATCGACGTCCACGACGGATCGCACCTGTTCGTAATGGGTCAGCCAGCCGGCGACCTCTTGATCGAGCCAGTCCTTCGGCCGCTCACCGATCCCGATCACAGTCGCCCCGACCGCGCTCAAAGCCCGAGCGAACTCGCGCTGGTAGCTCGGAAAGCTTGGTTCGACGAAGATGACATTCACGGCTGTTCCTCTCCCGTTACCCGGCGATAGATACGGTCATACTCGAGGGCCCGCCGCTCCCAAGAGTTGTCTTCGGCCATTCCATTGCGTTGCAGTATTTGCCACTGGGCTTTGTTCTGAAACAGGGTGAGGGCCTGATCAAGCGCCCAACCGACGCCCCCTTCGGAGTAATGATCGAAGACGAAGCCCGTCCCTTCCCCGCGGGCGGGATCGTAGTGAGTGACCGAATCGGCCAGCCCTCCCGTCCGGCGCACGATCGGTGGCGTCCCATACGCCAAGCTGTACATCTGGTTGAGACCGCTCGGCTCATAGAGGGAGGGCATCAGGAATACATCGGCGCCGCCTTCGATGAGGTGAGCCATGCTCTCGTCGTACCCGTTCTGGAAATGGGCGCGGCCGGGAAAAGCCGCCGCCAGCCAGCCAAATGCCTCCTCGTAGCGCCGTTCGCCGGAGCCCAGGACCACCAAGCGGATATGTCCGGCGTCGAGCCTCCGGGCCAGGGGGCGCAGGGCAATCTCGATCCCTTTTTGGGCCGAGAGCCGGGTGACAATCCCCACCGTCAAAAAGCCCTGATCGGGGTCGATCCTGGCTCGGGCCAAGAGGGCAGCCTTGTTGGCGTGCTTGCCTTCGAGCTCGGATGCGGAGTAAGGAGAGGGGAGATAAGGATCGGAGCTGGGGTTCCAGACCTCGGGGTCGATGCCGTTGAGGATTCCAAAGACGTCTCGGGATCGATGACGCAGCATCGCGTCGAGCCCGAATCCGTGCTCGGGGGTTTGGATCTCGTAGGCGTAAGTCGGTGAGACCGTGGTGATGGCGTCCGAATAGATGAGGGCGTGCTCCATAAAGCTCACCCGGCCGGCACGCAGATGCTCCTGGTGGAGCAAATACCTGCTCGAGCCGAGGGCGAGGTCGTCAACAATGTGGGAACCGAAGACGCCCTGGTAGCCGAGGTTGTGAATCGTGAAGACCGATTGCGCTCGGGCGAAGAGGGGGTCCGAGCCATAGATGCTGCGCAGAAAGAGCGGCATGAAGCCGGTGTGCCAGTCATTGACGTGAACGATGTCAGGGGACCATCCCCGCCTGCGGCACAGCTCGAGGGCAGCGTGGGTAAGGAGCAGGAAGCGACTGTGCTCGTCGCCATCGTTTCGATAGATCCCCTCGCGGCCAAAGTAAGGCGGATAGTCGACGAACCAATTGCGACCGTCGTCGGCCAGGATGGCGTCGAATCGTGCCCCGATGGCAGGAATCGGGATCTCGGGATAAACATCATGCAGACGGTGCGCGCCGTCGCTGACCCGGCGATACATCGGGCTCACGACGGTGAGCTCATGACCCATTCGTTCGAGAGCCCCGGGGAGGGCTGACGCCACATCGCCCAAGCCGCCCGTCTTCGAATAGGGCGCTACCTCTGCGGAGACGAACAGCACTTTCATTGGCTTGATCCTTTTGGCTGATTCTGTCACGGCGGGCACTGTGATTGCTTCCAAGACATGGTTCGAAGGCTGCGACTACCGTGCCGCTGTGCCGGCGGTCGTGTTCGTTGCTCCTTATTTCCTCCCCACGACCTCACGCTTCATCGCTGCCGCCGCCACCACGCCGGGAGTAGTGCTGGGCCTGGTGAGCGCCGATCCGGCCCAGAAGATCCCGAACGAGGTGCGTCCTCACCTTGCAGCCCACTACCAAGTGGAGAATGCCCTCGACCCTGACCAGCTCCACAAGGCGGTAACCGCGATTGCCGGCCAACTCGGCGGAGTCGATCGGATCCTCGGTCCGCTGGAAGAGCTGCAGGTGCCAATGGCACAAGTGCGGGCGGCGCTTTCGGTCGACGGAGTGGATGTCGAGACGGCGCGCAACTTCCGAGACAAAGACCGCATGAAGAAGGTCCTGTCCGCGCATGGACTCCCCTGCGCGCGCCATCGGCTGGTCGGCTCGACCGACGCCGCCTGGGAGTTCATCAACGCCATCGGCCTGCCGGTGGTTGCAAAACCGCCCTCAGGTTCGGGCACCCGCAATACCTTCCGGCTCAACGAGCCCGGCCAGGTCGAGTCGTGGCTGCGCTGGTCACCTCCTTCGATGGAGAATCCGACGCTGCTCGAGGAATTTGTGACCGGCGACGAGCACGCGTTTGACTGCGTCTTCGTCAAGGGCCAACCGGTTTGGTGGAACATCTCCAATTACTACCCAACCCCGCTCCAGGTGATGGAAAACGCCTGGATCCAATGGTCGGTGGTGCTGCCACGGGACATCTCCGGGCCCGAGTACGCCCAGATCAGCGAGGCGGGGCCAGCGGCCATCACCGCCCTCGGTTTGCAAACCGGCTTGGTCCACATGGAGTGGTTTCGCCGGCCGGACGGCTCCATCGCGATCTCGGAGGCGGCGGTACGTCCACCCGGCGCGCAGTTCTCGACCTTGATCTCCTATGCGCATGACTTTGACCTCTACCGGGACTGGGCGAAGCTGATGATTTATCAGGAGTTCGACCCGCCGCCGCGGCAGTACGCGGTCGGTGCCGCATATCTGCGAGGGCAGGGCAAAGGTCAGGTGGTCGGCATCAGCGGCTTGGAGAAAGCGCAGGAGACGGCAGCCGGGATGGTCGTCGAGATCAAACTTCCCGAGACAGGCCAGTCACCCACCGGCCACTACGAGGGCGAGGGCTATGTGATCGTCCGTCACCCGGAGACGGCTCGGGTTGAAGAAGCGATCAGAGCAATTGTTGCGAACGTGAAAGTGGCACTCGGATGAGATTCCAGATTCCAGATATCAGATTCCAGATCCCTTGCGGCACAGAATCGATCTGGCATCTGGCATCTGGCATCTCGCATCTTCCCCCATGAACATCCTCTTCCTCTCGCCGGGGTTCCCTACGGAGATGACCGATTTCGTGCGCGGCTTGGCCGAGGTGGGGGCCAATGTGATCGGACTCGGAGATCAAGCTGAAGGAGCGGTGCCGCCAAAGGCGCGGATGGCGTTGTCCGCCTACTACCAAGTGAGCTTTTCTCGGCCGGAGTCGGTCATCGAAACGGCCGCGGCTATTTCCCGACAAGTCCGGATCGACCGAGTCGAATCGCTGTGGGAGCCGTTGATGATCCTCGCCGCGCAAGTGCGAGAGGCGCTCGGGATCGCCGGCATGACGCAGCTCGAAACCATTCCCTTCCGCGACAAAGAGGCGATGAAGCAAGTTCTCGACAGCGCTGGGATCAGGACGCCGCACCATTACTCAGCCAAAACCATGGGAGGTATTTGGGATGCGCTTGAGAAGGTCGGCTATCCGGCGATCATCAAGCCGATCTCCGGAGCAGGGTCCATCGACACCCACCGAGTCGATGGCCCGTCCGACGTCGAGGCAATCGCTCCTTCCCTTCGCCACATCGAGGAGGTGAGCATCGAGGAGTTCGTCGACGGCGAGGAGTTCACCTTCGACACCATTTGTGCCAACGGCAACGTCCTCTTCTACAACATCTGCTGGTACCGCCCCCGGCCACTGCTCGGGAAAACCAATGAGTGGGTCAGCCAGCAGACGCTCGCGCTGCGCAATCCGGATGTAGCCGAGCTCGCCAGTGGCAAGCAGATGGGAGTCCAGGTGCTTAAGGCCATGAACTTTCGCGACGGCTTCACACATATGGAGTGGTACCTCAAGTCGGACGGGGAAGCTGTGTTTGGCGAGATCGGAGCGCGCCCCCCGGGCGGCCGCACTGTCGACGCCATGAACTTCGCTTCTGACGTCGATCTTTTCCTCTGCTGGGCGGAGGCGACCGTCCACGGCCAGCTGAGCGAGCCTTTGGATCGCAAGTTCAATGCTGTGACGGTCTTCAAACGGGCGATCGGCCAGGGCCACATCCAACGCTACGAGGGCCTCGACCGGTTGCTAGCGGAGTTGGAGCCCTGGATTGTCGCCACCGAGCTCAACCCGATCGGGGCTTCCCGGCGCAACTGGAAGCAGCAACTAATCGGGGACGGCATGGTCGTCGTCCGCCATCCGGATCTCCGTGTCTGCACCGAGCTGGCCGACCGCGTCGGGACCGATCTCCAGATCTACGCCTCCTAAAATCTGCGAACCCTGGGTTCGCAGCGTTGTACAACAACGTCCCCAGCCCACAGAATGGACGAACTAGGTCGGGGCTAGGGCTCGATGGAGGAAGGCCGCCATCTGTTCGCGCGTAACGGAGGCACCGGGGCAGTAGGTCGTTGCCGTGCAGCCGCTGGTGATCCCCGCCTGGGCGAGCGCGTTGATATCGGCCTCATGGATCGACCCTTCGTCGTCGCCGAAGTAGTCGAAGGTGGAGGCGGGGAGCTGCAGCGCGCGGACCAGGAACGAAGCCATCTGCTCACGCGTCGTGGGAGCGTTAGGACAGAAAGCGGTGGCTGAGCAGCCGTTGGATATCCCGGCTTCCTTGACCTGATTGTCACTCGACTCGTAGGGCGAACCGGCATCGTCGGCGAAATAGTCGGCCGTGGGAGGTGGGAGCCCGCGGGCCCTCGACAGGAAAGTGGCCATCTGGCCCCGCATAACCGGGCTCGCCGGGCAGTACAAGGTAGCCGCGCAACCCGTCGTGATCCCGCTCGAGTAGAGCCATTCGATGTCCTCCTCGAAGGCCGAGGAGTCGTCGTCGGAGAAGGTGCCGTCGAAGGGAGTTAAGTAGGTGTCGACCGTCAGCATCCCGGGCTGGAACCAATCGTCGAGCGGCCACTGGTAGACCGTCGTTTCGAAATTCATCCCATCCCGCCAGCCCGGAGCCACCAGTCCTCCCTTGAACATCGACCAATCGTGTTCCTTTTCTATGTTGAAGTAGATGAAGCCGACGGCGTTGGGATCATCCGCCAGATAGGCGAACAAATCTCTGATCCAGGCATCCTTGTCGCCACCAAACGGAGAGCTGGCCGTTTGCGAAACCAAGAAAGGCTTCTCGGGAGCGAAGCCACGGGCCTCGTCGAGGGCGCCGCCCATGGTTTGCTCGACCGTCGTCCAGTAAGCCCCAACCTGAGCTGATCCCCAGTTGTAGGCGGACATCCCGACGAGGTCGACAACATCGGCGCCGGGGTAGTAATCGGCCATGTGATAGGGAGGAGCCGACCACCCATTGGGGGCGAAGACCCAGCGAACACGCCAGAAGGTGGCGCCCGATTGCGATGCCACCGAGACGAAATGGCGATACGCGGCGATGAAGTCAGTCGGAGTCATCCCGTAGGGAATCCAATCCCCATTCATCTCCGGCATCGGCGCCAGCATCACCGACCGGCCACCTCCCTTGGCCAACCAGGCGTCCACCGCCGAGGCCATGGCTGAGATGTGATCGTCCACCGCCCCGGCGGCTACCTCCGCCGCCGTCACTGCCACGTGAATGTTGACAAATGGCGTGGCGCCGGCCGACCAAATCTCGTCGAGCATGTAATGGACGTTGGCCGGGGGCTCATCGACGTCGAACCAGAGACCTCCGATCGAGACGTTTTTCCCCGACGCCGCGTTGAGAGCGAGGATGTGGTCGGCGGAAAACCACTGCTGCGGCGCATATACACCCGCCAGGATCCGGTCGGTCGCGACGGCCACACCGGGCTCGGCACCAGCTGGCTGGCTACCGCCACTCAGGGTGGCGAGCAAGGCGATCAGGGCGAGCAGAATCCCCCTTTTCCCAGAGGTCATGAACGAAAACCCTAGCCCGGTAGCCTCACTTAGTGACCACATCGTCGCTGGCCGGAACCCGTCTCTACGGGATCGACTCGGCGAGGGGCCTAGCCCTGATCGGGATGATGGCGGTTCATATTCTCCCCTCGCGCGACGCCGACGAGTCGACGTCTTTGGCCTACCTGCTTGCTTCCGGCCGCGCCTCAGCGCTCTTTGCCGTGGTGGCCGGCATTGGTCTGGCGCTCGCTAACGGACGTCAGAATCCACCGCATGGGACGGCGCTGCGGGCGGCTCGCGTCGGAGTCCTTGCCCGGGTCCCAATCCTTGCTTTGATCGGGTTGATCCTCGGTGAGCTCGACTCCGGAGTGGCGATCATTCTCGTCAACTATGCCCTCCTATTCCTCTTATCGACGATCGGCCTCGGGTGGAGCATCCGCCGCCTGTTATGGGTGGCCGCGATCTGGGTGGTGGTCGTGCCGGTTGCCAGTCACTTCGCCCGCACGGTGTTGCCGGAGACGACGTTTCTGCAGCCGAACTTCACCGCCCTCCTCCAACCGATCACATTGTTAAGGGAACTCTTGCTGACGGGCTATTACCCGGTGATCCCCTGGCTGGGCTATATCTGGACGGGGTTGGCGGTGGGGCGTCTCGATCTCACCTCGAGCAAGGTGGCGCGACGACTTGCCCTCGCGGGCGGAGCGCTGGCCATCGTCAGCCCCGTCGTCTCCAACCTGCTCGTGGGCAATCGACTCGGCGACCTTCCTATCCAATTCTTTGGAGTGACTCCGACCGATTCTGTCCTCTATCTCGCGGTGGCCACGCCTCACTCTGCGACGCCGCTGGATCTCCTTCACACGATTGGCACTTCCTTGTTTGTGGTGGGAGGGGCACTGCTGATCGTTCGGGTCTTGGGTTGGTTGGCCGCGGCCGGGGCAATGACCCTGAGCCTTTACACGATTCACGTACTCGCGCTGGCGACGCGGGCGGGCATCGAAGAACGGCCGCGGCTGCTCGTCGTTCATGTTCTCGTCGCCTTCGTCGCCGGCTGGATTTGGGCGCAATTCGTGGGTCGGGGACCCCTCGAACAACTTCTCGCCCGAACCTCGGCCCGAGCCCGGGCAGTCGCCTCCGCCGCTATCCCCATAGCGGATCGATTGCCTCCCTGAGCAACGCCGGGATCTCTCCCAAAACGTGTTGACCACTGGCAACGACGACCCGGCCGCCGACGACCACCGTTTCGACGTCGACTGCCGAGGCCACAGACGCTTTCTCGGCTAAGGGAACGCCCGCGGTCCGTACCGAGTCGTTCTTCATCGAGGTGAGGTCGCAAAGAGCGCCGACCTCGAGGAGGCCGCCGTTCGTCCACCCGAGCGCCCGGTAGCCATGCTGGGTCAAGGCGTCGATCTGCTCGCGGACGTTGAACACCGACCGCTGCCTGGTCAACAGACGTTGATCCATCTCCAGCCGCTGGATCTCGAGGAACGGGTCGATGAAGACGTGTTGGTCGGTCCCGATCGTCAAGGAGACCTTTTGGCGGTGAAGCTCGGCGAAGGGCCCAATGCCATCGCCGAGGTCGGCTTCGGTCGTTGGACAGGCGCAAACTGTTGCTCCACTCGAGGACAACAGCGCGATGTCCTCTGCCTCGAGATGGATGGCATGGACCGCGGTGAGGTCTTCGCTCAAGACCCCTTCTTTGGCCAAGAGCGCGGTTGGGCTCATCCCATGTGCTGCAAGAGTCTGCTGATTCTCGGCCGGTTGCTCGGAGAGATGGATGTGGAGCGGGCCTCCTCGACCCGCGGCCGCGATTTCGGACATCGCCTCCCGAGGCACTGCCCGGACCGAGTGGATAGCCGCTCCGATCTGCCCCCGTGCGTACCCTTTGAGCAAGGCTCGGCGTCTCGCCCAGTCGTCAACGTCGGCGTCGGCGAATCGTCGTTGCGGTGGCGAGAGCTCCTTTCCGAGTCCGCCCTGGAGATAGCAGGTGTCGAGCAACGTCAGTCTTATGCCTGCGGCCTTCGCAGCCCCGGTCAGGGCATTACCCATGGCGTTGGGGTCGTCGTACGGACGACCTCCGGCCTGATGATGCAGGTAGTGGAACTCGCCGACGACTGTGAACCCGGCGAGCGCCATCTCGGCGAACACGGCGGTTGCGAGTTGCAGGTAACTCTCGGGATCGAGTCTGGCGGCTAACTCGTACATGGCATCGCGCCATCCCCAAAATGAGTCTTGAGTCACGCGTCCCCGGAGGGCGCGATGAAAAGCGTGCGAGTGGGTATTAGCGAAGCCGGGGAAAGTCAAACCGGGAACGGCCGTCGCGAATGGCGGACAAACCGCGATATTTTCGATCGCGGCGATGGTCCCCGCCTCGTCGCATTCGATCAGCACTTTTTCGCTGATGGCGCCGCCGATCCAGGCAGCTTCACACCAGAAATGGCTCACAACTCGTTGAGCAGCTTGGCGAGAGCTTCCACTCCCGCGTCGCAATCCTCGGGACTCGCATACTCGTCGGGCGAGTGGGACACCCCCGTCGGGTTGCGGACAAAGATCATCGCCGTGGGGATGCCATAAGTGGAGAGGATCCCGGCGTCGTGCCCGGCGGCAGTGGACAGCAATGGGGGGCCGCCCAAGAGTGCGGAGATTCGGTCACGGAGATTCGGATCGAACGTCACGGCCGCGGTCAGCGATTCGGCCGACATTTCGACGCCGTTCCTGGCAGAAACCGAATCGATCAGAACGATGAGGTCCTCATCGGTGGCGGCGCGGGCGTCGAGCCAGGCACTCACCCGCGAGGGGATGGCATTGGTCGCGTTCGGCGTCACATGAACGCGGCCGAAAGTTGCCCGTGCGGCCAGGGCTTGGGCCTGCTCGGTCAATCGGAGCACCATGCCGGCGAATGCAACCATCGGATCTTGCCGGTCGTCCATTCGCGTGGTCCCGGCATGATCGGGACGACCATTGAAATCGAGCCGCCAGCGGCCGTGGGGCCAGATCGAAGCCGCCACCGCCAGCGGCGAATCAACGTCCGCAAGGCCACGGCCCTGCTCGATATGCACCTCGATGAAGGACTCGATCCGGTCCAAGCGCTCGGGGTCAGGTCCTAGCTCTCCCGCATCGATCCCGACCGCGCCCAGAGTATCTTCGAGCGACACCCCGTTGCGATCCTCGAATCGGCGGGCCTGCTCCGGATCGATCGCACCGGTGGCGAGTCGGGAACCGAGACAGGCGACGCCAAAACGAGATCCTTCCTCTTCGGCAAACGCGACCACCGCCACGTCGCGTTGTTGGTCGACCAGGTCTAAGGCGGCAAACGCGGTAGCGATACCCAATGGTCCGTCGTAGGCTCCACCGTTCGGCACCGAGTCGAGGTGGCTCCCGGTGACAAGGTAGGGACCATCTCCTCGCGTAGCCCAGAGGTTGCCGTTGCGGTCGGTCTCGGTGCGGAACCCGCGGGCGAGAGCCTGTCGAACGAACCAATCGCGCATCTGCACGTCGGCGCCGGAGTAGGAGAACCGGTGGTAGCCGCGAGTTTCCGGATCGAGCCCGACCTCAGCGATCTGCTCGAGTAGTTCACCGACGCTCACCGGCCCAGGCTAGAAACTCAACGTTCCGCGGCGTGACCAAACCCGAACCTAAGGTTTGGGTGGTTGCATAGCCACCAAAATCGCCTTAGGAATGGGCTCAGATACGGGACAGCCTGGGAATTCTGCCAGGCGAGATACTCGATTTCGCAGAAGAGGAGGGCAGGCTGGTCGCGACCAAGGTCAGCGCGGTGGACCCGGTGGATGACGTCTTCGGGATCATTCGTCTCCCGGCTCCCACTGATGAGTTGATCAGGCAACTCCGCGGTCCGGCCGAAATGTGATCACCGCGGTCGACACCAGGGTCTTGCTGGATGTCTTTGGTGCAGACCCTCAGTTCGGGCGCGCCTCCGCGAAAGCCCTCCAGAGATGCCGAGGAGAAGGGGCGGTTGTGGCGTGTGATGTCGTTTGGGCGGAGACTCTGGCGTGGTTCACGAACCTTGACGAAGGGCGAAAGACGATGGCCAGGATTCAGGTTTCGTTTAGCCCGCTCGACAGAAAATCGGCCGAGACTGCGGCCGGAATCTGGGCTGGCTACCGCTCAGAGGGTGGGGCACGGAGCCGAGTCGTCGATCATGAACTTCTCGAAGGAGGCGACGAGGCCACCCTCCATCCACCCGGCGGCGTGCATGACCAGGTTGGCGTGGCCCATCACCGCCCCCCAGGTCGACATCTCGGCTTCGTAGGCAGCCTGCGAGTCGACAGCGTTGGCTGCGCATGCGTTGGATGATCGATAGGGCAGGTGATAACGACGGGCGAGCTGGCCGCCGGCCAAAGCTGCCTTCGTGTACTCGGGCGTGCCAAACGCCGGCGCCCCCGACTTCATGTCGACGTTGGAGGTGAATCCGCCATACATCAGCGGCGCGCCGGGGCGCACCGTCTGCACCAATGCGATCGTGGCCAACGCTTCTGCATTTTGTTGGACGAGGGCACCGCTGATGGTGGCCGGGGCCATGGCTCCGGAAAGCGTGAACGGCGTTGCCACCACCACCTGGCCCATCCGCGCCATCTCGATCAGACCTTCGATCATTGGTCCGTCGAGTCGGAGTGGCGACGAGGTGTTGATGACCGTGTAGAGCGACGGCTCCTCCGAGAGCGTTTCCCGACTGACGCCACGTCCGATCCGAACGAGCTCAAGGGCATCGAGGATACGGCCGCGGCCCAGCGAGTAGGCGTGAAAGACCTTGTCGGAGAGAGTCACATAGGCAGCGAGACAGTCGAGGTGTCGGGTAGCCGGGCTGAGATCGATCGGCTCGACCGGATAGCCGCCGAAGAGACCGATGATGTTGAAGTGCTGTCCAAGCCGGACGAAGTTGGTGAAGTCGGCGAAATTGCCGGTTCGCCGCCCACCATCGAAGTCTGAGCTGTTGGGAGCCGAGGCGACGGTCGCAAACGAAATGGAGTTGTCACCCATTGAGAGGTTGCGGTCGGGGTTGCGCGAATGAAGCGTGAATCGGGCAGGGGCCTTGCCAACGATCTCGACCACCCAATCGGGGTCGAATCGCACCCGCTGATCCTCGATCGCGCAACCGGCCTCCGCCAAGAGGGAGACCCCTTCGGGATGAAGGAAGTCCATTCCGATCTCGGCCAGAATGCGAAGCGAAGCCTGGTGAATCGCTTCGACTTGATCCTCGCTGATCACCTTGATCGGTGCGTAGGGATTGGTGAGATTGCGCCAGGGAAGCTGGTGGAGTCCGCCACGGGCGCGTCGCTCGGCTCGGGTAGAACCGGGTCTACTCACGAAGGCCGGCTTCCGCCAGGGGAGAGCGCAACGATCGGCGCGAGGTGATCCTCTTCGAGCAACAGCCATTGGCCACCTTCGTTGCTGGAAAGACTTGCTCGGAGCTGGCTCATCACGTCGAGCCCGAGGCGACGCGACGCCATCACCGGCGGTGCCGGCCATGGTCCCCAAGTGGCGACGACTTCGAGCCTGCCGAGCAAGTGCGGCGCGAGGTCGAGGATGATCGAGTCGATGCCGGCTCGATCGGCTCGCCCGCCTCTCACCGCTTCGATCGAATCGAGATGGGAACCAGTTTCCACCCAGGAGATGTCCTCAGGAAAAGGTCCGTCGCGCAAAAGCCCATGCTGTACCGCGAGCCAGCCGGAGAACGACGCCTTCTCGTTGAAAGCCCAACGGTGAGCGGCGGTTTCACCGCGGCGACCGATCACATCGACGAAATACCAAGGCCTGCCCTGATATCGCTCTGCGGACAGAAGCGGAGCCGCGAGTGGCGTGTAACGATCGAGCAGATAGGAAGCGGGCAGGCCACATAGGTACACGACGTCGGGCTCGTCGTCCTCGACCCAGTTGTGATCGACCCCGGTTGCCTCAAGCTTGCCACGAAACAGCTCGTTCTGAGGCGGCGAGAGGCGAGCGGAGAAGGTCAACTTCATGGTCTAGATCGCAGGGTATCGCCTAGTAGATTCGCCACCTATGGAACCGATTGTCCTATCCCCCACAGAATCGGTTCCGAGACGCCCGTTCACATCGATCGCTCTCTATGCGCACGACCTGGATGTATTGAGAACGATGCTCGAGGAATTGCGTTACGGGATGGCCAAGCTGATCGCTTCCGACCTCATCGCGTTTGTTCCCCAGGAGTGGGACGTCGATGGACGTCGGCATCGAATCATCGTGACTCGCCCCGAGGTTCTCAAAGACTCGTCGTACGTTTGCGTGGTGGGATTTTTCGGGCAGCGGCATCTCCATCTCGATGGTGCTCCGCTCGAGGAGGCGAATACGGAAATTGTGCTCGAGTTTCGTCAGCATCTTGGAATTCTGAGCTATTCGTCGGTGGAGCTCCCTGACGGGAACTGGGCGAATCTCATCCTTCACGATGCGCCTGAGGTACGCGAGCGCTGGCGGTCGAGCGAATCCCATGCCCGTGCCGCGCGCGAGTTGTCGCCGATCTTCTACCGAACGGTGCGGATCCACAACGGGGTCCTGCCAGGTGGGCTTCCGGGAGGCGCCGACCTCGAGATCGATCGCACCAAGTATTGGGACTTCCGTCGTAAGACTCGGGTGTGGCAGGCAGTCAGGGAGCTGCGTCCAACCGAAACGGCGCTGGCCCACTGAACCAGATCCTGCGAGGAGAATGAGACGCCTCCAATGAAGATCACTTCATTGGAGGAGCGCTCATACCGGGTCCCCCTTGAACCTCTGTTTGGCGCTTCGTGGGATCCCATACCCCGGCGAGCATTTTCTGAAACGATTGTTGTGGTGACGACCGACGAGGGAATCCGAGGATTTTGCGGGGGAGCCCAGGTTCCGGATCTCGACCTGTTGGCGCGTCTCCTCGTCGGGGTCGACCCGACCGACACCGACAAGGTTTGGAGTATCTGCGCCTCCGTTGACTTTCACGGAGGCCGCAACTGGACTGTTGAGGTGGCGGTGTGGGATCTTGTCGCCAAGGCGGCCGACCTACCGCTGTGGCAACTGCTCGGTGGCGAGAGTGACACCTACAAGGTCTATCAGTCGACCGGCGAGCGAATCGGCGCCGAGGAGCGAGCGGAACGCTTGATCGCCAGCAAGGAGGCGGGGGTGACCGCGGCCAAGATCAGGTTTCATGCCGCGGATTGGCGCTCCGACCTCCCCGTGGTCGAGAAGGCTCGGGAAGCGGTAGGTCCCGATTTCGACCTGATGGTCGACGCCAACCAAGGATGGCGCATGCCGGGGGATACGACTCCAGCTTGGGATCTGAGCATCGCGGCCGACTGCGCCCGAGCCCTCGCCGATCTCGACGTCTCTTGGCTGGAAGAGCCGCTCGCCACCTCCGACCTAGACGGGTATCGCGGTTTGCGCGAGTTCGACCTGCTGCCGATCGCCGCGGGCGAGATGGTGCGCGACCTCTCCGCGAGCCGCCAGTTGGTCGAACACGTAGATGTCATCCAAAACGATGTTGTTCTGGCAGGAGGAGTGCACGGGTGCCGGGACGTAGCCGGTTGGGCGCGCGAGCAAGGTCGCATATGGTCGCCGCATACGTGGTCGACGGGTTACGGTCTCCTCGCCAACCTTCACGTGGCACTGGCCTGGTCGAATGGCGCCTACCTCGAGTTCCCGTACGATCCCCCCGCCTGGACATATGCCCGAAGAGACTTCATGCTTTCTGAGCCGCTCGAAATGAACAGCGGCTTTGTCACCGCCCCATCGGGTGCCGGACTCGGAATGGAACCTGATTTCGAAGGTCTCGAGAAATGGCGAGTCGGATGAGAGCCGCGGTTTGGCTCGGTGCCGGTGAGCGCGCTCGCGAGGAAGAGGTAGAGCTCGCTCCGCCGCAGCCAGGCGAGGTCGAAGTCGAGGTGGCCGCCGCCGGGGTTTGCCACTCCGACCTTCACCTCGCCCTTGGCCACTTTGGGCTGCATCGGTTCCCGACAGTCCTTGGCCACGAAGGCTCCGGAACGGTGACCAAGCTGGGAAAAGGAGTTGACGGGCTGGCCATCGGCGACCGCATTTCCTTCTGTTTTCTTCCGTCGTGTGGCGAGTGCCGGCAATGCCTCCGAGGTCGATCCAACCTTTGTGAGCCGGGCTCGAAGGCCGCCTTTTCGGGAACCATGCTCGACGGCACCCACCGGATGCAGCGGTCGGACGGCACCGCGCTTCAGCAATTTCTCGCCGTCGGTGCATTCGCGGAAAGGACGGTGGTTTCTGCTCGTTCAGTCGTAAAGATCCCAACCAACCTCGCTTTTGATGAAGCCGCGTTGGTGGGCTGTGCGGTGGTCACCGGTTTCGGTGCGGTGCGAAACGCGGGAAGGGTGCAGCCCGGCGATCGGGTGGCGGTGATCGGTTGCGGAGGAGTGGGTCTCCAAGTGATCGCCGCTGCGGCGAAGGCTGGGGCAGACGAGATTGTTGCTATCGATCCCGTACCCGAGAAAGCGGAATTGGCGCTCGCCCAGGGAGCCACCAGCTTTTCGGCACCGGAGAGTGTGACTCCGGGGTTTGACCGTGTTTTCGAAGTCGTGGGCCGGCCGGAGACCATCGAAAATGCCTGGAGGCTCACCGCTCCGGGCGGCGCCGTCATCGTCGTCGGGATTGCACCGGCCGGCACCTCGGCCAAGATTTCGGCCATCGATTTCTCCTCCGAGAAAAGCTTGATCGGCTCCTTCTACGGATCTGGCAATCCCGCCGCTGAGATTGCAGAGTTGGCCGAGCTGGTTGCCAAGGGTGAGCTCGACCTGTCTCGAACTATTTCGCATCGCACCGATCTCGGAGGCATCAACGACGCCTTTGATCGGCTCCAACACGGCGAAGGGGCGCGGACGGTGGTGGAGTTCTGAACTTTCTCTTCGGAGGCCGACAGATCCCCTTTGAAGAAGGAGACTCAGTGGCGGTGGCGCTCCTGCGACAGGGGATCCATCCGCGTGGCGGCGGTTGTATCTGTCTCGGAGGCGACTGTCCCAACTGTGTCGTCGAGGTCGATGGCGTCGCCTATGTGCGTAGCTGCCAAGTCGCGGCTCGGCCCGCGCTTGAGGTAGCACGGCAAACCGACACCCCCCGACTGCCCGACGAGTCTCGACCGCTCGAGACCGAACTTCGCACCGCGTTCGCCGACGTAGTCGTTGTCGGCCAGGGAGAAAGCGGCCTGGCCGCGGCGCGTGACGCTGATGGCACCGTCATTTCCTTTGATGCGCATCGAGGAGAGGAGGCCATTGGCCTCTATGCCGGTCCCACCGTCGTCGCCAAGACCCCGGCGGGGATGGTGAGCGTGCAGTGCTCGCGGGTGGTCGTCGCCACCGGCGCCGCCGAGGAGCAACCGATCTGTCCTGGTTCCGAGCTCGATGGGATCTTCACCAAGCGCGCCGCTGAAAGTCTCCGCGCCGCCGGTATCGATTTGGGTGATGCCGTCACCATCGACGAGCAGCCGCAGCGATTCGAGGGGTCGGGTCGAGTGGAAGCAGTCGTCACGGCCGCCGGTGATCGGATCGCTGCCTCGACGGTCGTGGTCGATCTCGGGCTTCATCCTCGATCGGGTCTCCTTCGGATGGGTCAGGGGCTGGAAGTCGAGGTGGTTGGCGATGCTGCCCTAACCGACTCCCTCCCACCGCCGCCCACTGAGGGGGTTGTCTGCCCCTGCTCGGATGTGACCGTTTCTGATCTCGAAGCGGTGTGGGATCGCGGATTTCGAGAGATGGAGTTGCTCAAGAGGGCGACTCTTGCCGGGACCGGTACGTGTCAAGGCGGGGTCTGCCTTCCTCATCTGCGTTCATACCTCGCGGCCAAAGGGGTCTCGACCCCGGCGCCATTCACTGCCCGCCCCTTGACCCGGCAGGCAACGATAGGTGAGGTGGCCGCCGGTTATGACCTGCCTCCTTTTCGACGAACCGCGCTCCACGATGAGCACCTTCGCCTTGGCGCCACCATGGACCGCTTTGGCGCGTGGTGGCGACCCTGGCGCTATCCGGATCCGGAAGCAGAGTATTGGTCGGTGCGTGAGAGGGTTTCGTTGGGCGACGTGTCCACCCTCGGGAAGATGGAAATCTCAGGGCCGGATGTGGTGGCGCTATTGGAGAAGCTCTATCCGTGCCGGGTGGCAGATCTCAAGGACGGTCAGGTGCGCTACGCCCTCCTGCTTGACGAGCGCGGATATGTCCTCGATGACGGGTTAATTTGCCGGCTGAGCGAGCACCGGTTCTATCTCACTTTCACCTCGGGTGGCGCCTCGTTCGCCGAGATGTGGGTGCGCGACTGGGCCGAGACCTTCGATCTCGACGTTCGGATCCTCGATCGCACGATGTCGTTGGGCGCGATCAACGTGACCGGACCATTGGCTCGCGAATTGCTGCGACGAGGGGGTGTCGACTCACCGCCCGCATATCTCGCGCACGTTGATGCAGCGGTCTTTGGTGTCGAGTGTCGCATCGTGCGGTTGTCGTTCACCGGTGAGGTTTCCTTCGAGCTGCATCACCCGTTCTCCGATTCGGTGGAGCTTTGGCGTCGTCTGGAGGAGGCGGGCGCGGATCTCGGGTCATATCCCCACGGCCTCGATGCGTTGTTCACCCTGCGACTGGAGAAAGGTCACTTCATCGTCGGCATGGATTCCGAGTACGACTCCACCCCGCGCCGGCTAGGACTGGAATGGGCAGCTCGTCTGAGCAAACCCGACTTCGTTGGCAAACAGGCGCTGTTGCGTACCAATCGGTTGCCACTCAACAAACGGCTCCTCGGCTGGGAGATGGACGGACCGGCACCCATCGAAGGAGCGATCCTCTGGCAGGTCGCAACGCCCGTCGGTCAAGTCACCTCGGCTCGATACAGCCCGGTGCTGGCCAAGACGGTGATGCTTGGCTGGCTGCGCTCCGACCCAGCAGAACCTGAGGGCATTTCCTGCGACGGTCGCCCGGTTCGACACGCCTCGCATCCCTTTTACGATCCCGACGGAGCACGCGCCCGTGCTTGAACCACTCGAAGCCACGCGGGTCATAGCGCGACCGGCCGCCCTCGACGCCGTCCGTGTGAGCCCGGGGACGTTGCTGATGCGGCTTGCGCTCGACGACGCCCTGGTCATCGGAGGTGACGTACAGGTCGACGACCCCTTCGCGATCGTCGTCCCGGACTCGGGCTGGGTGGCTTGGCGATTCGGCGAGGATCAGCTGCGAGAGGCGCTCGTCAGGCTCTGCGCCTTCGAAATCCACGCGGGGCTCAACCAAGGAATGGTGGCCGGGCTTCCGGCCAAGATTTGGATCGACGGTGATCGTTCGTTGGTGATCGTGGCCGCGGCCTACGCCGCAGAGTTCGAGGAACGGTTCAGATGAACGAGTTTGTCGAGAGTCGAGTTCGATTGACCTGGCCCGACCGGCTTCGTTCCGAGTACGACGTCGTCATCCTGGGTGGCGGTGGACATGGGTTGGCCACGGCTTACTACCTCGCCACCCGCCATGGCATCCGAGACGTCGCGGTAATCGAGCGTGGCTACATCGGCTCGGGGAACTCGGGTCGCAACACGACGGTCATCAGAGCGAACTATGGCGTGCCGGAAGCGATTCGCTTTTACCAACGCTCGCTCGAGCTCTTTCAAGGACTCGAAGAGGAGACGGGTCGTTGGATCATGCACAAGGAGAAGGGGCTGTTGTGGATTGCCCATACCGAGATGGGGCTGCGGGCGGAACGGGCCCGGGCCGCGCTCAACCATGCCTACGGCGCGGAGACGGTCTTCATCGGGCCGGACGAGATCAACGAGATCTGCCCGCAAATCGACCTCGCGGGAGGCGGGAGATACCCAGTCATGGGCGCCTCGTATCACCCGCGGGGCGCGACCGCGCGGCACGATCGGGTGGTCTGGGCGCTGGCCGAAGGGGCGATGCAGAACGGGGTCGAGGTGCACCAAAACACAACTGTCACTGGCCTGAAGGTGAGCGGAGACCGGGTCACCGGAGTCAAGACCGAACGCGGCGACATTTCGGCCGGGGTGGTGATGATGGCTCTGGGCGGGCAGGTGACGATGGTGGCGTCGATGGCCGGGTTGCGTCTGCCGATTCGGTCGCACCCTTTGCAGGCCTTCGTCACCAACCATTACCAACCCGGTCTCGATGCGATCGTCGCTTCTACAGAGCTCCTCTTCTACGCGAGCCAAACCGCTCGTGGCGAAATCCTGATCGGCGCTGAGATCGATCGCCAACCTTCCTATTCCTACCGATCGAGCTACGGCTTCCTCTCGTCGTGTGCGGGCCGAGCCTTGGCTTTGCTGCCGTTTCTTGCCGACCTTCGGGTGCTTCGACAATGGGCCGGGATCTGCGACATGACTCCCGACTACTCACCCGTGATGGGACCGACGGGTCGGGAAGGGTTGCTCGTCACCACCGGCTGGGGAACCTGGGGCTTCAAAGCGATCCCTGCCGGAGGTGAGGCGATGGCCCAACTCATTGCCACCGGCGAGGTGCCCGAGCTCATCGCGCCGTTCGGCCTCGACCGCTTTGCCAGGGACCTTCCCCTGTCGGATCGCGGATCGGCCGGGACCCAGTAATGCTCTACCTGACCTGTCCCAATTGCGGCCGTCGAACCGTGGAGGAGTTTCGCTACGGGGAGATCCCCACCATCCCCGAGTCGATTACCGACCCCGATGCCCGCGACCTCGACCGCGGATTCATGCGCACCAACCCCTTCGGTCCCTCAGTTGAGCGCTGGTTCCACGACTACGGCTGCCGCCGCTGGTTCACCGTGACCCGCGACACCACGACGGACGAGGTTCTCTAGAGACATCAGACTTCAGACTTCAGACTCGATCCAGTCTGATGTCTGATGTCTATGGCAGGGGTCTGCTACCTAGCCGCCCGCGGATGCGTCGCTGGGATACCGGTTCTTCGGGTTCCTGGCGAACCATTTCCATCCGGTCGCGGACGAAGAACTCGGGTGAGCAACACCTTGATCAGCGCAGCCACTGGCAAGGCAAGCAATGCGCCCACCAACCCGGCCAAGCTGCCACCGACGAGCTGAGAGGCGACCGCGATCACGGGGATCATGCCGATCAGGGCGCCGATCGCCGGGATCAGATCCATGATCCCCACCCACGTCGCCAGGGCAAGCGGGTAAGGGAGACCGAGCAGCAAGAAGGCGACGAACGACGTCGCCGCGGCCATCAGGCTGATCGCGAGGTTGCCCACGATGTAATTCGAGGTCAGATCGACGGCTCGGTTGACCACGAAAACGAAGTCCTCTCGGTTTGACCTCCTGGTAAGCCGGAACAGAGCAGACTTCATCCCCGGAAAAGCAACGGCGAAATACGGAGTCAGGAGCAGGAGGGTGACGACGTTGAAGATGGTCACGACCACCGAGCCCACTATCGCCAAGGGGTCGATATTCACTCCAGTGCCTCCGCCGAGATCAAACCTCGAGGCCAGGTCGCCAATGACTCCGGGACGATCTTGCAGGGACTCGATAAACGGAGGAATTCCTTCGAGCGCCTGTGCGGCTTGCTCGAAAATCACCGGCAGCACAGCCAGTCCCGCGCCGGTGGCGGCGGCGAGCGCCAGCAACAGCATCAGGGCCATCGCCGCTCCCCGTTTGAGGCCGCGCTGTTCCATCCACTTGATCGCCGGCTGCAATCCCAACGAGATCACAAACGCGGCGACCACGATCAGCAGCAGGTTCTGCAGGACCGCCAAGATGCGGACCGTAATGACGACGCTGATGATCACAAGCGAAGCCTTCGACCAATACGACAACGGCGGCCAAACCTGCTGCCACTTGAGGGGTTCCGAAGGGGAGCCTGTTTCGGAAGGTTCCGCTTCGGGTATCCGCTCTTCGCTCATGTTGTCAGCAAGTTCATCGGTGGGGCTCAGAGGTGGGTGACATCAACGAGGGGACAGTTTCCGAAGCGGAGCGATCCGAAACCGAATCGCCCGTGGTGATCGACCACAGCCAACCTCGAGCTGTTAATCCCGAGGTTGACCCCATTGCTCCCCTGGGCATGGAGGTTCTCGACGAGGCCGCGGCGTTTCCGGCCGGTGAAACCGAGTCGGTCGCGGGCGATGTGGTTACCACCATCGACGAACGTCCTCAAGAGACAGTCACACCAACGGATTCGGCCGTTTGGGCTCGGGGCTTGAGCAAGGAGTTCGAACCGGGGGTAGGAGTGTTCGATCTCGATCTTGATATTCCCAAAGGCTCGATCTTCGGATTCATCGGCCCCAGCGGTTCGGGCAAGACCAGCACGATCCGCCTCCTCACTGGGATCATCGCCGCCGATTCCGGTGACCTGCTGGTGCTGGGAAAGTCGCCGCTCGAATTCGATCGCATCGCTCGCTCCTACTTGGGATACATGCCACAGCTCTCGGTGCTGTACCCCGAGCTCACTCTCCGCCAGAACCTGAATTTCGCCGCCTCGTTGTTCAGCGTCCGCTGGCGAGGCCGCCGCAGGCGAGTGCGAGAGATGCTCGACTTTGTCGATCTGCTCAGTGCGCGCAATCGATTGCTACGCAACGCGTCGGGAGGGATGCAGCGCAGACTCGCTTTGGCGGCAACCTTGATTCACGAACCCGAGCTTTTGTTCCTTGATGAGCCGACCGCCGGCATCGACCCCGTGTTGCGACGCAAGTTCTGGGATAGGTTCATCGACCTGAAGGAGCAGGGCCGCACCATCTTCGTAACCACCCAGTACGTTGGCGAGGCGGCCTATTGCGACAAAGTCGGAGTGCTTTCTCGGGGGCGTCTCATCGCAATCGACACCCCCGAAGGTTTGCGCCGCCAAGCGATGGGCGGTGAGGTGCTGGATGTTCGTTTTGAGAGTGCGCTCACCAGCGAGCAAATCAGTCGCTTGGTCGAAGCTGCCCGCGCCACTCGCTGGGAGGCAAGGGGTCCTGGGGAATACCGCTTGGTGGTCGAAGATGCCGGCGATGTTGCTGCCGATCTCTCCGAGTGGGCCACTGCCAACAGCCTGGTGGTCGAATCTGTCGAGCCCTATCAGCCTCCCTTCGACGATGTGTTCGTCGAGCTCGTGACGCGGCTCGACGTCGAAGAGGAATCGGATGGCTAAGCCAGTAGAACGCGTCAAAGGCAGATTCATGCGGGCGATGGCGTTCTTCAAGAAGGACACCCTCGAGGTCTTTCGACAGCCCCGCTTGCTGATCACTTTGGTTGTCGGACCCTTCTTGATCCTTTTCCTATTTGGTGTTGGGTTCAATCCCGAACCGCCAGTGCTGCGCACGGTGGTCGTGGCGCCTTCCGATTCCGGCATAGCCGAGCGAAGCGAGCAGCTCGCCCACGCGCTCGGTCCCCAGGCGCAACTGGTCGGAACGCTCACCAGCGTCGAGGAGGCGGAGGCGATGTTGGCGAGCGGCGAGGCCAATGTCGCGGTGGTGATTCCGTCTGATGTTGTAGAAACCGTAAGAGGCGGAGAGCAAGCGGTCATCACCATCCTGCACGACCAAATCGACCCCTTCGAGTCGTCGGTGGTAGAGCTCTTCGCCCAGAGCGCAGTTGATCAGGTCAACCGCGAAGTTTTGGAGGAGGTGGTCGCCGCCGGACAAGGCCGGGCCGCCGAGATTGGGGCCCCGTTGCCCGCCGCGCAGACGGCGGTGGGGGCGATGATCGACGCGGTGGACGCAAACGACCGAGTTGCTTTTGAGAGCAGCCGGGCCGACTTGATCGCCAGTCTCGACGAGCTCGCCCGTCGCGTGGCCGCTTCGGACGCGGTGATCGAGGCGGTCGGCGAACAGACTTCGTCCGAGCCCTCCGGATCTGCCCTCGATTCGGCTCTCGCGAACGCCGACCAGCTCAACCAGCCCGACGTCCGCGACGAACGGGCGGAAATCCTCACCGCCCTTGAGCAGAACCTCGAAGATTTGGAAGCCGACATCGAAAACTTCCAGGCCATCGAACCGGCGGTGCTGGTCAGCCCCTTCCGCGGCGAGTCGTCTGGCTATGGGGGAATCGATGTCGACTTCACGCATTACTACATCCCCGGAGTGGTTTCGCTTCTGGTCCAGCATCTCGCTCTCACATTTGCCGCTTTATCGCTAGTGCGGGAGCGAACGCTGGGCTCGGTCGAGCTCTTTCGAGTCTCGCCGCTTTCGGGCGCCGAAGCCCTCGCCGGCAAATACCTGGCCAACGTCGTTATTGGCCTCTTGGTCGGCGCGGCTCTGACCGCTGCCTCGGTGTTCGCCTTCGGTTTCCAACCTGAGGGCCCCTGGTGGTGGTACGGGCTCGCCGTGCTCTTGGTCGTGCTCGCCTCCCAAGGTCTCGGCTTTGTGCTGTCCGCGCTAGCGAAGACGGAAAGCCAGGCTGTGCAATATGCAATGATCACCCTGTTGGTGTCGATCTTCTTCAGCGGCTTTTTCATCTCGACCGCCCGGCTGCTGCCGGCGGTGCAAGTGGTTTCCTATCTGATCCCGGCGACCTACGGGATCAAGGCTTTGCAAGACATTGCATTCTGGGGACGGCTCCCCAGCATCGAAATCATTCTCGGGGCGGTGCTCTACTCCTTTGTCCTTGGAGCGTTGGCTCTCGCCTTCATGCGGCGACGAGTCACCGCCGCCCAACTTTCACGCAAACAGCGGCGGTTGGCGCGAGCCGCTGCTTGACCTACGACGTGATCGTCGTGGGTGGGGCGGCGATGGGGGCGGCCACCGCCTACTACCTGCTGCAGCTCGACCCGAGCCTGGTCGTGGCGGTGGTTGAGCGTGATCCGACATACCGGCAATCGTCGACGGTCCTTTCTGACGGCAACGTGCGTCTGCAGTTCAACCTCGAAGAGAACATCCGCATGTCCCAGTTCGCTTTCGAGGTGCTGGCTGATTTTCCGCCAAGAATGGCAGTCGGGGAATGGCGGCCCGACCCGGCGCCTCGTCACCAAGGCAATCTCTTTCTCACCGACTCAGACGGCGAAGTCGCGGCGCGCCAAGGCCTGGAGCGACAACACGCGCTCGGCTGCGACGTTGAATGGTTAGACGCCGCGGAAATTGCCGCGAGGTTCCCCGGCTATGCCGGTAGCGGCTACGTAGGAGGAACCTTGGGACCGCTCGACGGGTCGGTCGATCCTTCCGCGGTCCTCCAGGGCTATGTACGCCGAGCCGCGGCCGATGGCGCGGAATTCATCGAGAAGGAAGTGACCGCGCTTCGCCGGCAAGGGGATGCAATCAGCGGGGTTGAGCTCTCTGATGGAACCCAGCTCGATTCGCCAGTGTTGGTCAACGCCGCCGGTGCCTGGTGCGCGCCCTTGACGGCATCGGTCGGGGTCGAGCTCCCGGTGGAACCGGTGATGCGCACCGTTTTCACGGTTGACACCCACGTCGATGCGTTCGGCCTGCCGAGTGTGTTCCTGCCGTCCGGTCTCTACGTGATCCCCGAGCATGGCAACCGGTTCATCTGCGGATGGTCACAACCCGATGACCCGATCGGTTATGACTTCAGCTTCCGGCGCGAGAAGTTCTTTGATCTGGTCTGGCCGGAGCTCGCAGCTCAACTCCCCGCCTTCGAAGCCGTGCATTTGACCGGCGGGTGGGCGGGGCTCTACGAAGTGAACACCCTTGACGAGAACGGCATCATTGGCGAGTGGCCGGAGCTCGCCGGTCTTTTTCTCGCCAACGGATTTTCCGGACACGGATTCCAGCAATGCCACGCTGTGGGGAGGCATCTGGCGGAGCTGATCATCGGTCGTACGCCGAGCCTGGACCTTTCACGCTTGTCCCCTGCCCGCCTGCTCTCAGGAATGCCGCTGTACGAGAACGCAGGCAGAATCATCTAGGCCTCGTGCCACTTGGTACCTTCGTCGCCGTCACGGACCTCGATTCGCGCGGCTGCTAAACGCTCTCTAATCAGATCGGCTTGGTCGAAGTTTCCGCGGGCGCGGGCATCGCCCCAGATTTCGAGAAGGAGCTCGATTACCGGCTGCCAGGGGCTTGCAGCCGGCGGGGTGATGCCGGCTTCGGCAGGGCCCGACGTAGGGCGAAACCGGGATTAGGCAGGCTCGAATCGAAGTCCTTGTCATTGAGGTGAGCTTCCCCGGCTCCGAGCACCCGCATCATTCCGGGTGGCGGCATGGATCGAGAGGGAAGTGTGCTCGTCGATGCCCAACACTGAAATCTCAGCCGGCAAATCCGCGACGAGCTGACGAAAGCGCTTGACCCCAATAAAGCAATGGCTTGTGTCATGGAATCCTCCCTCGCGATTGTTCCAATGCGGGACGACGGCCACGGACAATCCGTAGCTCGCGAGCACATCCAAGCCGTCAAACCAAACAGGATCGTCGCCGACTTTGTAAATCTCATAGACCGGGATCGACCTTTGCTCCCAGGGTGACCGCGGCGGCGCTGGCCATCACCACCCCTCCTCCTCGATCAACGACCTTGGAAAGGGCCTCGCGCATGCCGAGCCCGCTCCACACGCGGATGGCGTAGCTCGGCGAACCTGGCCCGGCGAAGACGACTTCGGACTGCTCCACGGACTCGAGAAATCGCCGCCGCTCCACTCCTTTGGCGTCGGCCCAGCGCAGGCTGGCCACCTTCGTCTTGACACCGAAGCTATCGCGGAAGTGTTTCTCGATGCGGGTTGTGAGCTCGTCGGCGTTTTCCTGGAAGCCGTAGGGCGAGTCGAGAATCGTGACTGATGAAGCAGCCACGTGTTCGAAGAGATGCCGGTAGGTGGTCTTCATCGACGGACCGAGCTCTCCGGAGCCAATGATGACGATCAATCCTTCGCTCATTGCAAGAATCCGTCGTTAAGGGCATTGGTGATCTCGTCCACCACGTTGTCAGGCTGCTCAGCGTGCAGGTCGTGATGCCCTGCCATAGGGATCACTCTGCTCTTGGCGAGCCCGGCAGCAAAGTGATCCACCTGGGCTGGGTGTCGGGGTGGTCCGTTCTCGGCCACGAGGATCAGGACGGGAACCTTCACTTTGGTTGCCACCTCGGCCGGTGCTTGCTCCCACATCGCTCGCAGAATTTTGAGGTGGTTCTCCAAACTCAGCCGTCGTCTCACTCTTCCATCTGAGAGAACCTCGAGGTTGGCGAGCTGGGCGGCGACGCCTTCTGGCGGCCATCCTGGGTAGCGCTCAGCCCCGCGACCAGCGAGTGCCTCCTCCCGCACATCATCGAGAGACGGTGGTGTCAGCATTTGGAGGGCTTCATCCCAATCCGGCCAAGCGCTCTTGAGGTCGACAAATCCGCCGTCGACGCAGACCACTCCGCTCACCAAATCCGGGTAGCGCGCTGCCAGCTCGATGACGAGGTTGCCGCCAAAGGACTGTCCAGCCGCAACACGGGGGCAGTCATTCTCGTTGCGATGAGACCGGCAAGGTCGGCTGTCATCTTTTCGAAATCGAAGCCGTCCGACGGTTTGGCCGACTCGCCGTGGCCCCGCAGGTCGAGGGAGACGACTCCGTGACCTTCGGCGTGGAGACCTCTGGCGACGCCGTCCCAGAGCCGCGCGTTTGAGGCAAGACCGTGAACCAGGAGGAAGTCGGAGCCGCGTTGCCAGGCACCGTCCAGATCGCGAGCTCAACATCATCGACCGTGCGAAACGACGAGGCTTCCATCACCAACGACGTAGGAGCTCTTCTGCGCGCGCAAACTCCTCGGCTACCTCGGCGACGGTGCGCCTCGCGTCGAGGAGCGAGACTCCTTGGCCGGCCCAAAGCGGCGCGATCTCGTAATTGCGATCTGTCACGGCCGCCGCCATCTGCGTTTTGGCTTCCTTGCTCACCGGCTCGCGTTCGTGCCATTCCCGGCTGAAGGAGTTGCGCAGGGCCCGACCACCGAACTCGGGCGGCCAGTCGAGTTGTAAGCCGGAGTCGAACGATCGGGTGTAGATCGTGTCGCCGTCCACCGCGGAGATGACTCGGTCGCGCGCCTGGTCCGTCCAAGCCGTTTCTGCACAACCCAGGAACGCGGTGCCGACCCATCCGCCGACAGCCCCCGCCGCCAGCACGGCCGCCAAACCCCGCCGGTTGGCGATGCCGCCGGCGGCGACCACGGGCAGCTCCACCCGATCGAGGACTTCTTGGAGAAGGGGGAGGGTGGCCATCACATTGCGGCCGTGACCTCCGCCTTCGCCGCCGCGGACGACGAGGAAGTCGAAGCCCGCCTGTTCGGCTTCTTGGGCTTCGGCGAGAGTCCCCACCTGAGTCGTGACTACCGATCCGGCGTTTCGGATCGTGTCGAGGTGGCGGGCATACGGTCCGTAGCTGATGGAAAGGAGCGGCGGCTTGGCGGCAAGCGCTGCT
>Ga0136616_10000151_pt1 | contig 28584 bp, 30 predicted proteins | sample AntDrymUQ2992106_2_FD_106648 | JGI IMG/M metagenome (GOLD analysis project Ga0136616, IMG submission 106648) | Polar desert sand microbial communities from Dry Valleys, Antarctica - metaG UQ299 (21.06) | ecosystem: Environmental > Terrestrial > Soil > Desert | place: Antarctica: Dry Valley... | reverse complement strand
GGCCGGCGCGACGACTGGTATCGCAACCGCTTCCTCCCCACCCTGCGGCCCCTGCTGGAGCTCGACACCGAGCACGTGCTGGTCACACACGGCCCGCCCGCGGTCGGGAACGGTGGCGAGCAGTTGGCCGCGGCGCTCCGGGCGCCACCCTGGAATCTCCGCACCGCGTGAGGTTCGGTCGTCTCACGGCGGGCGTCCGCGTCGGGGTGCCGCTGGCGTTCGCCGGCGGCCTCGTGGGGGTCTCCTTCGGGGTGCTCGCGCGCCCGGAGATGGGCGTGGTGGCCCCGATCGTGATGTCCGCGCTGGTGTTCGCGGGCGCTGCCCAGTTCGGCTCGCTGGCCGTGCTGGCCTCGGGCGGTGGGGCGGTGCCGGCCATCGCCGCGGGCATCCTGCTGAACCTACGCTTCCTGCCCATGGGCATCGCGCTCGCGCCGTCGCTGCCCGGGTCTCCACGGCGCAGGGCGGCGCAGGGGCAGACCGTCGTGGACGCCTCCTGGGCGCTCGCCAACGAGGGTGCCGGCCGCTTCGACCGTCACCTGCTGATGGGCGCCACCCTGCCGCAGTACCCGGCGTGGGTGGCGGGCACGGCGCTGGGCGTGGCCTTGGGCGACTCGATCGGCGATCCGGCCGCGTTCGGGCTGGACGCCCTGTTCCCCGCCTTCTTCCTGGCGCTGCTCGTACCCGAACTGCGCGACCGCACCGGGGTGGCGGTGGCCCTGACCGGCGCGGCCGTGGCCCTGGCGCTGGCGCCGGTGACGCCGCCGGGTGTGCCCGTGCTGGTGGCGTCGAGCATTGCGCTGCTCGGGCTGAGGCGGCGATGACCGACGTCTGGATCACGATCGCCGCACTCACAGTGGCCACCGCGGCGATCAAGGCCGCCGGCCCGGTGGCCGTGGGCGGCCGGGCACTGCCGCCGCCCGCGATCCGGGTGATCTCGCTGCTCGCTCCCACCATCCTGGCCGCCCTGGTGGTGGTTCAGACGTTCTCCACGGAGGAGGGAGACCTGGCCCTGGACGCACGGGCGGTCGGCCTGGCCGCCGGCGCCGCGGCGATCGCGCTGCGCGCCCCGATGCTGGTCGTGGTGGTGGCGGCGGCGGGAGCCGCGGCGGGGGCCCGGGCGCTGGGGGCGGCCTAGTGCCCAGCCCGCGACGCCTGTGAGCGGGCTCGCGAGACGGCGCCCGTCACTGCTCATCGTGTCGAACTGTTCTTGGGGTACCCGGGGTCGGCTTTGATGGTTTGGAAGGACTGCCACGTTATGCGCAGGATGACGAGGGTGATGACGAGGCCGATGATCGGGTCGCCGAGCTCGAACCCCAGGGCGACGACGATGGCGCTGGCAACGACGGCGAGGCTGACGAGGCCGTCGGTGCGGGCGTGGTTGCCGTCGGCGATCAGCGCGGGGCTGTTGAGGCGTTTGCCGGCGCGCAGGCGTATCTGGGCGGCGATCTCGTTGCCGATAAAGCCGATCGCTCCCGCGACGGCCAGGATGCCGAGGTGGTCGAGGGTCTGCGGGTTGATCAGGCGGTCAACCGCCGCACTTGCGGCGACGCAGGCGCTGACGAAGATCGCGGCGACCACGAAGTAGCCGGCGCGCTTCTCGGCGACGAACGAGCGCATCAAGAAGGCGATCCCGACCGGGATGGCGGTTAGCGCGTCTCCGATGTTGTGGATCAGGTCGGCCAGCAGCGCGACGCTGCTCGTCGCGATGAAGATGACGGCCTGCAGGATCGCGGTTACCCCCAGCACCCCGAGGCTGAGGCCGACCGACTTGAGGCCGTCACGCGAGCGGGTGATCGAGCGGTCGATCAGGCCGTGACTGTGGTCGGAACCGTCATGGGTGTGCCCATGTCCCTTGGTGGTGGAAGGCCGCTTGGTGGAGGTGCTCATGACGCCTCGGCAGGCCGATCCAGAGGCTGGCGGGCGCCCAAGGTCAGGTGCTGGACGTGGAAGATCGCCTGGTCGAGCAGCTCGGCAACGTGGGAGTCGTGGAGCCGGTAGATCACCTGCTTGCCGCGCCGTTCGCCAATCACGAACCCCAGCTGGCGCAGCGAGCGGAGCTGGTGAGAGACGGCCGACGCTTCCATTCCGACCGCCTCGGCGAGCGCACCGACCGAGCACGGCTCACGCTTCAGGCGGCCGAGGATCTGCACGCGGCTCGGGGTGGCGAGCATCTGCATCCGCTCGGCCACGGCGCGCGCGAGATCCGCATCGAGCGCTGGCGGCGTGGCGTGTCCGGTGATCCCGTGACTCATCCCGAACAGATGATAGACGGTACATATATTCAGACGAGTGCAGGTTTCCCCCCCAGAAAAAAGTGCCGGGGTCCTCGGCTTACTTGACTACATGAGCGTGTGGCCATATAGTGTGATGTATGGGCATTCCTCATCCCCTACCGGAACCGCTCGTCGAATTGATCGCCGAGCGCTTCCGCGTAATCGGTGAGCCGATGCGGATAAAGCTGCTCGACCGGTTGCGCGATGGCCCGTCAACCGTCCAGGAGCTGACCGAGGCGACGCGTGCGACGCAGCCGAACGTCTCGAAGCACTTGGGGGTCTTGCACCAGGCGGGGATCGTTGCCCGCGAGAAGCGCGGCATCTACGTCTGTTACACGATCGCTGACGAGTCCGTGTTCGCGCTGTGCGAGCAGGTGTGTGGCGGCCTTCGGGACCAGCTCGCCGAGCTCGACTCGATCCTGAGCGGCGGTGCGGCTTGAACACCAGCTGCCCCACGACCGGCTGGCCGCTTGAGCGCGCGCTGTTCGCGATGGCCGGCACCGTCACGCTCCTGTCGGCGGCGCTCGCTGCAGTGGTCTCGCCGTGGTTTCTTCTGCTGACGGCGTTCGTGGGCGTCAACCAGTGGCTGTACGTGGTCGCCGGCGCGTGCCCGGTTTCCCTCGTGCTCACGCGCGTCTTCGGACTGTTGTCTGCAACCAAGGAAGTCGTCCGATGAGCTCGTTCGGACCCATCGGCCGTCTCGGCCGCTACACCGCCACGCACGTCCGCGTCGTCGCTATCGCCTGGGCGGTCCTCGCCGTCGTCCTCGGCGCCTTCGCCCCGAAGGTCGAGCACGCGCTCTCGGGCGCCGGCTGGGAGGCCACCGGTTCGGAGTCGGTGCAGACGCGCGAACTCGTGGACCGCAACTTCCAGGGGCTGTCCTCCAGCGCACTGCAGGTGGTTGTGCACTCACCAGCCAAGACGATCTCCGACCCCGCCTTCCAGCAGACGATCGCTTCGGCCGAGCGCACTCTCAGGGCTGACCCGCGCGTCGCCAGCGTGATTGCGCCGCGCCCGGGTCAGTCGATTTCCCGCGACGGCCACACCGCGGTCATCCAGGCCGGCGCGGCCAACAACCCGAATGAGATGGTCCGCGCCGCCGACGACCTGAAGACCGACCTGAAGGGTGGTGCCGGCGTGCAGGTCTCGCTGACGGGCGCGTCGGGGATGTGGTCTGACTTCAACGAGGCCAACCGCTCGGCGATGCTCAAGAGCGAGGTCGTCTCCTGGCCGGTGACGATGGTCATTCTCGTGCTGGCCTTCGGGTCGCTGGTCGCCGCCGGGCTGCCGCTGATGCTGACCATCCTGGGACTGGTGGCCTCGGCGGGGTCGCTGTACGTCGGAACCCAGCTGCTGGACATCTCGATCTGGGCGATGAACTTCGCGCTGATGTTCGCGCTTGCGCTCGGCATCGACTACGCGCTGTTCATCGTCATGCGGTTTCGCGCGGCGTTCTTCGGCTCCGAGTTGCCGGCCGAGGACGCGGTCGCCGAGACGATGGACACCGCCGGCAAGGCCGTGCTGTTCTCCGGGCTGACCGTGCTGATCTCGCTGACCGCGGTCATGCTCGTGCCGAGCCCGGCGTTTCGCTCGATGGCGTTGGGGATCATGCTGTCGGTCATCTTCATCCTGGCGGCGACGCTGACGCTGCTGCCCGCCGTGCTGGCCAAGCTCGGACCGCGGGTGGACAAGGGCAGCCTGCCGTGGGCGCACTCCGGCGAGCACCGCTCGCCGCGGTTCGCCGCCTGGGGCGAGCGCCTGTGGAAGCGCCCGATCGCCTTCGGTGTGGTGGCCGTCATCGCGCTGCTTGCGCTCGCGGTCCCGGTGCTCGGCCTGCAGACCGGCATGCCGTCGATCAAGGTGGTGCCCGACGGCGACTCGTCGCGCACCGGGTACACCCAGGTTCAGCAGGCTTTCGGGACAGGCGCGCCCGGGGCGCTGCAGGTCGTCGCCCCTGACCGCGAAGCCCAGCGCGTCATGTCCACGGTCAAGGCCGACGCGGGCATCGCGCGGGTGCTGCCGCCCCAGCCCGGTGCTGGCGGCTGGAGCATGGTGGGAGCAATCCCCACCGGCGACCCTTCCGCCAAGCCCATCGGCGCGACCGTGGACCGCCTGCGCAGCGAGCTTCCCGACGGTGTGCTGGTGGGCGGCGCCGTGGCTGAGAACCACGACCTCGAGGCCGCGCTGTCGGCTAAGACGCCGCTGGTCATCGGCGTCGTGCTCGCCCTCGGCTTCCTGCTGCTCCTCGTCGCGCTTCAGGCGCCACTGCTCGCCGCCGCGGCCGTGCTCACCAACCTGCTGGCGACCGCTGCCGCCTTCGGGGTCGCGCGGCTGATCTTTCAGGAGGGCAATCTCTCCGGCCTGCTGGGCTTCGAGTCCCAGGGGTTCCTCGACGCGTGGGCGCCGGTGTTCTTCTTCGCGATGGTCTTCGCCATCTCGATGGACTACACGGTCTTCCTGCTCTCCTCGGCCAAGGAGCACTGGGACCGCACCCAGGACACCAAGGAGGCGATGGTCGGTGGAGTCGCTCACTCCGGCCGCGTGGTCTTCGCCGCCGCGGCGGTGATGGTGGCGGTGTTCTTCACGTTTGCGTTGAGCGGCCCGTTGCCGCCCAAGGAGATGGGCGTGATCCTCGGCATCGCCGTCCTGCTCGACGCCGCCCTCGTTCGTCTGCTGCTCGTGCCGGTACTGCTGCGCCTCATGGGCAGGTGGGCGTGGTGGCTGCCCAGACCGCTCGACCGGATCCTGCCCGACGTCCGCTTCGGCCACGCATGACGCGGTTCCGCGTCAGACGGAGGAGCGGATGATCTTTCGCCAGATCACCCACGACGACCTGGGTTGTGCGTCGTATCTCATCGGCGATGAGAAGGCGGGTGTCGCCGCGGTCGTGGACCCGAAGTTCGACATCGAGGAGTACCTCACGCTCGCTCGCTACCTGGGGGTGAGCGTCGAGCACATCCTCGAGACCCACAACCACGCCGACCACGTCTCCGGTCACGGCCGCCTCGCCGCGGCTACCGGTGCGACGATCCACATCCACGAAGCGGCGGGCCCCGACTACGAGAGCGAGGCGTTCGCCGATGGCTGGGAGCTCGAGCTCGGCGCGGTCCGCGTGGGGGCTGTGCACACCCCCGGGCATCGTCCCGAGCACACGGCATTCACGCTCACCGACACCGCGCGGGGCCCCGAGCCGTGGGCGTTGCTGACCGGCGACACGCTGTTCGTCGGTGACATCGCCCGGCCTGACCTCGCGGTGGACAAGGAGCAGGGCGCCCGCGGCATCTTTCATTCGCTCCGGGCAAAAGTGCTCGTTCTCCCTGACGACTGCGAGGTCTGGCCCGGTCACCTCGGTGGGTCGCTGTGCGGGGGCCCGGGGATGGATATGAAGGTCTCCTCGACGATCGGCTACGAGCGAGCCCACCAGCAGCTGCTCGCGATCGCCGATGAAGAGGACTTCGTCGAGCGGACCACGGCCTCGCTCGGCCCGCAACCGCCGAACTTCGAGAACATCGTCGCGCTCAACCGGGGACCGCTGCTGCGCGAGAGCATCGAGGCTCATCCGCTCGCGCCCCGCCAGGTCGATTCCCACCAGCGCGACGGCGCATTGGTGATCGACGTTCGCACCGAGCTGCAGTTCGACGAGGCACACATCCCCGGTGCTCTGTGCATCACCGCCCTGCGCGCCGGGTTCGGCTCCAAGCTCGCCTGGCTCGCGGATCCCGAGCAGCCGGTCGTGATCGTCGGGCGCGACGACGAGGACGCTCGCCAGGCCGTCACGCTCGCCGCCGCCGTAGGCATCACGGAGGTCGCGGGCTACCTGGCCGGCGGGATGACCTCCTGGCGCGAGGAGAAGCGACCCGTCGGGCGCACGACCCGGCTGCCCGTCGACGAGCTCCACGACCGCTTGGAGTTCGACCGCGACAACCTCCAAGTGCTCGACGTGCGAGAGCAAGCCGAGTGGGATGCAGGCCACCTCCCGAACTCGATCCACGAGCCCTATCACGACATCAGCCACGTGCCCAAGGGCATCGACCCCGACCAGCCCGTCGCGGTGGTCTGCGGCTCCGGTCAGCGGGCGGCCGTCGGGGCCAGCCTGCTCCAGCGCTACGGCGCCCGCGAGGTCATCCACGTAGTCGAGGGCGGCGTGCCCCTCTGGCAGCGCCGGGGCTGGCCCGTCGAAACACCTGGCCCCGACGAGGTTTGACCCGAGGTGGTGCTCGCCATCCCGTTCGGGTTGACCGTCGGCATCGCTGTCGGCATGCTCGGCGGCGGCGGCTCGGTGCTCGCCGTCCCCGTCCTCGTCTACGTCCTCGGCCAGAGCGTGCCCGACGCCACGACCGCGTCGCTGGTCGTCGTCACGGCAGGCGCCCTCGCCGGAGGGCTCGGGCACGCGCGCGCGGGCAGGGTGTGCTGGCGCCACGCCGGCTCATTCACGATGGCGGCAATCCCCGGCCTCGTCGCCGGCACCCTCGCCGGCGAGCTCGTCAGCGACACGACGCTGCTGGGCGCCTTTGCGCTGATCATGCTCGCTGCGGCCGCCGCGACGTGGCGCAAGGCCGACGGCGAGGAGCCCGCCGACGGCACATGGGAGGCCGGTGGCGCTTGTCCGCCGCTGCGCCTGCCCCGCGACCTCGTGGCCGGTGTGCTCGTCGGCTTTCTCACGGGGTTCTTCGGAGTCGGCGGCGGCTTTCTGATCGTGCCCACGCTCGCGATCGCCCTGGCCTTCACGATGCGCACCGCGGTGGGCACCTCGTTGGCGATCATCACCGCGACATCACTCGTCGGGCTCGCCGTGCACTTGCTCGCCGGACGCACCCTCGACATCGGCGTCACCACTGCCATGACCGCGGCGTGCGTGGCCGGTGCGCTCACCGGAGCGAGCCTTGCCACGCACGTGCCCCAACGCGCACTCGGACGGGGGTTCGCGCTCCTCGTCTGCTGCGCGGCCGCCTACCTACTCGTGTCCGCCGCCTTCCTCGGCGGCCCATCTACCAGCTGAGCTCAATCTCGGGGAAGGGACGACAACATGCACAACGTCAACACCGATGCTCTCAAGCCGACGATCGACGAGCCAGAACAGGACCCCAGCTCGCTCAACCAGCACGTCAGCTTCGACGGCGAGCGGCAGACCCAGGAGGGCCGGCCACAGTTCCGCACCACCATCCCTGTACCCGCCCGCCAGGGCGTGTACTGGGTGCGCGACCCGGTCGAGCTGACAACCCATCTCGCAGCATGAGCGCGCTGTTCGCTCTCGTCGCACAGGGCGGGTTCAGTAATGGCCACATGGGCGGCTGGGGCTGGCTGGCCGTCGTCGCCATGGCCGCGATGATGGGCGGCATGGGCTGGATGATGTGGTCCATGATGCGCGGGGTCGGCAGCCACCGACGCGCCCCGTCCGAAGATCCCGTCGAAGTCCTCAAAGCCCGCTACGCACGCGGCCAGCTCACCACCGAAGAGTTCCAGGAGCGGCTGCGCACGATCGAGGAGGCTCGGCGCTGATTAACCCCTATCCGTACGGCGGGGCCCACCTGAATCGCTCGTTCGAGCGCGCCTTCCGGCGCTGGAAAACTCAGCCGAACTTTTGACTCAGGACGCTACGCCAGCGCGGGCAGTCCGACCATCGCCCGGAATGACGCGGCATCGTTGAGGTGCGGCATAGGGCCGTCGGGGACGGGCACGTCGAGGAACTCGCATAGCGGCTCCCAGCCCTGCTTGACTTCATAGACGAGCAGCCTGTCGGCCGGGACCTTGTTCCTTACCTCTTCGTTGTGGGCTTCGTAGACGCCGATCGCGTAGTGCTGGTCGTCGAAGCGTCCTTGGAAGGTCCCGTTCCAGATCAGCCCGTTGATCATCTTCATCGCTTCGGGGGAGACATCCACGCTGCCGCCCTCGAGCTCCCCCCTGGCGGCCGCCTGTGCCGAGGCGTGGATGCTCTTGGCGCAGCTGGCGTACCAGGCCTCCGGGTCGCGCACGCTGAGCAGCACCTTCGCGTCGGGGAAGGCCGCCCAGATCTCCTCCCAGAACGTGCACCCGGGCCAGTCGACGGTCGACTCCCAACCATCGAGCAGGGCGGCCCAGTCGACAGCCTCGCCGTCGGCGGCGGCCTGCCAGCCGGGCAGCAGCTCCGGGCGACGGGCGATGTCGATCATGTGGAATGAGGGCCCGAAGCCGAGCTGCTCGAGCGCGGCCTTCTGCGACATCGTCCCCGTACGTCCAAATCCGGCACCGATCACCTTCACAAGCGCCTCTCCTGGTTAGTGATTACCACAGCAGCAGCATCAGGCCCACGGTGATGCCTGGGCCGATCGTGACGGCGAGGCCGCGCTCTCCGGGCCGGGGGCAACGGTCGGCGATCGTTCGCTGGAGCACGAAAAAGACCGAGGGGGTACCCACGTTGCCGTGTTCAGCGAGCACGGCCGCGCTCGGGGCGACGTCCTCGCGGCTCAAGCCGAGTCCCCGGCGAAGTGCGTGGAGGATGCCCCGTCCTCCAGGGTGCACCGGCCAGTGGTCGATCGCGCCGGTGTCGAGACCATGTCGGCCCAGGAACTCGTCCACGAGTGCGGGAACCTCTGTCTCGGCGATTTCTGGCAGCTCGCGCGCGATCTGCATGTGGCTGTCCTCCCCGGCCACGGCGAACCGCACGTGGTCAAGGGTGCCGGGCAGCTGGTGCACGGCGGTCTCGACGATGGCGGGACCGGGGGCTTCTGGCTCAAGTGAGACCAGCGCAGCGCCGGCCCCGTCGCCGAACAGCGCGGAGCCGACGATCTTCACCTTATCGTCGCCGGGAGCGACGGGGCAAAGAAACCCGCTGACGCTCTCGGCGCCGACCACGAGCGCCTGCTGTCCGGGCCGATCGCGCAGCGCCTGGGAGGCCAGTCGCAGCAGCGGCACTGCGCTCGCACAGCCCACCCCCACGAGGTGGTACTTGTCGGTATCGGAATGCAGGGAGTAGTGATCGACCAGCCGGTGGGCGAGCGTCGGACCGCCCAGCGAGTAGTAGTTGGCCGACACCACGACGCCGACGGCATCCGGTTCGACCCTGAGCGTGTCGACCGCCCTGGTCGCCAGGCGCATCAGTTGGTCCTCCGTGGCTTTGGTGCGCTCTTGAAGCGTCGTTCGGACCAGCTCGGGTGAGATCTCGAGCCCGCGGGTGCGCACGCCACAGCGAGCAAAGATCTCCTCGGCGAAGGCGTCGCCCGCCAGGCCGAGCAGGTGCAACATCTGCGCCTGGTCGAAAGAGCTCTCCGGGGTCGCCGTCGCGAGCCCGGAGATCGTGGGAAGCGATGGCGCCGCCGGCAGCCCGTTCGCATCCAGGCCCGTCGTTCGGGCAGGGGTAAGCATCTCTCCCATCAGCCACTGGACTATGCGGTTTGCAGGGATCCCGCTGCAAGACGCAATCGGCCGCACAGTTCACCTGGTGTGGGCCACGCAGCCCGGCTACGTAGTTAGTACTGAACGCGTTCCTTGCGGAAGCGGCCTGACAGGATCCGGGCGGGAAGGTCTCCTCTGATGCCCAGGAACGAGCCGCTTACGATCGTCCTCGCTGACGACCACATCGTGGTCCGCAGCGGCTTGCGGATGCTGCTCGAGTCCGAGCCCTCAATCGAAGTCGTGGCCGAGACGGGGGACGTTCCCACCGCAGTCGAGGCCGTGGCGGAGCACCGCCCGGACGTCCTGGTGCTCGATCTGCACATGCCGGGCGAGCCGAGCCTCCCTGTGATCCCTGCCTTACGTGAGCGCTGCCCAGATACACGTGTGGTCGTGCTCACCGCCCAGCGCGACCCAAGCTATGCGGGCGAGGCGCTGCGCCTGGGCGCGTCGGGCTACGTGCCCAAGGAGGCCGCAGAGAGCCAGCTGCTCGAAGCGATCAAGGTGGCCGTGGAGGGCGGCACGTACCTCGAGCCCCAGCTCGGGGCGCGCTTGGCGGCGAACTCCGCGGCGGCCGGCAGGGCCGCGACCGAGCTAAGTGCGCGCGAGATCGACGTGCTGCGCCTGATCGCCCGGGGGCTGACCAACCGCGAGATGGCCGCGCGGCTCTACCTGAGCGTACGCACCGTCGAGAGCCACCGAGCACGCATCCAGCGAAAGCTCGGGCGCTCGCGGCGCTCTGACCTAGTGGAGTATGCGCTCGAGCGGGACGTCGTCGACGCGTCTGACGTGCCGACCTGATCTCGAGCAGACGTCTCAGGCGACCGGCAGCAGCGCGGTGACCTGCGTGCCGGGTGGCTGCGAGTCGATCTGCAACTCACCGTCGAGCAGGTCCACCCGCTCGCGCATGCCGCGCAGCCCAAACCCCGCGGCTTCGTTGTCGAGGTCGAAGCCGCCGCCGTCGTCGGTGACGCGGACTCGCAGTGTGCCGTTGTCCTGTGCAACCTCGACCAGCACCCGCGACGCGCCCGCGTGCCGGGCGGCGTTGCTCAGGCACTCCTGAGCTATACGGTAGGCCGCCGTCTCGACTTCAGGTGCGAGCCGTCGCGGCGCACCCTCGCGGTCGTGGAGCTCGAGGCTCGTAGCGACCTCTACGCCATATACGACCTGTGTGCGGTCGGCTAGATCTCGCACCGAGGCCTCCAGTCCGAGCTCGTCTAGCGCGGCCGGGCGCAAGTCGGCGATCAGGCCCCGCAGCTTGTCCATCTCGCCCTCGATCTGCTCCTGTGCGCGGCGCATCCGCAGCGCCATCTCCTTGACCGTGGATCTCGAGATCCGGGAGGCGAGCTGCATGTGCAGCGCGGCCAAACCCTGCAGCGTCTCGTCATGCAGTTCTCGCGCCCACCGTGCCCGCTCGGCCTCGGCAGCCTTCATGCGCTCGCGAGCGGCACGAGCGCGAGAATCGCGCAGCGCCTCCTCCATCGCCACCTGCTCGCTCACATCCGTGAACACCACGACCGCCCCGTCCCCACCCGGCTCGCGGACAGGGGCGCTGGTGTGGTGGACGGCAAAGCTCTGCCCGTCGCGGCGCCAGAAGACATCGTCGGTCACATGCTGTGCCGCGCGATCAGGGGAGGGGTGGTGGATCGGGCAGTCGGGGCGCGGGTAGTGCGAGCCGTCGGCGCGGGTGTGGTGAAACAGCTCGTGGGCAGGCTTGCCGATCAGCGCCTCGAGCGGCCAGCCGAGCATCTCGGCCGCAGCGGGATTGGCGAACGTGATGCGCCCGTCCCCATCCATGTGGTAGATCCCCTCGCCGGCGAACTCGAGGATCCGGTCGCGGTCGCGGGCCAGGTGATCGAGCTCATCGTGGGCACGGGTGAGCGCGAGCCGGCGCGTGGTGATGTCCTGGATCACTCCGAGGATCTTCAGCGGCCTACCATCCTCGCCGCGGATGGAGGAAACGGTCACCTCCACCCACACCAGCTCGCCGTCCTTACGCAGGTAGCGCTTGTCGATCTTGGAGCCCGAAATTTCGCCCGCGAGCACACCCTTCGCCAGCCGCAGACCGACGTCGCGGTCGTCAGGGTGGCTGATGTCGTTAAAGGTGAGCCCGCGCAGCTCCTCGGCGCTGTAGCCGGTGAGCTCGCAAAACGCGAGGTTTACCTCGCCAAGCAGGAGGTCATCACCCACCAGCGCCATCGCCACCGGCCCATCCTCAAACAGGAGCCTGAAGCGCTCACCGGCCTCGCGCAGCGCAGCCGCCCGTCGGCGACGCTCGGTGACGTCACGGATCGCCACCGCCAGCGCACGCTCGCCATCGGCCTCGATCACACGCACCGAGATCTCCACCGGAAACTCGATCCCGTCGGGTCGCTGCCCGGTGAGGCGGGCCTCCGGATCGAGCACACCATCGCGAACAAGCTCCTCGACCGGAACCCCGCGCAGCTCCGAGCGCGATCGCCCAAAAAGAAGAGCCGCCGACTCCGACGCGCCCACAACCCGCGCCTCGCGATCGACGATGACGGTCGCATCCGGCGCCATCTCCAGCTGGGTCTGAAGGTCTCCAGCGATCATGTGCGACAGCCCCGCGGGCGGGCCGACAGTGTACGGGGCCGCGCGGGGTCGGGACCTAACCCCCTTACCTCGCAGCCTCTGCTGGTGGCGGCTCTACTCGCGGCAGGTTGCCGGTCCGCGCGATACGGGCGAACACCCGGGCGCTGGGGCGCGCCGTCCGGCGCAGCGTGTCGGGGTCGTAGGAGAACAGGCCGAAGCGGGGGTAGTAGCCGGCGGCCCACTCGAAGTTGTCCACCAGCGTCCAGTGCAGGTACCCGCGCACGCGCGCCTGCCCGGAGCGCATGGCCGCCCGCATCGCGCGCAGGTGGGAGACGAGATAGGCGGTGCGCTGGTCGTCGTCGGAGTCGGCCAGGCCGTTTTCGGTCACGTAGACGGGGAGGCCGTAGTCGCCGGCCGTTTCGAGCGAGCGCCGGAAGCCCTCGGGGAAGATCTCCCAGCCGAAGTCGGTGCACGTCGTGGGACAGGGCGCAAGGCTCGGGCTCTGGGGAGTGCGGTACGAGTTCGTGGGCAGGAAGTCCAGCAGCCTGATGCGTGTTGACAGCGCGTCTCCCAGGCCCTGCACCCGGCTTCGGAAGTAGTAGTTGAGCCCGACGAAGTCGGCCTTGCCGGCCCGGTCCGGGTGCCGCTCGCCCGCCGTGATGCGGCCGTCCACGTTCAGGTCCTCACGGCCCTTGACCACGGCGTCCAGGAACAGGCGGTTGAACACGTAGTCGGCGTGCTCGGCGCCCAGGCGGTCGGCGGCCGACGCGGGGTCGGCGGGCGTGAAGGCGATCATGTTGTGCACGGGGCCGACCCGGGCCCGGCGGTCGCGCCGGTGGACGGCATCATAGGCCGCGCGATTGGCCGCCACGAGGTTCTTGACCACCTCGATCGCGGCCGTGAAAGAGAACGCCCCCGGCGGGAAGTACCCCGCGAAGGCTCCGGGCACGTTCACGTAGCCGTTGGCGGCCACGACCAGGGGCTCGTTGATCGGCGTCCAGTAGGGGACCAGGTGGCCGAGCTTCCAGGCCAGGTAGGCGGCGTACTTGCGGAACTCACCCACCGTGCCCGGATCGAGCCAGCCCGCACGCCGCAGCCCCCGGGGTAGGGGCTCATCGGGACCCCGGCTGGCCAGCGCGTCGCGCACCGCGATCGGATCGTGGACCCACGAAGGCAGGGAGAAGTGGCTGAGCGTCACGAATGGAGCCATCCCGCGCCGGCGGACCTCTCGCAGCTCGGCTGCGTAGTGGCGCAGCGCGCGGTGGTCGGCCAGGCCGTCCAGCCGGCGGAGGTCGTCGCGCCCGATGCTCCGGCCCACCTTCACGCGCGCGGTGGAGCGCGGGAACACGCGGCTCCACTCGACCGACAGGCGAAAGGCACTGCTGCCCAGCCGCTTGCGAGCCAGCGCGATGTCCTGCCGGTAACGGTTCCAGTGTCCGGGCCCGCGGTCGATCCGGTCTCCCGTCACCCACCCGCGCTCGATGTTCATGGGGTCGCGGCTCCAGACCCACCAGTCGCTTCCGCGGTCGGCGTGGGCCGGGCGGCCGCCGGCCTCGGTCTGGAGCCCGGCGATGGCCGTCCCCCAGAGGAAGTCGCGCGGAAAGTCCCGCGCCGAGGCCGCCGCCGGGAGGGCGAACAGCAGGACCAGAGCGAGCGACAGGGCGCGCGGGAGCGGCACCAGGCCCGCGAGTCTAAGGGCTGCCTGCCTCAAGTACCGTCGCGCTCGGCGGGCAGCACTAACCCTGCTGGCCGGCCATGCCGAACGGCCTGGCGTGGGCCACGCAGCCGCCGCTGTCCGGCGCGAAGGACAGCTCGGGCACGTCGGTCAGCTCACCGCGTGTCCGCTCCGGGTCGGGCGTGTAGACGAGCACGAAGCCGCCACCCCCTGCCCCGAGCGGCACGGCCCCCAGCCCGCCGGCGCGCAGGGCCCGGTCGCGCAGGGCGTCCATCTCGTCGGTGACCGTGCCGGGCGCGCGCCCGCGCTTGGCCTCCCACTGCTCGTTGAGGAGCTCGGCGCACTTCGCCAGGTCCCCGGCCTCCATTGCCGAGCAGGTCGCGCGGCCGAGCTCGTGCAGGCGCTCCAGCGCGCGCCTGACAGATGCGTCGCCGGCGCGGGTGCCGGACACCTGGCCCGAGAGCACGTCGGAGGCGGACCGCTCCTGGCCGGTGAAGAAGAGGAGGAAATCGTCGCGCAGCGCGTCGCGCACCCGCTCGGGCACGTCCAGCTCGCCCACGTCCACGCTGTCGTCGGGGTTGAAGCTGTACGACCGCAGGCCGCCAAAGCTGGCGGCGTACTGGTCCTGCTTGCCGACCTGTCGCCCCAGTACGTCGATCTCGATCTCGCAAGCCGCCTCGGCCAGCTCCCCGCGATCGGGGCCGTGACCGGCCGCCGCTTGGAGGGCCCTGATGGCGCATACCGTGTAAGCGCCGGAGGAGCCCAGGCCCGTGCCGGGGGGCGCGTCTCCCACCGAGGCCAACTCCATACCCCCGCCCGCCCAGTGGCGGGCCAGCACCTCGCGGAGGATCGGGTGGCGCACGTCAGCCGGGTCCTCGACGTCCTCCCATTCCAGGTGCTTGAGCCGGAAGCGCGGCTGCAGGTCGGTCGAGACGACGATGTGGACGTAGCGGTCGATGGCCGTCGACACCACGAAGCCCCCGTGCTCGCGGTAGTGGGACGGGAGATCGGTGCCGCCTCCTCCGAGGGCGATCCGCAGCGGCGCCCGGGCGACGATCGATGCCATGCGGGGAAACCCTACGCGGCGGGGACCAGTCAGAGTCCCATGCCGTGGCAAGCCCGACGATCGAGCGGCTGACCGTGACCGACGCGCCTGAGGCCTGGGCCGCCGCGGGCTTCGCCGTGAAGGGCGGGCTCTGCGAGATCGGGTCGGTTCGGCTCGAGCTGGCCGGCCCGGGCCGGGGCCGCGGGATCGTGGCTTGGGCCCTGCGCGACGTGGGTCCGGGGGACCTCGACGGAGTGCCCACGGCAGCGTCAGAGGCGCCGCTCGTGCGCGGGGGTCCGCACCCCAACGGCGCGACCGGCGTGGACCACGTCGTCGCCATGACCCCTGACCTGGACCGCAGCATGGCCGCGTTCGAGGCGGGCGGGTTGGACCTTCGGCGGGTACGCGAGGAGCCCACGCCGGGGGGCGCGCCGCGGCAGGCGTTCTTTCGTATGGGCGAGGTGATCCTGGAGGTGGTCCAGGCGCCGGAGGGAACGCGGATCGCCTCGGATCCCGCCGGGCCGGCACGCCTCTGGGGCCTGGCGCTACGGGTGGAGGACCTGGAGCGGACGGCTCGGCAGCTGGGTGAGCTGCTCGGCACGCCACGGCCCGCCGTCCAGGCGGGACGGAGCATCGCGACCCTGAACAAGGAAGCGGGGCTCGGTCCCGCCGTGGCCTTCATGACCCCGCCGGGCTAGGCGGGCTGGCCGGCCTCCACCACAAGCTCCGCACGTTCCACCGCGAGCGTGAGGCGGCCGGGGTCCTCCCCCAGCGCGGTCCAACGCTCGGCCGCGGTCTCGGCCAGGTCATCCAGGAAGTCGTCGGAGTGCAGCGGATCGTGGTGAAACAGCATCAGCGTCTCCGGCGCGGCGCGGTGGGCGAATGCCAGGGCGTCGGCCAGGCGGGAGTGGCCCCAGCCCAGGTGATTGGGGTACTCCTCGTCGGTGTACTGGCAGTCGTGCAGCAGCAGGCTGGCCCCGCGAGCCAGGTCGTAGCCCGATATCCACTCCGGCTCGTCGGTCTCGAGGCGGCAGCCGAGGGCCGGTTCGTGGTCGGGGATGTAACAGACCGAGGTCTCGCCCTCGGTCAGCCGGTAGCCGAGCGTGGGCCCGCGGTGGGTGACCGAGCCCGCCTGCAGGGTGGCCGGGCCGATCTGCCATTCGGTCTGCGGCGCCTCGCGGAAGGACACGTGGCAGGGCAGCTCGCGCACCTCGACCGGCGAGATGGGCGCGGAGATGAAGCGGCCGATGCGCTGCTGGAGCGAGGCGTCCGGGGCCCGCGGCCCCCAGATCGCGAGCTCGGTGCTGGGCCGGAACGCCGGGGCGAAGAACATCAGCCCCTGGATGTGGTCGAGGTGCAGGTGAGTCAGCAGGATGTTCACCCGCGCGCCCTCCTCGGTCATCGCCAGGCCGAGGCTGCGCAGCCCGGTGCCGGCGTCGAAGACCACGATCGTCCCGTCCGACAACGTGACCTCGACGCAGGACGTGTTGCCCCCGTAGCGGGTGGTCTCCGGCCCGGGTGACGGCACCGACCCCCTCGCCCCCCAGACCTTTACGTGCATCAGTCCGCTTCCCGGGGCGCCACCGGCCAGAAGAAGGCCATCGCTCCGCGCGTGCCCTCGGTGGTCACGATCGGGATCGCACTGACCTCGATGTCGTGGTCGGTGCCGTCCACGGCGTGGATCGACAGCCGCGAGTGGGCCGGGCGCCCGCGCCGCAGGACGACGGTGAGGGGCAGCTCCTCGATGTCCAGCCGGCGCCCCTCCGAGTCGTAGGGCCCGAATGCGCTCGTCCATTCGGCCGCCGTCATCGTGCCCCGCTCCTCGAAGCGCTGGCCCAGCAGCACACCGGCCGCCTCGTTGTAGAAGACCGCCACCGCATCCTCGTCGACGAGGAAGGCCGGAGTGGACAGCCCGGTCATCAGGTTCCGGGCGAGTATTAGCTCCAGGGGCCGCTGGCCTTCGGTCACCCTCGCGGACTCTATGGCAGCGGGTGGTGCCGCTCGACGTCCAGGATGGTGCGGCCCCCGACCTCCACCCGACCATCGGCAGCCGGCCGCGCCACGACCCGGGAGCCGCCGTCCTCCCCGCTGAGCACGCGCAGGAGGTGGAGATGGGCCACGCGAGGACTGTACGGTGTCACCCGCTCGTGGATCAGATGATGTTGCGCAATCGCCTTGTGCTGGCCACCTCGATGTGGCGCGAGGCCACCGTGGACCCTCTGCCACGGATGCCCCCGGGGGACCCCGAGGCGCAGCTGCGGGCGTTCGAGCTCACGCTCGTGGATCTGCTCTGCGCCCGGGCGACGGCCCAGAGCGCCCGCGACGTGGCCGACAAGACCTGGGACCTCGTGCACGACCGACCCGACGACGACCCGGTCAAGCGCCGGGTGGTGGAGTGCCACGAGGCGCTGGCCCGACTCTCCGCTCGGAGCGGTGACCCGCCGGGCTGAGCCGGACGTGCCGTTGAGGGAGCTGCCCGAGCTCTTCGACGACTCCGTCAAGGCTCGGTCGCTCGCCTACCTCTACGTGGCCGGCGCCACGCTGGCCGCGCTCACGGTCGCGCTCCCGCACCCGGAGCGCGTGAACGAGACAGCGCTCCTGCTGCTGGCGCTCGCCGCGCTCGTCATCGGCGCGATCTTCTATCTGCGCGCCGACCGCACGCGGGAGTGGCAGCTCCACGCCGCCGTCGCGTTGGGAACTTCGCTCGTGGCGCTGGCCAATCACTACGTGGGCCCGGGCCTGCTCTACGCGCTGCTCTTCTCCTGGACCGCGCTGTACGCGTTCTACTTCTTCGACATCCGGCTGGCGCTCGCGCACCTCGCGCTGGTGGGGGCGCTGTACGGAGTGGTGCTGGCGGATCAGGGCCAGTCGGTCGTGCACTGGGTGCTCGCGGTCGGCACTCCGGCCGTGGCGGGCCTGGCCGTGTCGCGCCTGCTCGAGTCGCTGCGGCGCCAGGCTGCCAAGGCCCAGGCGCGAGCTCTCGCCCTGCGCGAGAGCGAGCAGCGCACGCGCCTGGTGCTGGACAGCGCGCCCGATGGGTTCCTCGCCATTGATGAGCAGGGAACCGTCACGGCTTGGAACGGCGCGGCGGAGCGCCTCTTCGGGTGGTCCGGGGAGGAGGCCGTCGGCCGGCGGCTGCGCGACCTCGTGTTCACCGAGGCCGAGCGACCGGCTCACGACGAGCGCCGCCAGTCCCTCCTGGACCGTCCCGACCCGGCACGCATAGTGTCGGTGGAGGTCGAGCTGCGGCGCCGGGACGGCAGCGTGTTCCCGGCCGAGGCCTCAATGTCGAGCGTCCGAACGGGCGACGAGATCGTGATCTCCGCCTTCATCCGCGACCTGACCGAGCGGCACCGCCGGCGCGAGGAGCGCGAGGCGCTGCTGGGCGAGCAGGCGGCCCGTGCCGAGGCCGAGCGCATCGCGGAGATGCTGAGCGGGATGCAGCTACTGGTGGACGCGACCCTCGTGCATCGCTCGATCGGCGACATGCTGTCCGAGTTGGTCACCCGCATCCGCGGCGTCCTGCAGGCGGACGCGGCGACTATCTTCCTGGCCGACGAGGCGCAGCTCCAGCTGAGCGCCTCCTCGGGTGGCCCGCCCGAGGAGCCGCCGGACCCGATCCCGTTCGGCGAGGGCTTTGCGGGCCGCGTCGCGCTGACCCGCGAGGCGATGGTCAGTCATGACGCCGCCACCGACCTGGAGGATCCGTCGCTCGCGGGCCTGGGCGTGGACTCGCTGATCGGCATTCCCCTGCTGGCCGAAGGCGAGGTGACAGGGGTGCTCGTGGTGTGCGCCGCTGCGCCGCGCAGCTTCAGCGGGCAGGACATCGGCCTGCTGCGCCTGGCCGCCGACCGGGTGGCCCTGGCCATCGACCACGCCCGCGTATACGAGCGCGAGCACCGCATCGCGGAGACCCTGCAGCGCAGCCTGCTGCCCGATCGCCTTCCGCATCTACCCGGGCTCGCCGTAGCCGCGCGGTATCTGCCTGCGGCCTCGGAAGCTGAGGTGGGCGGTGACTGGTACGACGTCATGGCGATCCCCGGCGGTCGCGTGGCCGTCGTGATGGGGGACGTGGCCGGGAAGGGGCTCGAGGCCGCGTCGATGGTCGGTCGCCTCCGCAGCGCGCTCCGGGCCTACGCGCTCGAGGGACACGACCCGGCCACCGCGCTCGACCAGCTCAATCGCCTGGCGTGGACCGAGGAGGCCGCCAGCCAGATGGCCACCCTGCTGTACGCGATCTTCGACCCCGCCGACGGAGTGCTCCGCTGGGTCAATGCCGGGCACATGCCGCCCCTGCTGGTGACCGAGGAGGCGCCGCGGTTCCTGCAGGGGGCGCGCTCGGTCCCCCTCGGTGTCCTGCCGTTCCCGGGCTTCGAGGAGGTGTCCAGCCCGGTCCCCCCCGGGGGTACGGTCGTCCTCTTCACCGACGGGCTGGTCGAGCGCGCCGGAACGAGCATCGACGCCGGCCTGGCGGCCCTGGCCGGGGCGGTCGTCGGGGCGCGGGTGGAGCCCGAGGCGCTCTGCGATCACCTGCTGCGGACACTGGTGCCGGACGCCGGCGCTCCCGACGACGTGGCCCTACTCGCGCTCCGCAGCGTTCCGATGGAGGATCGCTTCCGCGACGAGTTCCCGGCCGAACCGGAGTCGCTCGCCTCGATGCGTGGCCTTCTGCGCCGCTGGCTGCGCCACGCGGGCGCCGACGACCAGCAGGTGGCGGAGATCGTGACCGCAGCCGGCGAGGCGGCCACGAACGCCGTCGAGCATGCGGGCGCCGAGGGCGACACGCCCTTCGAGATCACCGGGCGGGTGGCCGGGTCCAGCGTGCTGCTGACCGTCCGCGACAGCGGAGAGTGGCGTGCCCCGCGCGGCGAAGACCGTGGGCGTGGCCTGTCGCTGATGCGGGCGCTGATGGATAGCGTGGAGGTCGAGCCGGGGCCCCGCGGAACCAGGGTGACCCTCCGGCGGGACCTGGCATCGGTGGGATCGGGAGGCGACCAGCTTGGCTGACGGGGGCATGGTCGGGCTCGAGATCGAGGAACGAGACGAGGTGGTGATCGCCCGCCTCACGGGCGAGCTCGACATCGCGGAGGCCACCTTCACGGGCGAGGCGATCGCCGCCGCCGTCAGCACGGCGCGGCTGGGGCTCGTGGTGGACTGCTCGAAGCTCGAGTTCATCGACTCCAGCGGGATCGCCATGCTCTTCTCGCTCGCCCGTCGCCTGGCGAGTCGGCGCCAGTCGATGCGAGTGGCCGCCGATCCCGAAGGCCCGGTGGCTCGCGTGCTGGAGATCGTGGAGTTCGAACGCGCCGCGCCGGTGGTGGCCGAGCCCGAGGCGGCTATCACCGACATCCAGTCACCACCGGCGTGAGCTCGGACGGAGTCAGCCGGTCTCGGCTCTGGTGAGCCGGGTGACGGCAGACGGGCGCGGGGTCGAGGCCGGCCGTTCGTGCTTGCGGGCCATGAGGGCGAGGTCGGCACCGGCCACGAGATCGTCGGTGTCCATGCCGTCGGAGAGCTGCGCGCAGCCGCAGGCGACACGGATGGCGGCGCCATCCGGGGTCGAGCACGCGGTGGTGATCGCCTCGGTCAGTCGCTCACAGACCGCGCTGGCGGCGGAGTGGTTCGAGCCCTCGAGCAGGATGGCGAACTCGTCTCCGCCCCACCGGTAGATCAGCTCACTGCCGCGCATGGCCAGGCGGATGGTGTTCGCCACCTCGCGCAGGCATCGGTCTCCGACCAGGTGCCCGTAGCGGTCGTTGATCTGCTTGAAGTCGTCCAGGTCGGCCACCACCACGCTCAATGGCGAGGAGCCGGATCCACGCGCGCGGCTGATCAGCGACGCCGCGGCCTCGTCGAAGGCCCGGCGGTTGCCGAGCCCCGTCAGCGGGTCGATACGAGCCAGTGTGCTCGCCTGCTGCTCGCTCAGGATTCGCTGCAGGCGGTCTGAGCGGACGCTGACCACCCAGAGGTTGGCCACTGCGGCCATCACGATCCACACGAGCAGCTGGGCGGCCGCCTCGCCCGCACCGGCGAGCGGGGCGCCGTCGTAGCTCAGCGGGGCCACGGTCACGAATGCAGCGGCGATCAGGTAGACGCCGGCCCGGCGCGGGGGATGGCACGCGGCCGACACCACGATCCAGAGCAGCAACAGCGTCGCCTGGGGCGACTCGTTGCCGCCGGTCAGCCACACGAGTACCGCGAGCGAGCCCAGGCCGAACCACTGAATCGCCGCCAGGGCGTTCCAATCGGCCGCGCTCTGCGATCGCAGCGTCATCACGGCGCCCATCAGGGTGCCGGCCACACAGAGGGCGGCGAGGAGCCAGCCCGGGTCGCCGATCGGCACGGTGGGCGGAGCGGCGGGCAGCAGGCCGAGCGAGATGATCCCGCCGGCCAGGGCCGCAGCGCCCGTCAGTCGCCGCGAGATCTCGACCACGGCGCCCGCATAGGGGTCCGGCCGTCGGGCGAAGTACTCGCGGAGATGGGCTTTCATGGTCGCGCGCCCTGGCGATCGACGCTCCAGGCTGTATCGGCCCGACCCACCGCCGCCTTGACGAAACTCGTACAAACGTCCACGGGCGTAAAGACCGCCCTGTCTAACCCCGCTTCGGACTGATAGGTGTCGTGTGCGGGCGAGAAGGCGGGAGGAGGAGCTCGAGCGCGAGCTTTCCGCGGCGCGACAGACCATCGCCGCGCTGGAGCGGCGCGCGAACCAGGACCCGGTGAGTGGGTTGCCGATCCTGTCCGCGGTCGTGGAGCGCCTGGTGGGCGAGGTCGAGCGCTCGCGCCGCCACGGGGGTGCGCTCACCGTCGCGGTACTCGACCTCGACGGCTTCCCGGCGATCAATGCCGCCCACGGCCGGGGGGTGGGCGATCGCGTGCTGGCGGTGACGGCGAACGCCCTCACCCGCCTGCTGCGCACCAACGACCTGATCAGCCGTTCCGCCGGCGACGAGTTCGTGCTCGTCCTGCCCGAGACCGACAACGAGGGCGCCGCCCACGCCCTCGGGCGGCTTCTGCTCGACCTGGAGGCGCTGCGCCTTGGACCGGTCGAGTCCCTGTCGGCTTCGATCGGCGTCGCCCAGTGGCGCCGTCCCGAGAACGCCGAGGAACTGCTAAGCCGCGCGGGCCGCGCGGCCCGGGACGCGCGAGCGCGCGGCGGCGGCCGCGTCGAGTTCGCCGACCGCCCGGCGGGCTCCTCCGCCGCGTCGTTCGGGGACGCGATCGGTGCGTTGGCCGAGGCGCTGGTCGAACGCGACCGTCACACCGGTGAGCACTCGGAGTCGGTCGTCGAGCTGGCCTGCCAGGTCGGCCGGGGCCTGGGCCACGAGGAGCTCCAGCACCTTCGCGCCGCAGCGCTGCTGCACGACATCGGGAAGGTGGCGATCCCCGATCACATCCTCAACAAGCCCGGCGCGCTCAGCGATGACGATTGGATGGTCATGCGGGAGCACCCGGTGATCGGCGAACGGATCCTGCGCTCCGTACCGGGCATGGGGCAGGTGGCCCGCATCGTGCGCCACGAGCACGAGCTTCGACGGCGGCGGCTACCCCGACAAGCTGTCCGGCGAGCAGATCCCGATCGCCTCGCGGATCATCCTGGCCTGCGACGCCTACCACGCCATGACCTCCGACCGCCCTTACCGGACGGCCATGGCCCACGGCGACGCGATCAGGGAGCTCGCCAAGAACGCGGGGACGCAGTTCGACCCCGGCGTGACCGAGATCCTGATCGGCTGCCTCTACCTGGGCCGCTCGATCGGAGCCCCACCTCCCGCGGACGCTCCGGTCGCCGCCTGACGCCCGCTCAGGCAGCTCGGCCCCCCGGCCTGACCTTGTCGCGTGGGAAGATCGTGTAGCTCCCGATCGCGGTGGCCAGCAGGCGGTCGTCGTCGCCGACCACCTCGCTGCGCAGCACGGCCATGCGCCGGTTGCGGCGGTCGAGCGTCGTGCGGCACACCACCTCGCCCTCGGTGGCGGTGGCCACGTAGTTGATCGAGATCGAGACGGTCGCGATGCCCTCGTCCTCGCTCGTCTCCCTCCACAGAGCCGAGCCCATGCAGTAGTCCACGAGCGCGTAGGTGGCCGCGCCCGACAGCAGCCCGCCGGCGTTGATGAGCTCGGGGCGAATGACCATGCGGATCATGTTCGCGCGCTCCCAGCGCATGCCGAAGAATCCGCTCACCCCGTCGATGCTCCCGAACGCCATGGCGCGGCAAGGCTAGCCGCGTTAATCCAAACGCAAGGAGCATCGCGAATACTGGAGGCAGATGGTGGTGCTCGTGGCCTTCGCGGTGCTCGCCGGGGCGGGAACCGCCCTGACGCCGTGCGTGCTGCCCGTGCTGCCCGCGCTGTTGTCCGCCAGCGCCACCGGGGGGCGGCGCCGCCCACTGGGGGTGATCGCCGGCCTGACGGTGACCCACACGGTGGCCATCGTGGGAATCGCGTCGGTCATCGACGGCATCGGCGTCGCCGAGGGCCTGACCCGTACGCTGGCCGTCGCGGCCCTGCTGCTGTTCGGCGTGGCGCTGGTGTGGCCTCGGGTGGCGGCGGTGGTGGAGCGCCCCTTCGCCGGCCTTGCGCGCTTCGGGCCCACCTCCAAGGGGGACGGGTTCTGGTCCGGGGCTGCGGTCGGCGCCGCGCTGGGCTTCGTCTATGCCCCCTGCGCCGGCCCCATCCTCGCGGCGGTGATCTCCGTGGCCGCCGTGCAGGGCGCCTCCGCCGAGGTGGTCGCTGTAGCGCTGGGCTACGCGCTGGGCTCGGCAGTGGTGCTGTTGCTGCTGGCCTACGGCGGTCGCCGCGTGATCGAGCGCCTTCGCGGCGTGGGTCGCGGCCCCGCGCTCCAGCGCGCTCTGGGGGTGGTCATGATCGCCACCGCCGTCGCGATGACAGCGGACCTGGACCTGCGCTTCCAGAGCGCCCTGGCCAACGACCTGCCGTCGTTCGTGGGCAACCCCACGGGCGCCATCGAGCGCTCCGGCGCCGTCGAGGGTCGCCTCGCCGACCTGCGCGGCCGCTCGCGCTTCGACCTGGAGGCCCACACCCGCGCGGTGTCCAGTGGATATCCCGTCCTCGGCACGGCGCCGGAGTTCGCGGGAGCGGGACCATGGCTCAACACGCCGGGCGGGCTGCCGCTGACCGTGGCCGGCCTTCGCGGACGGGTGGTGCTGATCGACTTCTGGACCTACACGTGCATCAACTGCCTTCGCACCACTCCGTACCTGCGGGCCTGGGCCGCCCGCTACCGGCGCCGCGGACTGACGGTGGTGGGCGTGCACACCCCCGAGTTCTCCTTCGAGCGGGACACGGGCAACGTGAAGAAGGCCGTGGCCCGGGAGGGCATCCGCCACCCGGTCGTGCAGGACAACGATTACGCCACCTGGAACGCCTGGGGCAACCAGTTCTGGCCGGCCAAGTACCTGATCGACGCCCGCGGCCGGGTGCGCTACACGCACTTCGGAGAGGGCGCGTACGGGGAGACCGAGGCCGCCATCCGCGCCCTGCTGCGCGAGCAGGACGGAGCCGCGGTCGGCGCCCGCGTGCGTGCGCGCGTCGAGACCGCGGCGCCCGGGGTGGCCACCCCCGAGACCTACCTGGGCGCGGCGCGAGCCCAGGGCTTCCTGCCACGTGCCCCCGTCGTGGGGAGCAGCCGCTACACCGCCCCGCCGCGCTTGCCCCTCAACGGCTTCGCCCTGGACGGGGTGTGGCGGGTGGCCGACGAGTCCGCCACCGCTCGCGGCGGCTCAGCGCTCGAGGCCCACTTCCAGGCCCGGCGCGTGTTCCTCGTGCTGAGCTCGAAGGGCAACCGCCGGCGTGCGGTCCGGGTGCTGCTGGACGGCCGCCCCGTGAGCGCCGCCGAGGCCGGCGCCGACGTCCGCGACGGGCGCCTGGAGGTCGCCGCGCAGCGCCTCTACCGGCTCGTCTCGCTGCCGGGAGTGGAGGACCGCACCCTGCGCCTGGAACTGCCGCCGGACGTGACGGGATACGCGTTCACCTTCGGCTAGCCGATCGATACTCTCGCCCGCGGTGGCCAAGGTATGCATCATCGGCGCGGGCTCGTCGGGAATCGCTGCGTGCCAGGTGCTGAATGCGCGGGGGATCGACTTCGACTGCTTCGAGAAGGGCAGCGCGGTTGGGGGCAACTGGCGCTACGAGAACGACAACGGCATGTCGTCTGCCTACGCCTCGCTGTTCATCAACACGTCGCGCCGGATGATGGCCTACGCCACCTACCCGATGCCGGCGGACTATCCCGACTACCCGCACCACACCCAGATCGCCGCGTACTTCGACGACTACGTCGACCACTTCGGCTTCCGCGATCGCATCCGGTTCAACGCCGAAGTGGCTCGCGTCGCGCCCGTGGAGGGCGGCTGGCTGGTGAACCTCTCGGACGGCACGAGCGAGGTCTACGACTCGGTGATGGTGGCCAACGGCCACCACTGGAACCCCAAGTACCCGGACCCGCCGTTCCCGGGCCAGGACACCTTTATCGGACATGCGATCCACGCCCACCACTACCGCGAGCCCGACGAGCACATCGTCGACCGCAGCGTGCTGGTGCTGGGCATCGGCAACTCGGCCACCGACATCGCGGTGGAGACCTCACGGCATTCGCGGATGACCTATCTGGCCATGCGGCGCGGGGCATATGTGATTCCCAAGTACATCGGCGGCACGCCCACCAACGAGCTCAGCTCCGACGCGGCCAGCCGGGTGCCTCTGCCCATCGCCCGCCGCGTCATGGCTCGCAAGCTGAAGAGCGTCCAGGGCGACATGCAGGACTACGGGCTGCCCAAGCCCGACCATCAGCTCTTCGAGGCCCATCCCACCGTGTCCTCGGAGCTGCTGCCACGTCTCGGCCACGGCCGCATCGCGGTCAGGCCCAACCTGGAGCGCATCGACGGACCGACCGTGCGCTTCGTGGACGGCACGAGCGAGGAGATCGACACGATCGTCTGGTGCACCGGCTACCGGATCACGTTCCCCTTCCTGGGCGCGGAGGTGGTGGAAACCGCCGGCAACCGTGTGTCGCTATTCCAGCGCGTGGTCCACCCCGACCGCCCGGGGCTCTACTTCATCGGCCTGGTCCAGCCGCTCGGGGCGATCATGCCGATCGCCGAGCTGCAGTCCGAATGGGTGGCCGACGTGATCGAAGGGCACGCCGCCCTGCCCGCCCCGACGGAGATGCGGGAGGCGATCCGCGAGGAGGAGGAGCGCATGCGCCGCCGCTACGTGGCCTCCACCCGGCACACGATCCAGGTGGACTTCTACCCCTACATGCGCGCGCTGAAGCGGGAGCGCAGGCGAGGGCGGCGCCAGCCGGCGTAGCCGGCCGGCCGCTTCGAGGACGGGAACGCCCGCGCCCGCGTAATAGGCTTTCCGGCACCTAACGAGGAGGGACAGTGGCGGAGACGACTACCGAGGGACCCGGGCTCGCGACGGCGCAGCAGAACGGGCACAGCAAGACGATCGAGGTGACCAATCCCGCCACGGGCGAGGTCATCGCCTCGGTACCGGCACTCGACACCTCCGACGTGGCCGGTGTGGTGGCCCGCGCCCGGGCCGCCCAGCCCGGGTGGGCGGCGCTCCGCTTCGACGGCCGCGCCCGGATTCTCAGGCGCGCCCAGAAGTGGGTGGTCGACAACGCCGACCGGATCGCCCGGACGATCGTGTCCGAGAACGGCAAGGCCTATGAGGACGCCCAACTGGCCGAGGTCAGCTACGCCGCCGGCGCGTTCGGGTTCTGGGCCAAGAACGCGCCCAAGTACCTGGCCGACGAGAAGGTCCGGTCCAGCTCGCCGTTCGTGCTCGGCCGCAAGCTCCTCGTCCGCTACGAGCCCGTCGGCGTGGTGGGCGTGATCGGGCCATGGAACTACCCTCTGACCAACTCCTTCGGTGACTGCATCCCCGCCCTCGCGGCCGGCAACTCCGCCGTGCTGAAGCCGGCCAGCCTGACCCCGCTCACCTCCCTGCTGATGGCCGAGGGGCTGCGTCAGTGCGGCCTTCCGGAGGACGTGTTCATCGTCGCTCCGGGTGCCGGCGTCGTGGGCGCCGAGCTGATCGACCACGTGGACTTCGTGATGTTCACCGGCTCCACGGAGGTCGGCAAGAAGGTCATGGAGCGAGCGGCCAAGACGCTCACCCCGGTGGGCCTCGAGCTGGGCGGCAAGGATCCGATGATCGTGCTGGCCGACGCCAACCTGGAGCGCGCCGCCAACGCCGCCGTGCACTACTCGATGCAGAATGGCGGTCAGACCTGCATCTCGGTCGAGCGCGTCTACGTCGAGGACCCCGTCTATTCCGAGTTCGTGAGCAAGGTCGAGGACAAGATGCGCGCGCTGCGCGTGGGCAAGCCCGGTGGGCCGGGCGACGTGGATGTCGGGGCCGTGACCTCCCCGCCCCAGGTGGACCTGATCGACGCGCACGTCCAGGACGCCGTGGCCAAGGGCGCCCGCGCCGCCGTGGGCGGGCACCGCGGTTCGGGCCCGGGCGACTTCTACGAGCCGACGCTGCTGCTGGACGTGGACCACTCGATGGAGTGCATGACCGAGGAGACCTTCGGGCCGACGCTGCCCGTCATGAAGGTGGCCGACGCGGACGAGGCGGTCCGCCTGGCCAATGACTCGCCCTACGGTCTCCAGGCTTCGGTCTGGACCAAGGACCTGGCCAAGGGTGAGCGCCTGGCCCGCCGCGTCGAGGCCGGCGTCTGCTGCGTCAACGACGCGCAGATCAACTACGTCGCGCTGGAGCTGCCGATGGGCGGCTGGAAGGAGTCCGGCCTGGGCTCCCGCCACGCGGCCGACGGCATCCGCAAGTACGCGAAGAAGCAGGCGATCCTCGTGACCCGCTTCGCGCCCAAGCGAGATCTGCACATGCTGCCCTACAAGGCGAGCACGACCAAGCTCATCGGGCGACTGGTCAAGCTGGTCTACGGGCGCGGACACCGCGACTGACGTCAGGCGCGCGGCACGCGGGTCAAGCGCCCACGCTGGCGCACAAGGACCATGTGCACGTCGGCCTCTCGCGGGCCGGAGCCCGTCGCCGGACCTCGTTCTGGCGTGCCCGCTAATAGTCTCGCGGGCGATGGGCGAGCTCTCTGCCAAGAACCGCATCGAGATCGTCGTGGACCGGGCCCTGTGCATCGGCTCGGGCGACTGCGTGGACACGGCCCCGGACGTGTTCCAGCTGGACGCGGAGGACAAGGCGGTGGTCGTGGACCCCGACGGTGCGCCGGAGGGCGAGGTCATCGAAGCGGCGGCCAACTGCCCGGTCAGCGCGATCACCGTTCGCGGGGAGTCGGGCGACCTGTACCCCTAGCCGGGCCTGCCGCGATGGCCGAGTCCCTGGGTGTGTTCAGCGGGTAGGGCGGTTGAGCGGCGCGCCGCGTTCTTCAGGCGTTTACCGCCTGAAGCCGCCGGAAGAATACGTGACGCCTCCAGTGACGGCAACGGCGTGCGTGCATTTGTTGCGCCTGCGTGCGCTTCGTCGCCGTTGCGTAACCGTCGTAACGGTCCCGTGCGCCGGGTTTCAGCGAGTCTGCATCTGAGCTTGCATACGGAGGGTGGTTTCCATCGATCGACGCAACATTGGGGTTGTGTTGATCGAGAGGAGATCGGGTGGCGAGGAAGGCAAGGCCTTGGAAGCTTGGCCGGCGGCTGGCTGTTGGCGAG
>Ga0136616_10000150_pt1 | contig 28706 bp, 28 predicted proteins | sample AntDrymUQ2992106_2_FD_106648 | JGI IMG/M metagenome (GOLD analysis project Ga0136616, IMG submission 106648) | Polar desert sand microbial communities from Dry Valleys, Antarctica - metaG UQ299 (21.06) | ecosystem: Environmental > Terrestrial > Soil > Desert | place: Antarctica: Dry Valley... | reverse complement strand
GATCTGGGCGGCGGCGAGAAATGGCAGGACCTCGTCGTGGACATTCAGTGCCACGCGGCTGCGCGCGATGGCGCCCTCGGCCAGGATCTGCTCGGCCAGCTCGGCCTGCGCCCGCTGGGACGCGCGCAGGCGTTCCTCCACGGCGAGGCGCTGCAGCGCCAGCCCCACCGCGGTGCACACCGCGCCCACGCACGCTGAGCGCCGCTCGTCCAACCCGGGCGGGACGCCGACGGCCACCACCGCGCCAGGGACGCCGTACGGTTCGAACGCCTCGGCGACGAGCCCGTCGAGGGCGACCACCGCCCGCGCCGGCATGCCGGGCGCCCCGCACAGCTCGCGCAGCGTCCCCACGGCCAACTCCGCCACCCGCTGCACCGTGCACGCCGACAGCAGCGCCGCCCCCAGCTCGTTCATCACCTCCACGTCTCGCAACCGGTCCGCCAGCTCCTCCGCCCGCTCGCTCGCCTCCCGCGCCGCCTGCAGCGCGGTGAACCCCAGCACCATCGGCACCACGAGGATGGCCAGCGACCACCACCCCACCCTGGTGTGCAGCAGCACGATGAGCACGGAGAGCAGCGCGACAAGGATGAAGTTCACGCTGAAGGCGGCGGAGGGTGCGACAGCGGTGACGGGGATCTGACGGAAGGTGATCCGCCCGAGCAGCCAGACGGCAACCGCCACGATCACGCTGTTGAGGGTGATGGTGACGACGGCGCCCAGCAGGGCGCCAGCGACGGGGTTGAGCACCTGCTGCGCGACGACGGCGGTGAGGTAGGCGATCAAGCTGTTCTGCAGGCGGTTGAAGGCGATCATCCAGGGGCGGTCCCGCGCCACGAACTCGTACTCGCTGGTGACGGCGAGCAACACCACGCAGAAGGCGAGCGGCGGGTCCAGAATCAGCGCGGCGCCGATGGCCACGGGCGTGCCCAACCCCACGTCGATCTGCAGGCGAGGCACGACCCAGATGGCCCGCCAGTTGGCGAGGGTCACGAGCACGGTCCATCCAAGTGTGACCAGCGGATCCCTCGCGACTGCTTGGATGCCGGCGGGCAGCAGCAGCATGGCGCCAACGGCCAGGGAGACCGTCAACAGCCGAAATGCCAAGGGCGGCCTCGGAGCCCATCGGCTGGTGGTGCTCTGCCTCCTGCGCACACCCGTTTCCACCCGACCCACCCTCATAGCTCACACGCGCGCGCGCAACCGGACGAAGCGGAAGGGCTGGTCCTTCTCGGACCAGCCCTCCGGTGCGTAGAGTCGCGGGTTACCAGGCGTTCTTGCCCGCGGCGAACGAGTTCGACATGACATCCCCTCCCTGAGATCGTCACAGACGGGTGGACCTCATGACCGTAGGTCGAGGTACACCGCCGGGGGAGGAGGACCGCACAGCCGCAGCGGGGCGGTCATGCAGGGTCAGCCAGCGCGCTGCTGATCGCCCAAGGATCTCAAGGCATCGAGCACCTGTTGCTCACCTACCTCATAACCGACTCCCCGGGAAATTCGCAGCGCCTGCTTCTGTAGTTGCCTACATCACCACAGTCCTCGCCAAGCTGACCACCCGCGTGACCAGCCCGAACCACGCCCACACGCCTACCCGCCGCCGTCCAACTGCGGAACTCCGGTCAAAGTGGGGGTGACAGGGCGCCACTTCAGCCAGAGGCTATCGGAGCGTCGAGGCCGGGCCTGGGCCCCCCGGGCCGCCGGTTCCCGACGGGGCCCGGGTCGGGGTCGGGGTCGGCGGTCGTGGTCTCGGTGGGGTCGGGGCTGGGTGGGGCGGGGGCGGTGGTGTTGGGGGAGGGCTCGGCGCTCGCGGTGGGTGAGGGTTCGGGTTCCGTGGCGGTCTCAGTCGGGCTGGGTGACGGCGCGGGTGGCGCGGGGGTCTCGCTGGCTGCGGGCTGCTCGGCTGACGGGGGCGGGGCCGGCTGCTCGGAGGGTGGCGGCGCGCCGCCACCCCCGGCGGGCGCGGGCGCGCGACCTGATGCCGCCGGTCCACTGGACACGAGCAGCGCGACGGTGGAGCCCGGCGTAAGCGTGGTCCCCTGCGCGGGGTCGATGCCGATGACCTCGCCGGCGGGGACCGTGTCGCTGGCCTGACGGCGCTCCTCGACGGCGAAGCCGGCCTCGACGAGCGCCGACCTCGCCTCCTCCACCTCCTGGCCCACGACCTCGGGCACCTCCTCCTCCGAAGGCTGCTCGGCACCGCTCGCGGGCCCCGGTTCGTTCTCACGCGAGAAGACGTAGCCGGCGATCGCAAGCAGGGCCACCACGCCCAGCAGCACGGCGACCCAACGCGTGGCGCGACGGCCCCCTGGCCCACCTTCGGCTGGACCGGCCATCCCGGGAGGCGCGTACTCGGGACCGAGCCGGTAATCCGCGCCGAACTCGTACTGGTCGGCCGGCTCGTCGTCGCCGGTGGACCCACCGCCCCGGCCGGTCACGGGCTGCGCACCGGTGGCAGTGCCGGTAGCGGCCGCGGCGGACACCGGCACCAGCCGCGGGCCGCGGGCGCGGTCCACGCCACCGGCCCCGGCGGCGGGCATCCGGGCGGCGGCGGGGTCGAGGGCGGTGCGGGTCGCCGCGAGCTCCTTGGCGAACGCCGCCGCGCTCTGTGGGCGCTGGGCGGGGTCCTTCGCGAGCGCCCGCTCGGTCACCGTCACGTAGCCCGCGGGCAGGCCGGGGACGGCGTCGGCGAGCGGCGGGGGCGGCGCGCCGACGTGCTGCGCCGCGACCGCGATCGGGGTGGGGCCGGTGAAGGGCGCTCGGCCGCTCAGCAGCTCGTAGAGCACGACCCCGAGGGAGTACAGGTCGGAACGGGCATCGAGCGTCTCGCCCTCCACCTGCTCCGGCGACATGTAGCGCGGCGTCCCCATCACCGACATCGCCGTGGTGATGACGGTCGCGCCCTCGATCGCGCGGGCGATGCCGAAATCCATGACCTTGGCCTGGCCGGTCGCGGTGAGCATCACGTTGCCGGGCTTCACGTCGCGGTGGATCAGCCCTCGGTCGTGCGCGACCCCCAGGGCCTCGCAGACGTCCTCGACGATCGCCGTCGCGCGCTCGGGGGGCATGGCGCCGTGCTCGGACAGCACCTGCGCGAGGGTTCGCCCCTCGACGAACTCCATGACGATGTAGTGCGCGTCGCCGTCCTGGCCGGTGTCGTACACCGTCACGATCCCGCGGTGGCTCAGGCTCGCCGCCGCCCGGGCCTCGCGCCGGAAGCGCAGGAGGAAATCGTGGTCCGTCGCGTAGACCGGGTGCAGGACCTTGACCGCGACGCGCCGGTCGAGCAGGCGGTCGCGCCCGTCGTAGACCTGCGCCATCCCGCCCTGGCCGAGCACCCGACCGAGCTCGTAGCGCTGCGCCAGCAGATGCTCACCCACCGACATCTGCCGTGACCCCCCAACCTCTCAGCTGACAGCGTGACCAGCCCCGCCCCCGATGAGTGCGACGGCCCAGATCCGGTCGAGGTTGATCCACGAGCGGGCGCAGCAGGCCGAGCCCCAGCCACTCATAGGCTGCCACGGCGACCACCGTCATGGTGAGCAGCATGCCGAACATGTGGACACCCGCGGCGGCCAGCCCGCTGACCCGCGGCGCAGGCCCACCCAGCGCGGGTGCCCGCGCCGCGTGTGCAGGCGTCAGATGCACGCCAGGCGTCCTTCGCTCAAGTCCGCCGCGCTCGACGTCGAGACGACGGACGCTATGGACTTGCTCGCGTCACCACAACGTCAAGGCCTGGAAACCTCCGGGGGGCCCGGAAACCCTCGACCGGGGCCAGGCGCGGGGTAGAATCGCGCTCGGCATCCGACATCGCAGCCCGACGGAAGACGCCGAGTGACGACGATCGAACTGGTGCGGCACGCGAAGTCGCACAGCCGTGACCGCTGGTGGGGGAAACCCGACCGGGAACGTCCGCTCAGCCCCGCCGGCCACGATCAGTCCCGCACCCTCGCGCGTGAGCTCCGCGCCGCCGGCCCGCTGGCCGCCCTCTACTCCAGTCCCTACCTGCGATGCACGCAGACCCTCGCGCCGCTCGCGCAGGCGGCCGGCCTGCCCGTGACCTCCGAGGAGTCCCTCGCCGAGGTCACCGCCCTGCCCGCTTTTGACGGCGGGGACGGCTGGGTGGCGTCCGCCTGGCTCGGCGGGCGCGCGCTCGGATTCGTCGAGACCGTGCTGGAGAAGCACGCCGGCGCCCGCGTCGTCGCGTGCACCCACGGCGACGTCATCCCCGCCCTCCTCGCGCTGCTCGCCGGCCGTGACGGTCTCGTCGTGGAGACCGTCCGCGTGCGCAAGGGCGCGCGCTCCTCGCTCACCTTCGACGGCCCTCGCTGTGTCGTGGCGACACCGTTCCGAGCACCCGACGAGCGGGCGCGAGGGTGAGCCACGGCCGGGCGGGAAGCCCGGCCCCGACGGTACGAGGAGCGCGCATGGTCCAGGCAGCCCCCGTCAACGCTTACGTCCTCGACACCTGCGTGCTGCTCGCCGATCCGCGGGCGCTGTACCGCTTCGACGAGCACGAGGTGGTCCTGCCGCTGGTCGTCGTGGAGGAGCTCGACCGCAACAAGACGCGGATGGACGAGGTCGGCCGCAACGCCAGGGTCGCGCTGCGGCTCATCGAGGAGCTGCGCCAGCGCAGCTCCAGCGGGCTGCGCGAGCCCGTCACGCTGCCGTCCGGCGGGGTGCTGCGGGTGGAGGGCAACCACGTCGACACCCGGCTGCCCCCGTACCTGGACCCGCTCAAGCCCGACCACCGCATCCTCGCCGTGGCCCTCGCGCTGGGCGGGACGCTGGTGACCAAGGACGCCGCGCTGCGGATCAAGGCGGGCCAGCTCGGCGCGGCGGTGGAGGACTACCGGGCCGACACGGTGGAGGTGGACGAGCACACCACCGGGGTGACCGAGCTCGACGTCGACGCCGAGGTCCTCGACAGCCTCCACCGCGACGGTAAGGCGACGCTGTCGGGGGTTGGCCGCTGGCGCAACGAGTGCCTGGTGCTGCGGGCAGGACGGTCGGCCAGCGGGTTGGGCCGCGTGACGGACCTCGTCGACGGCAGCGACGGGCTCGTCGCCACGGTGCAGCGCACGCCGGGCAGCCCGCGCGCGTTTGGCGTCTCGCCTCGGGACGTGCGCCAGACCTTCGCCCTGGACCTGCTCGGTGACCCCGCGGTGCCGTGCGTGTCCCTGATGGGGATGGCGGGCACGGGCAAGACGTTCCTCGCCCTGGCCGCGGGCCTGGAGCAGGTGGTCGAGGCGCGAGCCTACCGGCGCCTGTCGGTGTACCGCCCGCTGGTCGCCGTGGGGCGCCAGGAGCTGGGCTACCTGCCCGGGGACCTGGACGAGAAGCTCGCCCCGTGGATGGCGGCGGTCCACGACAACCTCTACTCGCTGTTCCGCCGGGACGACGATGGCACGGGTCCCTCAGGGCGCGACGCCGACCACCGCGGGGCCGCCGGTGCGATCGAGGCCCTGGTGGACCGCGGGCATCTGGAGATGGCGGCGATCACTTACCTGCGCGGGCGTTCGATCACCGACGAGTTCGTCATCGTCGACGAGGCCCAGAACCTCGAGCTGCCCACGCTCAAGGTGATCCTCACGCGCATGGCGGCCGGCTCGAAGGTGGTGTTCTGCGGCGACCTGTCGCAGGTCGACAACCCCTACATCTCGCCGTTCGGCGGCATGGCGGCGCTGATCGAGAAGCTCAAGGGCACCCACCTGTTCGGCCACGTCACCCTGCAGAAGGGCGTCCGCTCCCCGCTCGCCGAGCTGGCAGCGACCACCTTTTGACACCGCAGGGCGGGCCCGCGGCGCGCGTCGCCCTCGTCGGCGACCGCTCAGCGCGGGTCCGCTCGCATGTGCGCATCCCCGCCATCGTCGCGGCCCTGCGCGCCGAGGGCCTGGCCCTTGACGTGGACTGGGTGGCGACCGAGGCCGCCGAGGAACCCGTCGTCCTCGATGGCACGCACGGGATCTGGCTCCTGCCGGGCAGCCCGTACCGCAGCACCGACGGCGCGCTCGCCGCCGTGCGCGCCGCCCGCGAGCGCGGCGTGCCCTTCCTCGGCACCTGCGGCGGGTTCCAGCACGCGCTGCTGGAGTTCGCCCGCGACGTGTGTGGGCTGGGCGGCGCGGCCCACGTCGAGGTCGACCCCGACGCCGCCGAGCACCTCATCGTCCCGCTGACCTGCTCACTGGTCGGGCAGGAGGGAGGGGTCCGGGTGCTGCCGGGCTCGCGGGCCGCCGCCGTCCTGGGCACCAGGCCCAGGGTCGAGCGCTACCACTGCGCCTACGGGGTCGACCCGGCCTACCTCGACGTGCTGCAACGGCACGGGCTGCGCCTCACCGGCTTCGACGACGAGGGCCAGCTGCGCATCGTCGAGCTGCCCGACCACCCGTTCTTCCTCGCCACCCTGTTCCAGCCCGAGCTGGCCGACGGCATCCACCCGCTCGTCCGCGCCTTCGCCGAGGTCGCAGCGGGCAGCGCGAGCACCCCGGACCACCGGGAACGTCGTCGAGGTGGTCCGTGAGGCGTGAGCCTGCTCAGCGGAGCGAGACGGCGATCTGCTCGAGGTGGTCCATCCCCTCCCGCATGCCGCCTTCCATGCCCGACTCGATGACCGCGTCGCGGTCCTCCTTGCTCGCCATCGTCGTGAGGAGCGTGAGGGTGGTGCGCCCGTCGACCTCCGTGAACGTCGCGGTGTTCTCCGATGGTTCGCCATCGGGCATCGCCTCGTAGGCCTCGGTGAAGACGATCCGCTCGTTCGGGACGATCTCGCGGTACTCGCCGTGGAAGGCGACCTCGAAGCCGCCGTCCGCCAACATCACGAAGCGCCACGTGCCACCGACCCGCAGATCGACGTCGGCGATCGTGACCTCCCCCCGACCTCTCGGAGCACGCGCAGGTGCTTGGACACCTGTGGCTGAGCCAGCCCGAGCAGACGCACCAGGTCGTTGACGGGGCGCTCACCGGCGGCGAGGACGTCCAAGATCCGCCGCCGCCGAGGCTCGGCCACCGCGTTGAACGCATCCGCCGTGGTCGCTGCTCGTGCCATGGGCAAATCACATACCCATAAAGGAATGTGTCAAGCCGGAGAGTCCGATGACATCGTCGTCAGTGTACTGTTTGTAGTAGCCTCCAGGAATGGTCGCCAACCCCACACCCCTGAGCCTGCGTCTGCCTCCCCTTGCCGAGGAGCTGATCAGCGCGGAGGCGCGGCGGACACACCGGAGCAGGGGCGCCGTCGTGGTGGCGCTCGCCGTGGAGGCGCTCAAGGCCCGCATGTTCCCCGGCATCGCCTTCCGGGGTGACGACTACGAGCGGCGCCCCTGGCTGATCGGCACCGCCTTCGACATCTGGCAGGTGGTGGAGGGCTGGCAGGACTTCGGATCGATCGAGCGGATGGTGGCAGAGACCGACCTCGAGGAGCCGCAGGTGCGGCTGGGGCTTGCCTACTACGAGCGCTTCGGTGAGGAGATCGACCAAGCCATCGCCGACAACCGGCAGCCGCTGACCGCGTTACGGTCCGCGTTTCCGACCGTGGACGTCATCGAATACGACGCGTAGCCGACCGGTGCGCCTGTTGCTCGACGCCCACCTGTCCGGTCGGCGCGTCGCCAGCGCCCTCCGCGATCGCGGACACGACGTGCGTGCTGTGGACGAGGAGCGCGCGCTGGACGGGGTGACCGACGAAGCCGTGCTCGAGCTGGCCGCCGATGAGGAGCGCATCCTGGTGACCTGTGACGTCAAGGACTTCGCGCGGATCACGAGGGTGTGGGCGGAAGCCGGACGGCGCCACACCGGCTGCGCCCTGCTCGTGGGCACCGATCACGCCGCGTTCGGCTCCATCCTGCGCGCCATCGACGCCGCGCTCGCGGCCCGACCGGAACCCGAAACCTGGCTCGACCACACGGCCTTCGTCTCGCGCCGCGCGTGACGTCGGTCCCGTCCCGTCGCTCCAGCGCGCCTCCACCCATCGTCTTCGCCGCTGCCGCCATGACCGCTGCGCACGACGGAGTGGCTCGGGGGCCGGGGGTCCCAGTTCAGGCGATCCAGACGGCGCTGAGGCCCACCCCGTCGATCTCGGCGACGCGCAACTCCCATAGGCGGGAGCAGTAGGGGCAGCGGACGACGAGACCCACCTCTTCGCTGGTAGTCCGATCGAGGCGAACTGGGCGGCGGTGGCACGGCGTCCGCACGATGAACCGGTCGCCCTCCACGGTGACCGGTGTGTAGGTGCGCCATCCCCACGGCGGCAGCAGCGCCGGAGGGCTGGCACCTTCCTCACTGGGTCGCGGGGGCGGGATACCGCGTGGCACTGCCTGTCCTTCCGGTTGGCTCTGGCTGTCCCGCGGAGCAAAGAGCCGATAACGTCCGCGCGGAACCTGCCGCGCCCTGCCGCGACCTGCCGAAAGGCCGACAATGCGTTTTGACGACGAGGTCCCCGGGACCCCTCTCCAGGCTCTGCGGCTCGCGCGCGGGTGGTCGCAGGCGCGCCTCGGCGTGGAGCTGAAGTGCGTCGCGGCACGGCGGGGGCGCCGTCTGCAGGTAACCGAGCACTTAATCAGCACGATCAGCCGCTGGGAGAACGGCCATCGGCGTCCGAGCAGCTTCTACCTGTGTCTGCTCCTCGAGGTCTACGACGTGGACGAGGCGGCGCTGAGCGGACGACATCCCCCGGACGCCTGCCTCGTCCGGCGCCAGCCCGACCTTGCGAGCGCGCACGGTGGCCCGGAACCCTGGGAGCTCACGCAGGCGCTCCAGGCCTCCGCCCTCGACGCGGCGACGCTCGCCCAACTGGAGTCCAGCGTCAGCAGGCTGGACAGGAGCTACAGCGCGCTAGCGCCGGACGCAGCGCTATCGTCCATCGGCGCGCACCTCGGCACGGTCCTCGACCTGTTGGGGCGGTCCCAGCCGCTTGACTTCCGGCGTCGTCTGTGCTCGCTGGCGGGGCACTTGGCGGGACTCCGCGCCTGGGCAGCGTTCGACCTCGACGACCACGGCGTGGCGTCCGCCTGGTACGACGCCGGCCTGCAGCCTGCCCGGGAGGCGGGTCACGACGCACTCTGCGGCTGGCTGCTCGGCGCGAAGAGCCTCGTCGCGTCGTACGCAGGCGACCACCTGTCGGCACTCCGGTCGATCAGGCGCGGGCAGGCGTTTGCCGCAAGAGCTGCCGGGCCCACCGCGCTCGTCTGGGTCACGGTGCTCGAAGCGCGCGCACATGCTGGTCTCGGTCAAGAGCGCTCCTCGCACCTGGCGCAGGAGCGGGCCGAGCGTTGGGCTACCGACAGCAGCAGTGACTCGCGTCGGCACGGCATGGACTTCGAGAGCGGCAGGATCAGCCTGGGGTACGGCGAGGGCGTCCGTCTGGTTCTGCTGCGGCAGCCGGAGCAGGCTCAGCACGCCTTGACCGGCGCGCTCGGCGTAGGCGGACCGCAACGCCTCAAACACCGTTCGATCGTCCGGCTCTCGTTGGCCACGGCGCTCGTGCAGCAGGGCGAGCCAGAGGCGGCCGTCGGGACAGTCCGCAAGGCGCTCGCCATCCCACGGGACCAGCTCATCGCTCCCATCCTGCAGCGGGCCCGAGACGTGATGGCGCAGCTGCAACCCTGGCACCGCGAGCCTTTTGCGCGTGACCTCGCCGAGCACCTTTCCGCGCTGCGGTGAAGGAGACGCGCGCGCTGGGCCTCGGGCCGGTCGGCCTGTGGACCTCGTATCTGGACTTCCAGCCCGCGGCGCGGGTACGGGAGGCCGCGGCGGAGATCGAAGAGCTCGGTTACAGCTCGTTGTGGGTGGGCGAGAACGTCGGCCGCGAGGTGCTGGCCCAAGCCGGCGTCCTCCTGTCAGCCACCCGACGCCTGGTCGTGGCCACAGGGATCGCGAACATCTGGGCCAGGGACCCGGTGACGACGTTCGCCGCACAGTGCACGCTTGCGGAGGCCTACCCGGGGAGGTTCCTCCTCGGTCTGGGCGTCAGCCATGCCCGGCTCGTCGAAGGGTTGCGGGGACACCGATACGAGCGACCGCTGTCCGCCATGCGCCAGTACCTCGACGCGATGGACCGGGCCGCGAACGTGTATCGCGCCGTACGTCCTTCGCCCCTGCCGGCTCGGGTCCTGGCTGCATTGGGGTCCCGGATGCTGTCATTGGCGGGCGAGCGGGCGCAGGGCGCGCATCCCTATCTCGTGCCCCCGGACCACACCGCGCACGCCCGGGAGGTGATGGGACCGGGCCCGTGGCTGATGCCGGAACAGGCGGTCGTCCTGGAGAGCGATTCCATCCGCGCCCGGGAGACTGCGCGCGCTCACGTCGCCCGCTACCTGTCGCTTCCGAACTACCTGAAGAACCTGCGGCGGCTGGGCTTCGCCGACGACGACTTCCGGGATGGCGGCAGCGACCGGCTGGTGGATGCCCTCGTGGCCTGGGGCGACGAAGAGGCGATCAACCACAGGGTGCAGGAGCATCTCGACGCGGGAGCGGACCATGTGTGCCTGCAGGTCCTGGTCTCGGACCGGACGCGGCTCCCCACCGAGCAGTGGCGGGTCCTGGCCAGCATGGGGGCGTGACCTCGGCGGCGGGTCAGGATGCGCCGGAGCGGGCGCCGATGCCGGTGGCGAGCTCGCGTGAACGGAACGGGCCGCTGGTGGTGGCCTGCAGGGGCGGGGTGGGACCGTCGGCGTGGGCGCGCAGGCCCTCGAGGACCTCGGCGAGGACCGCGTGCGCGTCGTGGGCGGGCTGCCAGCCCAGCTCCCGACGTGCCCGCTCCGCGCTGACCAGCGGCGCTTCCAAGGCCACGTCGATCCAGCCTGCGGGCGTGGGCTGCAGGTGCAGTCGCCAGCTCAGGTCTGCCGCCGCACGTGCCAGGCGCGCCGGCACGGCCAGGGGGTTGGCGCCCAGCGCCGACGCGAGGTCGCGGGGCTGCAGCACCGGCTCCGCGGTGAGGTTGTAGGCGCCGCGGGCGGCGGGGTCGAGAAGTGCGCGGCACATGGCATCGGCCACGTCGTCGGCGTGGACCAGCTGGACACGCAGCCCGGACACCGCGGGTGCCACCGGCAGCCGGCCCACCAGCGGGTTGGGCAGCAGCGGCCCGAGGAACAGCCGCCGCACGCCGGTCGCGGCCTCGCGCTTGCCCACCAGCGCCGGGCGCATGCGCATCACGCGCAGCTGCGGCTCGCTGAGCTCCACGCGGTCGAGCACCCGCTCCACATACGCCTTGTGGCGCGAGTAGAAGGAGGTGTCGATGCCGTCGGTGGGCCAGGACTCGTGGACCCGCTGCTCTCCGGGCGGGCCCGGCACGTAGGCGCCGATCGACGACGGGTGCACGAGCACGCCGACGCCGGCGGCCAGCGCGGCCTCGAACACCCGGATCGACCCTCCCACATCGACCCGGTGCAGGGCGCGCACGTCGTGCGACGGCTGGATCCCCCAGGCCAGGTGGACCACCGCATCGGCGCCGGAGAACGCGGGGCCGAGGTCGTCGGCGGCGACGTCGGCGGCGACGTCGGCGGCGAGCCAGCGGACCTTCGGCGGGTGCCAGTCCGGCCTGCGCCGGGCGATGCCGACGATCTCCTCGACGTCGTCGCTGGCTGCGAGTGCGGTGACCACGATGTTGCCGATGTTGCCGATGTTGCCGATGTTGCCGATGTTGCCGATGTTGCCGATGTTGCCGATGTTGCCGATGTTGCCGATGTTGCCGATGACGGCGACGCGCATGCTACGGCCCGCCGACCCGGTCGCCCGTAAGGTAGTAGGCGACGTGGCGCGCCATCTCGACCCCGTGATCGGAGATGCGCTCGTAGTAGCGGGCGATCAGGGCGACGCTCACCGCCTCGTTCACCGACTGCTGGCCGATGTAGAGTTGGGTCAGCAGGTCCTTCTGCAGCAAGTCGGTCTGGTCGTCGCGCACGTTGAGGTCAACGGCAGCGAGCCCGTCATGGCGCGCCCAGGCCGTCACCGCGCCGGACAGGATCTCGGCGGTGATCTCCCCGAGTTCGGCGATGGTCTTGCGCAGTTCGTCGGGCATGGAGGGCGGGTGGACCCAGGTGAGCGACTCACCGACGTGGCGCAGCAGGGAGGCCGAGCGCTGCACGTCCGCGACCGACCTCAAGATCGCCACGACGCGGCGCAGGTCACCCGCGACCGGCGCCTGGCGGGCGAGCAGCAGGTAGCAGGCGTCCTCGAGGCGGATGCAGTGGCGGTCGACGTTGAGGTGCTCTGCGGAAAGCTCACCGGCGCGGTGCGCGTCGGCCTCCAAGAAGGCCTCCGTCATCGGGGTGATCGCGTCGCAGACCGTCTGGCCGACGCGCACGAGTTGGGCGTCGCAGGCATCGAGCTGCTCGCGGAAGGCGGCGCGGGTCAGCGGGTGGGTGCGCTGTTCCTCCTCGAGCCAGGCGAGGGGGTCGGGTTCGGAGTCCATCATGGTCATCGTCCATTGTGGGAGTTGGATAGGCGCGGCGGGCTCACAGTGGCGACACCGCGATGGTCCACCGGTGAACGGTACGCGACCACCCAAAGGGGTTGATGCAGGCGCATGGCACCGACGGCGAGGGGACTGCGGATCGTCGCGCGTCCCGGGCATCCCGATTTCCTCGACCTGCCATGGCAGACTCCGCTGGCGGAGTGGGAGGTGGCCCGGTCGGTGGAGGTGCTGCGCGGCATCCACCGCCACGTCGTCCGTTTCGTGGACTACGGCGGCGTGATCTACGCCCTCAAGGAGCTGCCGCCCCGCCTCGCGGAGCGCGAGTACCGGCTGCTGCGACGCATGGCGGACGAGGCGCTGCCGTCCGTGGAGGCCGTCGGCACGGTCACGCGAGCGGACCAGGAGGCGGTGCTGATCACCCGCTACCTCGACTACTCGCTGCCCTACCGCGTGCTGTTCACCCACCGGCGGGGCCCGGGCGGTGATGTGGTCGGACTGCTCGAGCAACTGCTCGACGCGCTCGCCGTCCTGCTCGTGCGCCTGCACAGCGCTGGCTTCTTCTGGGGCGACTGCTCGCTGTCGAACACGCTGTTCCGCCGCGATGCCGGGGCGCTGGCCGCCTACCTGGTGGACGTGGAGACGGGCGAGTGGCACCCGACGCTCACCGACGGCCAGCGCGAGACCGACCTGGCCCTGACCGTGGACAACTTCGTGGGCGGGCTGCTCGACGTCCAGGCCGAGCTCGCGCTGCCGCCGGACCCTGACCCGGTGGAGACCGCCGAGGACCTGCGCGGGCGCTACGAGCGCCTGTGGGCCGAGCTGACCACCACCGAGATCGTGGGGATCGGCGGGGACGACGAGGGGCGCCACCTCATCGAGGGCCGCATCCGGCGGCTCAACGAGCTGGGCTTCGATGTCGACGAGGTCGAGCTGGTGCCCACCGGGGACGGCAACCGCCTGCGGCTGCGTGCCGCGGTGGTGGAGGCCGGCCACCACCAGCGCCGGCTGCTGGGACTCACTGGGCTGCGCGCGCAGGAGAACCAGGCCCGCAGCCTGCTCAACGACCTGGCGAACTTCCGCCTCCACGCCGAGCACGAGACCGGCCGGCCGCTGCCCCAGAGCGTGGCGGCGACGCGCTGGCTCATCGAGGTCTTCGAACCCACCGTGTCGGCGATCCCCGACGAGCTGCGCGCCAAGCTCGAGCCGGCCGAGGTCTTCCACGAGGTCATCGAGCACAAGTGGTTCCTGTCGGAGACGGCCGGCCGCGACGTTGGCGTCACCGAGGCCGCCGCCTCCTACATGGACCGCATCCTGCCGACGGCGCCCGACGAGCGCACCCTGCTGGGCACCAGCGACACCTACATCGGCTTCGGCTGAGCCGTCCTGAGCAACCCTCCATGATCCTGATGACGAGGTGCCCATGACGCTCGTGATCCAGACCGACCACGGCGCGGTGCGCCACCTCACCCTGTCCCGGCCGCAGGCGCGCAACGCGCTGGACACCGCACTGCTCGGCGAGTTGCTCGACACGGTGAGCGCGGCCGCGGCCCACCCGGGGGTGCGCGCGATCGTGCTGAGCGGGGCGGGCGGCGCCTTCTCGGCGGGCGCGGACCTGCGCGAGCCGCTCGACGCCGCCGGCCGCGTGCGCCGTACCGACCTGTTCGGCGCGCTGTACGAGGCGGTGGGCGCCTGCCCGCTACCGGTGGTGGCGGCGGTCGACGGCCCCTGCGTGGGCGGGGGCGCGGAGTTGGCGGCCGCCTGCGACCTGCGCGTCGCGGAGCCGGACGCCGCCTTCCGCTTCCCCGGAGCGGCCCTGGGCATCCCCGTCGGCCCGGCAAAGCTGGTCGGGCTGCTGGGACTGGGCGCGGCGAAGGACCTCGTGCTGACCTCCCGCACGGTGGGCGCGGAGGAGGCCGCCAGGATCGGCCTTGTGCAGCGCCTGGCGCCGGCCGGCGAGGGGCTGCCCGCCGCCCTGGAGCTCGCCGCGGCCATCGCCCGCAACCACCCCGACGCGGTCCGCTACCTGAAGCGCCAGTTCGACCGCTTCTCTGGTCTTGGCGACCGCATCGCCGCAGAGAACGACGCCCTGCACGCGCATGCCGAGGGCGGCGGGGACTTCGCCGCCCTCACCGCCTCCAAGCCCGGCGCCGGCGGCTGGTCCGGCGGGTCTTGGACCAAGCGTTGACCTCGCGCTAACGTCTGCTGATGGGATTGTGGACCTACCTGTCGCGCAACTGGGCCGACGTCCTCCTGCTCGCGCGCGACCACGCTGTGGTCGTGCTGGTGTCCGTGACCCTGGGCGCCGTGGTCGCCCTCAGCCTCGGCGTGGCGACCTATCGCAGACCCCGGGCGCGCTCGGTGGTCCTCGGGGTCACCGGGACGATGCTCACCATCCCCTCACTCGCGCTCTACGGCCTGCTGGTCTCCCTCGGGCTCGGCCTGGGCTGGCCGCCGGTCGTCGTGGCGCTGGTCCTGTACTCGCTGCTGCCGATCACGCGCAACACGATCACCGGCCTGCTCGGCGTCGACCCGGCGATCACCGAGTCGGCGCAGGGCATGGGCATGGGCCGCTGGCGGCGCCTGGTGCGCATCGAACTGCCCCTCGCATGGCCGGTGATCCTGGCCGGCATCCGCATCGCCACCGCGATCCTGGTGGGCATCGCGGCCCTGGGCGCCATCGTGAATGGGCCTGGGCTAGGTGACCTGATCTTCAACGGCCTGCGCCGCCTCGCCAGCCCCGCCGGGCTGCCCCTCGCGCTAACCGGCACCGTCGGGGTGGCCGTGGTGGGGCTGCTGCTCGACGCCGTGCTGCTCGGCCTGGCGCGGCTCACGGCGCCCAGAGGTGTCCAGGGCGGCGTCCATGGCTGAGGCCATGATCCGCCTCGAGCACCTCACCAAGCGCTTTCCCGGCCAGGACGCGCCGGCGGTGGCAGACCTGACGCTGTCCGTACCGGCGGGCGAGATCGTGATCCTGGTGGGGCCCTCGGGCTGTGGCAAGACCACCACCATGAGGATGATCAACCGGCTGGTCGAGCCGACCTCGGGGCGCATCTTCCTGGAGGGCGAGGACGTCACCACGGTCAACGCCGACCGCCTGCGGCGGCGCATCGGCTACGTCATTCAGCAGGTCGGGCTGTTCCCGCACCTGACCATCTTCGAGAACATCGCCACGGTCCCACGCCTGCTGCGCTGGCCGCAGCCACGCATCCGCGCCCGCGTGGACGAGCTGCTCGACCTGGTCGGGATGGACCCGTCGCAGTACCGCGACCGGTACCCGGCGGCGCTGTCGGGCGGCCAGCGCCAGCGTGTGGGGGTCGCCCGGGCGTTGTCGGCCGACCCCCCGGTCATGCTCATGGACGAGCCGTTCGGCGCCATCGACCCGATCACCCGGGAGCGGCTGCAGAACGAGTTCCTGCGCCTGCAGTCCGAGCTGCGCAAGACCATCGTCTTCGTCACCCATGACATCGACGAGGCGATCAAGATGGGCGACCGCATCGCGATCCTGCGCGACCTCTCGGCCATCGCCCAGTACGACACGCCGGAGATGATCCTGTCGGCCCCGGCGGACGGCTTCGTCGAGGACTTCATCGGCTCGCGCGCCTCGCTGAAGCGGCTCAACCTCGCGCGGGTGGGGGATTACGAGCTGCGCGAGTGGCCCACGGCCTCGACCGACGCCGACCGCCCCGCGCTGCTCGCGACGCTGCGCGCCTCGGGCATGGGCGCCCTGCTCCTGCTGGACGCGGCGGGCCGACCGCGCCGCTGGCTCCATCCCGGCGACCTCCAGCGCGAGGGGGCGGCGCTGTCGCAGGTCGGGCTGCCGGTCAACGCGCTGGTCCAACCCCAGGCCACGCTGGCCGACGCGCTCAACGAGATGCTGCGCTCCCAGGTCGGGGTGGCGGTGGTCGTGGACGCGCGTGGGGTCTACACCGGCACCATCGACATGGGCGTGATCATGGCCGCGGCGGAGACCATGCGCCGCTCCGCCCACGCGGCGTCCCTGTCGGAGTTGGCCGCGTCCGACGCCGAGCGGAGCCCACGCGCGTGACCGCCATCACCCCGGCCGAGGCGCCCCTGGTTCTGCGCCGGAGAGCGGTCAGCGTGCCCCGCTACCTCGGGATGCCCGTCGCGCTGGGGTTGGTCTGCGTCGCCCTGTACCGCTACGTGTCCACCCGCGAGCTCGACAACATCGAGGCCCGCCTGCTGAACGCGGCGGTGATCCGTGAGGGCTTCATGGAGCACCTCGCGCTGGTCGGGGTGTCCACGCTCATCGTCGTCGGGCTGACGGTACCGCTGGGGATCGTGCTCACCCGCCCCTTCGCCCGGCCGGTGTCCGCCACGGTGCTCGCACTGGCCAACATCGGCCAGGTGGTCCCCTCGCTCGGCGTGATCGTCCTGCTGGCCATCCTGTTCACCGTCGGCTTCCGCTACGCGGTGGTCGCGCTGGTCCTCTACGCGTTCCTGCCGGTGCTGCGCAACACCATGGTGGGCCTGCAGCAGGTCGACCCGGCGCTGCTGGAGTCCGGCCGCGGGATGGGCATGACCAGGCTCACGCTGCTGCGCCGCATCGAGCTGCCCCTCGCCGTGCCGGTGGTGCTGGCCGGCATCCGCACCGCGCTGACCATCAACGTGGGCACGGCGACCATCGGCGCGTTCACCAACGCCGGCGGCCTGGGGACGATCATCTTCTCCGGCATCGTCCAGAACCGCCGGACCGTCCTGCTCACCGGTGCGGTCCTGGCGGCGGTACTCGCCCTGGCGCTGGACCACCTGGCGGGCATCGCCGAAGACCTGCTGCGGCCCCGCGGGCTGTAGCGCAGCCGACCACACACGACCACCAACGAGAGAGCGGAGTCGAGATGCGGAACAGGTCATGGATGGGGCGGCGGGCCGTGGCGCTGGCGGGTCTGGCGCTGCTGGCCGCGGCCTGCGGAGGCGGCGGCGAGGCCGACGAGCCCGCAGGCAGCGCGGACGGAGGTACGGCGGAGGAGACCTCGGCGGACGAGACCTCGGCGGACGCGACGACCGAGGAGGCCGGTGGCGCCCTCGCCGAGCAGGTCGACCTGTCCGGCGTCGAGCTGGGCGTGGGGTCCAAGGAGTTCACCGAGCAACTGATCCTGGGCCAGATCGCCGTCCAGGCGTTGGAGGCGGCGGGCGCCACGGTGGACGACCAGACCGGTCTCGCGGGCACGCCCGTGGTCCGCGAGGCGCTGATCAACGGCGACGTCGACCTGTACTTTGAGTACACCGGCACCGGCTGGATCAACATCCTGGAGGAGACCACCCCGGTCGAGGGCGAGCAGGAGCAGTACGAGGCGGTGCGCGACGCCGACGCCGCCAACGGCGTCACCTGGCTGCCGCCGGCTGAGGCGAACAACACTTACGCACTGGCGGCGGGACCGGGCGCGCCGGAGGACGTGGCGACGATCTCCGACTTCGCCGCGCTCGCCCAGGAGAGCCCGGAGGAGGCCACACTGTGCACCGCCGCGGAGTTCGTGACCCGCGACGACGGCCTGCCGGGCCTCCAGGAGCTGTACGGCTTCGAGTTGCCGGCGGGCAACGTGGCGGAGCTGGACTTCGGCCTGGTCTACACCTCCGTCGCCGCGGGTGACCCCTGCACCTTCGCCGCGGTGTTCGCCACCGACGGTCTGATCCTGGGCAACGACCTGACCGTGCTGGAGGACGACCAGGCCTTCTTCCCGGCGTACAACATCTCCATGACCATGCGCACGGAGACCTACGACGCGAACGCGGAGGCCTACGACGAGCTGTTCGCCGGGATCAGCGAGTTGCTGACGGGCGACACCATGACCGAGCTGAACGCCGCGGTCGACGTGGACGGCGAGGACCCGGCGGACGTCGCGGCCACCTTCCTGTCCGAGAACGGGATCGTTTCCGGCTGAGCGTCGATACGCTGCCGCTCCCCGCGACCGCCACCGCCGCGACATAGGAGCCAGCCGTGAGCGAGACCCGCCAGCGCCAGCAACCGGACCGCAACCTCGCCCTGGAGCTGGTGCGGGCGACCGAGGCGGCGGCGCTCGCGGCGGGGCGCTGGATGGGGCGCAACCAGAAGGAGGCGGGGGACCAGGCAGCCGTGGACGCGATGCGGCTGCTGCTGTCCAGCGTCGAGATGGACGGCGTCGTGGTGATCGGCGAGGGCGAGAAGGACGAGGCGCCCATGTTGTTCAACGGCGAGCGCATCGGCACCGGGAATCCGCCCCAGGTGGACATCGCCGTCGACCCGATCGACGGCACCCGCCTGCTCGCCCAGGGTCGGCCGGGCTCACTGGCGGTCATCGCCATGGCGCCGCGCGGCACGATGTTCGACCCCGGCCCCATGCTCTACATGGAGAAGTGGGTCGTGGGCGAGGACGCGCTGGGCGCGATGGACATCGAGGCCCCGGTCGCGGCCAACCTCGACGCGATCGCCCGCGCGAAGGGCAAGGACGTCAACGACCTCGTCGTGATCATGCTGGACCGCCCCCGCCACGACGACCTCATGCGCGAGGTGCGCGAGACCGGCGCGCGGCTGCGGCTGATCATGGACGGCGACGTGGCCGCGAGCCTCCTGGCCATCCTGCCCGACAAGAACATCGACGTGCTGCTGGGCATCGGCGGCACCCCCGAGGGCGTCGTCTCCGCCTGCGCCGTGCAGGCGATCGGCGGGGAGATGATCGGCCGGCTGTGGGCCCGCAGCGACGCTGAGGCGGCGACCGCTCGCGAACTCGGCTACGACCTCGACGAACCCCTGACCACCGACCGCCTCGTGCGCTCGCGTGACACCTTCTTCGTCTGCACCGGGGTGACCGACGGGGACCTCGTCGAGGGCGTCACCTACAGCCGGCGGGGCGCCACCACCGAGTCCCTCGTCACCCGCGGGAAGTCCGGGACACTGCGCACGATCAAAGCGCGCCACACCTTCTCGAAGCTCATGGAGTACAGCTCGATCGACTTCGAGTAGCCGCGTTCAGCGGAAGTTCACCTGGGTCATCGCTGGCGGTCACTCCGCCCGTCTAGGACTTGATCCGAGTGGAGTCGGCGGACCGCTACCCGGCGTTCACCTGTTGGCCTTTGCAGTGTAGGGCGGGCCCCCTACGGTCGTTGTAGGAGGTCCGCCGCCCGGCGGGGTACCCCGAGTTGCGTGTTCAAGGAGACGGATCAGATGCAGATGAAGTGGCGGAAGCTAGCGGTCCTGCTGGCAGCGCTGGCGCTGCTGGCGGCGGGCTGTGGCGGCGGGGAGGCGGCCGACGACGAGGCCTCGGCAGAGGACAGCGCCAGCGCGGAGGACACCGCGGCCGAGGAGGACACGGCAGAGGCAACAGAGGAGGACACCGAAGCGGCCGGGAGTGAAGAGTCGAGCGGAGAGGTCGTCGTCTCGGGCTCCTCCACGGTCGAGCCGATCACCGGCCTGGTCGGCGAGGCGTTCGCCGGCGAGAACCCCGGGGTCACGGTCAGCGTGGACGGTCCAGGGACCGGAGACGGTTTCGAGTTGTTCTGCTCAGGTGAGACCGACATCTCCGACGCCTCACGGCCGATCTCTGAGGAAGAGGTCGCCGCCTGCGAGGAGGCCGGCATCGAGTTCGTGGAACTCGAGGTTGCATTCGACGGCATCGCCGTGCTCACCAGCCCGGACAACGCCGAGGTCACCTGCCTCGACTTCACCGACATGTACGCGCTCGTGGGTCCGGAGTCCCAGGGCTTCACCAACTGGTCCGACGCCAACGAGCTCGCCGCCGAGATCGGCGCCGGGAACGCGCCCTACCCCGAGGTGCCGCTGAACATCACGGCGCCTGGTGAGGAGTCCGGCACCTACGACACCTTCGTCGAACTTGTTCTCGAGGGAGTTGCGGAGGAGCGCGGCCAGGAACCGGTGACCCGGCCCGACTACCAGGCCTCGCCGAACGACAACGTCATCATCGAGGGCATCACCGGCTCCGCGTCGTCCTTCGGTTGGGTCGGCTTCTCCTTCGCGGAGGCCAACCTGGAGACCGTGAAGGCCATCGAGGTCGCGGGCGAGGACGGCGCCTGCGTCGCTCCCACCACGGACACGATCGCCGACGGCAGCTATCCGCTGTCCCGGCTGCTCTACATCTACGTGAGCACCACGTCGGCCGAGGAGAAGCCCGAGGTCGCGTCGTTCGTGGACTACTACCTATCCGAGGAGGGCCTCACCGCCGTCGCCGACGCGGGCTACGTCGACCTCCCGGAGGAGCAGGTCGCCGAGACCCAGGCCCGCTGGGAAGCACGTGAAACCGGCTCCGCGGCCGCGGAGGCCTAGGTCGCATCGCTGGAGGCCGGGCGGGCAGCGCTTGCCGCCCGGCCTCATCCACACGTTGGTCGGACATGAAGGGGAGCAGGGCATGGCACAGGCGGTGACGGGGACGGACGCCGGGGCGCAGGGTGAGATCGATCTCACCGGTGACCCCAAGCGTCTGCGCCGGGAGCGGATCATCCGCGGGCTGTTCTTCGCCGCGGCGACGCTGTCCATCGTCATCAGCGCCGGCATCATCCTGTCGCTGATCTTCGAGGCGGTGAACTTCCTCACGGCGGTCGATCCCGCCGCGCTCGTCAGTGACGGCTGGTTCCCGCGGCGCGGCCTGTTCGACATCCTCACGCTGCTGATCGGCACGCTGTTGGTCACCCTGGTCGCGATGGTGATCGCCGTACCGCTCGGATTGGGAGCGGCGATCTACCTTTCGGAGTACGCCAAGCCGCGGGTCCGGCGCATCGTCAAGCCCATCCTAGAGACGCTCGCCGGAATCCCCAGCGTCGCCATCGGGTTCTTCGCGCTCGCCTGGATCGCCCCGAACATCATCTCACGGTTCACCAGCGCCTCGACGGAGTTCAGCATGGCCGCCGCCGGGGTCGGCGTGGGTGTGCTGGTGATCCCGCTGGTCGCCTCGGTCTCCGAGGACGCCATGCGATCGGTGCCCAACAGCCTTCGCGAGGCGTCCTACGGCATGGGCGCGAAGCGCGTGACGACCGTCACCCGCGTCGTGCTCCCCGCAGCCGTCTCAGGATTGATCGCCAGCTTCATCATCGCGGCCTCCCGCGCCATCGGGGAGACCATGGTGGTGGCCATCGCGGCGGGGGCCACGGGCGGTTCACTGCGCACCTTCAACGTCCTGGGCCCGGGTCAGACCATGACGGCGGCGATGGCGGCACTGGCCACCGGGACCGACCAGGTGCGGGGGGCGAGCGTCGCGTTCCCGAGCCTGTTCTTCGTTGGCCTGCTGCTGTTCCTCATCACGGCCGCGTTGAACCTGGTGGCGGCGACCTTCGTCCGCCGCGTCCGCCAGCGCTACTAGCCCGACGGGAGCCCACCCATGGCCGTCGCCCCTCCGGAGGCCCGCAGCACGACGACCGATGTCGTGCGTCGTCAGATCGAGGGACGGGGCGCCGACGTGCCTGGGCTGATCTTCCAGGCCCTCCTTCTGCTGTCGCTGCTGCTCACGCTGGCGATCCTGGTGGTGCTGATCGTCGACGTGTTGCCCGGCGCGTTCACCACCTTCCAGGATCGCGGCCTGGAGTTCCTGACCTCGCCGCTGTCGCGCAGCGCGGCGCGGACAGGTCTGTCGCAGTCGATCGCGGGCACCCTGATCATCGGGGGATTCGTGGTGCTGCTCGCGTTCCCCATCGGGATCGCCGCCGCGATCTACCTCGAGGAGTACGCGGCCAAGAACGCCTTCACGCGCTTCATCGACGTGAACATCCGCAACCTGGCCGGCGTGCCGTCCATCGTGTACGGCCTGCTGGGTCTGTCGATCTTCGTCCAGCTGTTCGGGGGGTTCACCGGCGGGCGGAGCGTCATGTCCGGGGGACTCACCCTCGCCGTCCTCGTCCTGCCGATCGTGATCATCACGTCGTCCGAGGCCATCCGGGCGGTGCCCGACTCGATCCGCGAGGCGGGCTTCGGGGTCGGCGCCACGCGCTGGGAGACCATCCGCAGCCACGTGCTGCCCTACGCGGCTCCTGGCATTCTCACGGGAACCATCCTCAGCCTGGCCCGCGCGCTCGGGGAGGCCGCGCCGCTCATTCTCGTGGGTGCGATCACCGGCTTCCTGGCGATCGGCGGCGAGCCGAACTTCGTGGAGACGCTGCGGAACCCCTTCTTGGCGCTACCGACCACCATCTACAACTTCGCCCGGCAGCCCGGCGGTGACTTCCGCGGCGAACTCACGCCCGCGGCGATCGTGGTGCTCCTTGTCATCGTCTTCCTAGCGAACTTCGCAGCGATCACCCTGCGCAATCGATACGACCGGAGTAGGTGACCATGTCCAGCATCGAGAGCGCTCGCGAGGGCTCGTCCGCGACGCGGCCCGTGGAATCGGCCGTGCAGTCGCGCCGTCCTGTCGCGCGGCCCGCGGAAGATCGGGGCGAGGCTGCCGAGCCGAAGCCTGTGGGCAAGGACATCTTCGAACTCGAAGACCTCGACCTGTACTACGGGGACTTCCGCGCCGTCCGTGGCGTGAACATGACGATCCGCGAGCGCGAGATCACTGCGTTCATCGGCCCGTCCGGCTGCGGCAAGACCACGGTGCTGCGCAGCATCAACCGCATGAACGACCTCATCGAGGGCGCGCGGGTGGACGGCAAGATCAAGTTCCACGGCGTGGACCTGTACGGCAAGGACGTGGATGCCGTGGCCGTGCGCCGCCGCATCGGCATGGTCTTCCAGAAGCCCAACCCGTTCCCGAAGTCGATCTACGAGAACATCGCCTTCGGACCGCGCGTGAACGGCGTGAAGAAGGGCGACATGGACGAGATCGTGGAGCGCTCACTGCAGCGCGCGGCGCTGTGGGACGAGGTCAAGGACCGCCTGAAGACCTCCGCGTTCGGGCTGTCCGGCGGCCAGCAGCAGCGGCTGTGCATCGCGCGGGCGATCGCCACCGAGCCTGAGGTCATCCTCATGGACGAGCCCGCCTCGGCGCTCGACCCGATCGCCACCGGGAAGATCGAAGACCTCATGCAGGAGATCAAGAACCGCTACACGATCATCATCGTGACCCACAACATGCAGCAGGCCGCGCGCATCAGCGACCGCACCGCGTTCTTCACCGCCCAGCTCGACTCGGAGAACGACCGCCGCACCGGGCTGCTCGTCGAGGTCGACGACACCGACAAGATCTTCAGCAACCCGGACGACCCCCGCACGGAGGACTACGTCTCCGGCCGCTTCGGCTAGACCGACCCTCGAGCCGCGCTCGTCCGGGCCTGCGCCGCTTCGGTCGTCACCGGCGCTCCGCTTGGCCGCGACCCGCTTCCGCTGCTCCCCGCGTGTTCACACGCAGATCAGGTGGCCGAGCGCGAGGGCGACGATCTGCTGGGCACGCTGAACAACTGCGCGGAGTGCCGTCCTGACCCCGGTCGGGCGGTCGCCCACACGGGCGACGGCCTGCTGTTCGATCATGTCTACAAGTTCGTCGCCGACGGTGGCTCCGTCGAGGGTGATATGGCCGCCTCGTTGCCGGGCGGCCGCACGCCACCTCGGGCGGCGGCGAGTTCGACGGCGCCGGAAGCGACGAAGGACAAGTTGCTGCACTCCTCAACTACTGCAAGGAGCAACCAAGAATGTCGCGCGACGCCGCTGGATGAGTTCCCAGTCGCGTCCAGCGGCGAGGCTATCATATGAAGGAAGAAGGAGAAGACACGACATGTGTACTCTATCAGAGCGCTCGTCGTGATCGCTGTCACAATCATTGGCCTGCCTCTGGTCGGGCCGACGTCGTGGGCCTTGGCCTACCCCGAGGAGGGCGGCGGTGCCCTTGACTGCCAGCCCAACGAGCACGGCGATACCGGCGAGGTCATTATCTAGGCCAGCACGGCCGGAAACGTCCGTTCGTTGAGTGGGTTGAAGGTTGAGGTTGCTCAAAGTAGGACCTGGTCACTGCTGTCCCTGAACGGCAGGAAGCCGAGCGTTCGGAGGGTGCGTCCGAGCCGCGGTCGCCCGCGCCACCGAAGCGACACCGAACGGTTACGTGCTGGACCGCCGGGAGCCCCCGGGACGTCAGCACGCACTCCTAGTGTCCGCGCTCCAGGGGCCAGGGAGGTGCCCCCGCCCCGGAAGGCCAGCCGTGCCGCTCGCCCACTTCCGCCTGCTACCCGTCCTCGCCCTCGCGCTGCTGCTCGCCGCGGCGCTGCCCGCGGAGGCGCGCCCCGCGCGTCAGGAGCCCGACGAGACCCGCCTGCTCGCGCGGGCCGTGCTGCCCGCCGAGACCTTCGCGCCCGGCCCGCCATCGGGCGCGCAGCTCGGAGCCGCCCCGATCAACGGCGTCCAGCCGCCGTTCGACGACCAACCGGTCCAGGGCGTGTCGGGCCTGGTGCGCAACCGCAACGGCACCTACCTCGCGCTGGCGGACAACGGCTACGGCTCGCTGACCAACTCCGCGGACTTCAACCTGCGCGTCTACACCATCCGGCCGCGCTTCGAGACCGCCTTCGGCGGCCGCGGGACCATCGAGGTGCAGGGCTTCATCGAGCTGTCCGATCCCGACGGCCACGTGCCGTGGGCCATCACCAACCACTTCAGCGAGCAGCGTGTGCTGACCGGCGCCGACTTTGACGTCGAGTCCCTGCAGCGCGTCCCCGACGGGACTCTGTGGTTCGGCGACGAGTTCGGGCCGTTCCTGCTGCACACCGACGCCCTGGGACGGGTGCTGGAGGCGCCGATCCCGCTCAACCTGGCCGACGGCGCGGAGGTCCGCTCCCCGCAGAGCCCGTTCAACGAGGAGGCCAGCGCCGTCCGCGTCATGAACGCGCTGCGGGCCAACGCGCAGGCCAGCGGCGGCAGCACTCCGGTCTTCTCGCCCTGGTACGTGATGCTCGACGACGACGAGACCGCCACCGTCGTGCCCAGTCGTGAGGCGCCGCCCGCGGGCTCCGGCCTGGAGCCCGCGTCCAGCGAGGTCTTCAACGTGGCCCAGCTGCAGGCCGCCGGCTACCCGGTGGTGCCCTACACCATCAACACCGAGCGCGAGATGGCCGCCCTGCTGGAGCTCGGCGTGGACGGCATCATCTCCGACCGCCCCGACATCCTCTTCGACGCCGTGGCGGCGTTCGATGCGGACGCCGACGGCACAGCGGGCGACTACCTCACCCCCGAGGGCCTCATCGACCCGGCGCAGTTCGACGCGCAGGGCCACCGCGGCGCCCGCAACCTGCGGCCCGAGAACACCCTGCCGGCGATGGAGGCGGCGCTCGACAACCTGATGACCACCCTGGAGACCGACAACGGCGTCACCGCCGACGGTGTGCCGGTCCTCGACCACGACCCCCTCGTGCAGTCCGACAAGTGCCGCCGCGCCGACGGGGCGCCCTACACCCCCGCCGACGAGGTCCTCGTCGGCGACCTGACCTTGGCCGAGCTGCAGGCGACGTACGTGTGCGACAACCTCCTCCCCGGACGGCCGATCCAGACCAACGACCGCTCCCTGTCGCCGGTCACCGTGGCCTTTGCCGAGGCCCAGGGGCTCGCCGACGTCTACGTCATGCCCAGCACCCAGCAGCTGTTCGACTTCGTCGATTTCTACACCGCCTGGTACGCCGACGGGCCCGGCTCGGCCGCGCCCGACGCTGGCCTGCTCGTGGCGAATGCCGAGCGCGTGCGCTTCAACATCGAGACCAAGCGCAACCCGCGCGCGCAGTTCGTGGAGCGCACGGTCGGCACCGAGGAGTTCGTGACCGCCGTGGGCGGTGTGATCGTGGCCAACGGGCTGGAGGACCGCGCCGACATCCAGAGCTTCGACTTCTCCACCCTGATCGAGACCCAGGACCGCTACCCGCAGATCCGCACCGTGGCGCTGTTCGGCGACTTCCCGATCTTCGAGGACGAGACCGTGGCCGGCTCCGACGACGGCACGAACCTGCAGCCCGACGACGGCGAGGACAACACGCCCTGGCTCGCAGGCCTGTACTGGCCCTACCGGGTCACCACGCAGAGCTTCCCCTTCCGGGCCGCGTCCAGCGGCGGGTTCGAGGGCATGGCGCTGTCGCCGGACGGCACGACGCTGCGGCCGATGCTGGAGCGCCCGCTGGTCGGGGACGGCCAGACGGCGCTACGGATCTTCACCTTCGACATCGCCGCCGGTGCGTACACCGGCGACGAGGACACCTACCCGCTCGACCCGCGCGGGACGAACATCGGCGACTTCCAGCTCTACGACGACGAGCGCGGCCTGGTCATCGAGCGCGACGGGTCCACCGGCGATTTGGAAGGTTGTAAGGCGGTCTACGCGGTGGACCTGTCCGGCGACACCGTCGACAAGGAGCTGGTCGTGGACCTGCTCGACATCGCCGACCCGCGCGGCATCTCCGAGCCCGGGGAGCCGGGCGACATCGGCATCGGGGACCCGTTCGCCCTGCCGTTCGTGACCATCGAGAGCCTGGTCGTCTACGGGCCCCGGCGCATCGGCATTGCCAACGACAACAACTTCCCGTTCAGCGTCGGCCGCCACGTGGGCGCCGGCCGCCCGGACGACACCGAATTCGTGGTCCTGCGCCTCGCCGAGCGCCTGCCCGGGAGCTGAGGCGGCCGAGGTTGTCCCGTGGTTCGTGGAACTCGAGGTAGGGGTCCTGCACTCGAAGCCGGCCTGATGGCGGGCTCCGGGAGACCGCCAAGTCTCACGGGAGGACCCCCACATGTCAGGTTGGCACAACGTCCACGTCCGCCTGACGGCACCCGCGTCGAGTCGCTGCCCGGGTCGAGCCCGTTGCGCTGGTCTCGACCGCCGGTCGAGGGTTGAGCCGGCTGCTCGCCGTCTCGACCGCGGTCGGCTGGAGGTGATGAGAGTTGATGGAGGCCGAGGCCATCGACCTGGCCGGGCCGAAGGGCCGCCACGACGCCCAGCGCACCGATACCCGCCTCCGGGGTCCGCACCGTCGGCGACGACGCCGCAGAGGTGCCGCTGGAGTCCTACACCGCCGCCGGCGCCGACCTGCTCGCCGAGGGGATCGTCGCACGGATGCTGGCCGGCCCTCGGCCCGCCGCTACCCGGGTGAAACACCACCCCAAGGTGCACCGCTGGCTGCTGCGTCAGCGCCGCTTCCACCTGCACTTCACCCCCACCCTACGGGTCGTGGGTGAACCTGGTCGAACGCTGGTTCGCCGCGCTGACCACCAGGAAGCTGCAGCGCTCCGCCCACACCAGCGCCGCAGCGCCCGCCGCCGACATCTGAACCGCCCTGGGTTGAGTGGAGGCTTCTGGCCTTGGAAACGAGGATGGAGTCATGGCATCTCAGGGCAGGCCGACGACGCGTGTTGGTTTCAGCGGAGTTGAAGGCGCGGGCGGTGCGGATGGTGCGGGCGCTGCGCGAGGAGACCGGCGGGCAGCACGGGTCGGTGAAGCGGGTCGCCGATCAGCTCGATATCGGGGTGGAGTCGTTGCGGACCTGGGTCCGCCGCGACGAGATCGACAGCGGTGAGGCGGCCGGGACCAGGAGCGCGGAGGCGGAGCGGGTCCGGGCGTTGGAGCGGGAGAACCGTGAGCTGCGGCGGGCCAACGCGATCCTGAGGTCGGCGTCGGCCTGCTTCGCGGCGGAGCTCGACCGCCCACAGAAGTGACCGTCGCCTACATCGACGCGCACCGCGAGGCGTTCGGGGTCGAGCCGATCTGTGAAGTGTTGCAGGTTGCTGCGTCGACGTACTACGCGGCCAGGTCGCGGCCGCTGTCGGCTCGCGCTGTGCGCGACGCGGCGGTGAAGGTGACGCTGCTGGCGTTGTGGACGGCGAACTACGAGGTGTACGGCGTCCGCAAGCTGTGCGAGGCGCTGGTCCGCGCCGGTGAGCGGGTCGGCCGTGCATCGGCTGGTGCGCGGCCGTACCGCCCAGTCACGACACTTGGTGTTCCTTGCTCGCTGCCCCTCGCGCAAGGCGATGCAGCATGCCCGCGACCGTCTCCGTGACCTCATGGCGCGGCGGCGGCTCGCGGTGCCCGTGGAGCAGGTCGTGCAGGACGTCAACCGCTTCCTGCGCGGCTGGGCGGGCTACTTCCGCTATGGAAACTCGGCCCGCCCGTTCGACTGCATCCACGCCCACGCGGTCAACCGGCTCGTGCAGTTCCTGGCCAAGCGCCACAAGCGACCCCGCAGCTACGGCTGGGCGGTCGTCGTGCACGAGTCGCCGAACTACATGGGCCTGTTCAACCTCAACGGAGCAGTCGTCGCGCCACGGCCCGACCGGCCGTGGCGGACGCCGAATGCCGCCGGCGAAAGACGTCGGTGAGCCGTGTGCGGGAGAACCGCACGCAGGGTTCGACGGGAGGGCGGAGGAAACGCACCAACGCGACCCACGACCTGAACCAACACG
>Ga0136616_10000149_pt1 | contig 28762 bp, 25 predicted proteins | sample AntDrymUQ2992106_2_FD_106648 | JGI IMG/M metagenome (GOLD analysis project Ga0136616, IMG submission 106648) | Polar desert sand microbial communities from Dry Valleys, Antarctica - metaG UQ299 (21.06) | ecosystem: Environmental > Terrestrial > Soil > Desert | place: Antarctica: Dry Valley... | reverse complement strand
GCTCGTAGTACGGCTGCGCGGTGAGGGGCGCTCGTGCCGAGTCCAGCAGCGCCACAGTGGTCATGCACGACCTCTCCGGCCTATCGGTTAACTGTTTCGTTGGCGGCGGATCGTACTGGACTGCACCCCGAAGGCCGGACACATTGCTTATGCGGCCTGCGGTGATTCTACAGATCGCACTGGTGTTCGATTCGGTGACGATGTTCCCACTCTACCGGCGGCGGGTGGCCCGTGGAGCGCCTCCAGACGATTGGGTTCTCACGGCGCTGCGACAGCAAGAAACAACGACAGGAGCGCACGGTGGCTGAGGGGATCGCACTCGATCAGCTGCGAGGGCTGCTGGCGGACGCGCACAACTGGTCGAGGTGCTGCCGCAGGCGGAGTACACCGAGCAGCACCTGCCAGGAGCGGTCACGACCGACGAGGACCAGCAGCGCACCGCGCAGATCCTGTCGCGTGCCTTCGGCGACGGACTGCTGTTCTCCCACGAGATCGAGGAGCGGCTGGCAGGCGCCTATCAGGCCGCCACGGTCGCTGACCTGGCGGCGGTAACCGCCGATCTGCCGGCCGAGCGGCTTGCGGCGTACGAGTGTGAGGAACGCGAGCAGCGGCTCCGGCTCGCTTGCCAGGAGGAGCGGCACGCCGAAGTCGGCAGCTACCTGCGGGTGATGACGCTCCTGGTCCTGGTGTGGCTCGGGATGGCAGTGTTCGGCGGCGCCTGGAACCCCTGGCCGCTGTGGCCGGCGCTGGGCTGGGGCATCCCGCTGTTCCTCGGCAGGCGGCGTGATACGGCGAGCGCGAGTCTGAGCATCCCGTGACGGCCTCGCCGCTTCCTGCCCCACCAAGCAACGCCAGTCGCATTCCAGTCTTCGGAGAGCCAATGTCACAGGAGCGCGGCGCCTCTAGCGGTCATACCGCTCCCGGCACACAAAGAACCTCCGTCGAGCGCGTGAACGTGACGCTGTGGTCGCTGATCGCGGCCTGTACCGTCCTTGGCCTGGGCCACCACGTGGACCATGCGTTGCGCGACGCAACTGGATGGCCATCCCGGGTCACGCCATCAGCCCCTTCACCCCCAGTCTGCTCGTCTACCCCGCGATCGGGATCCTGACCGTCTTGACCCTGCGAGGGGTTGCTGGGCCTGGCAGCTGGTCGCTGTTCACGGGTCTGGGGGCGGTTTTCATCGCTGCGGTGCATTTCGGGCCGGTCGCCGACGACACCATCAGCATGGTGCGCAACGGCTACAGCACCGCCGTCGCTGGAACAGCCGCCGTCGTGTGGCTCACCGCCCAGTTGACGGCCCTTGCTGCTACCTGCGCCTGCGCAGCGTTTGTGTGGGCGCGTCACCGGTCACGGCTGCACGAACACCCGCACTACCTCAGTCATGAAGGGCTATCCTGACTCGCTTTGTTGCATGGACAGTCGCGATCGCGCTTGCTGTGGGGGCTGCAGTCCTCGGTCAGGCGCTCGCGGGGGACGACCCATTCGCGGCTCTCGCTGCGTATCGCCAGCCGTGGTTCGCGCTGCCCGCTTGGGGGTGGTGGGTGGTGGTCGGCGTTGCGTACTGCGCCGCGTTGACGTCCGCCGTCTACAGGTTGCTGCGCCGTCCACCGGAAACCCGCATGGCTTTCGGCCTCGTCCTGCCACGCTTTGATTACGGGCACCACCCACCTGCCTCCTGAACGTCCGGAGTGGGTCGCGGCTGACTACGCGACCTTCGCCGCCGACCCCGTCCGGCGATGACGTAACAGCGCCGGTGATCTCGGGGCATTCAGGCGCGGGGCTCCTCATCGACCCCGTGGGGCGTGTGGGCGCCAGTTACTCGGTGTGGCTGGCAGGCGACCGGTGGGCCCGCCTCGTCGACCCAGCCGTCCGGTGTTCCTCACTTCGCAGAGAACGCGGACCCAGTGACCCCGAGGGCGATGTCGTCCGGGCGGACCGGGACGCGACGCAGGTCGATGCCCGTGGCGGCGCGGATGGCGGAGACGACGGCGGGGGTGGAGGAGATGGTCGGTGGCTCGCCGACGCCCTTGGCGCCGAAGGGTGCGCCCGGCTCGGGCTGCTCGATGAGGGTGGCTTGCACGTCGGGCATGTCCAGGGCGGTGGGGATGAGGTAGTCGGTGAACGACGGGTTCCGGATCCGGCCGCCGTCGACGACGATCTCTTCCATCACCGCCAGGCCGAGGCCCTGGGCGATCCCGCCTTCGATCTGGCCGGTGACTTGCAGCGGGTTGAGCGCCTTGCCGACGTCCTGGCCGGTGGTGATCTGGAGGACCCGCACCAGGCCGAGATCAGGGTCGACGTCGACGACCGCGCGGTGGGCGGCGAAGGCGTAGGACACGTGGGCGTCGCCCTGCCCGTCGGCGTCCAGCGGCATGGTCGGAGCGTGGCGGTACTCACGCACCTCCTCGACCGGCCGGCCGTCCAGCGCCTCGGTCAGCGTCAGGCGGAACCTGCCCTCCACGTGGACGACCTCGCCGTCGCGCAGGGTCAGCAGCTTTCGGCGGGCGCCCTGTACCTCCACGCCCCTGGCCTCGGCGACCTGCTCCAACAGGGCATCGCGTACCGCCAGGGCGGCCGCTTGAACGGCGCCGCCGCTCATCCAGGTCTGCCGCGAGGCGCTGGTCGACCCAGCGGAGCCGACCCGCGTGTCGGCCGCCCGCAGCACCACCCGGTCGACGCCGAGGACACTGCGGACGATCTGCTGTGCCAGCGTAACGAACCCCTGCCCGACCTCGGCGGCGGCGCAGTGCACAGTGGCCACCGGCTCCCCGTCGCCGCCCTCCTCCAGGCGCACGGCCGCGGTCGAGAAGTCGTCGAAGCCCTCCGAGTACATCAGGTTCTTGAAGCCGACGGCGAAGCCCACCCCCCGGCGCACATCGGCGTGGTCGGCGGTGCGCCCGGCGCCACCAGGCAGCAGCAACGGATCGTCGGGTCCGCGGCCTTCACTCCCAGCATCCGGCGGCAACGGATGCGCCACCGCCGCCTCGATGCACTCGCGGACCGGTGCCGTGCCGGTGATGCGCTGCCCGGTGATCAGCTCATCGCCGCTGCGCAGGGCGTTGCGCAGCCGCAGCTGCACCGGGTCCATCTGTAGAGCGGCCGCCAGCTTGTCCATCTGCGACTCGTGGCCGAAGCACGCCTGCACTGCCCCGAAGCCGCGCATGGCGCCACAAGGCGGGTTGTTGGTGCGGACCACCCACGCGTCGATGTGCGCGTTGGGGACCCGGTACGGGCCGCAGGAGAAGCAGGCAGCGTTGGCGATGACCGCCGTGGAGGAGGAGGCGTAGGCACCGCCGTCCAGCAGCAGCCGCGCCTCGACCTTGACCAGCTCGCCGGCCTTGGTGGCGGCATGGCGGTACCACATGCGCGCGGGGTGGCGATGGACGTGACCGAAGAAGGACTCCTCGCGCGAGTACAGCATCTTGACCGCCCGCCCGGTGCGCAGCGCCAGCAGGCAGACGTGGACCTGCAGGCTGACGTCCTCGCGGGCGCCAAAGGCACCACCGATCCCCGACAGCGTCAGCCGCACCTGCCCGGGAGGCAGGCCGAGGCAGGCGGCGACCTGGTCGCGGTCGACATGCAACCACTGCGTCGAGATATACAGGTCAACGCCACCGTCGTCGCCGGGGATCGCCATGCCCGACTCGGGACCGAGGAAGGCCTGATCCTGCATGCCGACCGCGTAGCTGCCCTCGACGGTGACCTCGCCGGCCGCTTCGAGGTCGCCGTGGCGGATCGTCAGGTGCCGGAAGACGTTGCCGTCGGGGTGCAGCGGCGGCGCGTCGATCGCCACCTCAGGATCCACGACGGCCGGTGTCGGCTCGTAGTCGACCTCGATGGCCTGCACTGCGCGCCAGGCGATCTCGGGGTGATCGGCGGCGACGGCGGCGACCGCCTCGCCGTGGTAGCGGATCACGTTGGAGGCGAACACGGGCTGGTCGGGGTGCTCGAGACCGTAGTTGGGCTCACCCGGCACGTCGTCGGCGGTGAGGACGGCATGCACGCCCGGGATACGGCGAGCGGCCTCGGTATCGACGCGGCGGATCCGCGCGGCGGGGTGCGGGCTGCGCAAGGTGCGCCCCCACAACATACCGTCCGCCCACAAGTCCGACGAGAAGGCGAACTGTCCCTTGACCTTGGGGATGCCGTCGGGGCGCGACGAACTTGTCCCGACGCCACGGCCAGGAGAACGCTTGCGGTCTCTGCGTGGCGGGGCTTGCGGTGCCGCCGGCGCAAAGGGGGCAGCCGCAGAGACGTGCTGCGGCGTCACGGCCCGGTTCCCGCCCGCTCCTGCTGCACGTCGGCAACCGCCTGCAGGATCCGTCCGTAGCCGGTGCAGCGGCACAGATTGCCCGAGATCGCCTCGCGCACGGTCAGCTCGTTGGCATCAGGCACCCGGTCGAGCAGGTCGTGCACCGCCACGATCAGGCCAGGCGTGCAGAAGCCACACTGGACGGCGCCGGCGTCCAGGAAGTGCCGCTGCACGTCGGACAGTCCCTCACCCGGCTCCAGCCCCTCGACCGTGACGACCTCGGCGTCGACCGCGTCGGCGGCGAGCACGCAGCACGACACCACCAGGGTCCCGTCGAGGAACACCGAGCACGATCCGCACTCGCCCTGGTCGCAGGCGTTCTTGGAGCCGGGAAGGCCCAGGCGCTCGCGCAGCACGTATAGCAGGCTCTCGCCGAGCCACGCCGCCTTGACCGACTCCTGGCGGCCGTTGACGCGTAGAGCGTAGGACTCCGACTCGTCGGCCAGCCGGAAGCCGGCCGGCTCAGCCTCGGCTGCGGCATCAACCTGGCTGCGGCCGGCCTCGGCGTAGCCCGGGTTGTGGTCGGCGGTCATGCGCGCAAACTCCTGGTCAGGGCACGCCGGGCCATCACCTTGACGGTGTGGCGCCGGTACTCGGCGGTGCCCCGGTGGTCGGTGATCGGTTCGGCGGCGCCGGCCGCGAGCTCGGCGAAACGATCGACGGCGTCGGCCTCGGCGTCCAACGCGCTCCAGTCCAGCGCCTCGCTGATGAAGTCCTCGGCCTCGGTCGGGCGCAACGGCCGCGCAGCTACCGAGCCGAAGGCGCAGCGCACCCGCCGGCGGTCGATGTCCACGACCATGGCGCAGCAGGCGATCGAGATCACCATGGCGTTGCGGGTGCCGACTTTGAGGAACTGCTGCGGACCGCGGACGTCGGCGAAGCGCACCTCGCTGATCAGCTCGCCTGGCAGGATCGCGGTCTGTTTCGCCCCGGTGATGAAGTCGGCCAGCGGCAGGCAGCGGGTGCCGCCGGCCGAGGCCAGCACGACATCCGCCTCGACCGCCGCGAGGAACGGCAGGGTGTCACCGGCAGGGCTGGCGGTCCCGACGTTGCCGCCGATGGTCCCGGCGTTGCGGATCTGGGGGGACCCGACCGTTCGCGCGGCGGCCGCCAGGCCAGGTAGGGCCTCGGCCAGCTCGGTCTGCAGCTGCGAGTAAGTGACGTTGGCGCCGAGGACGATCTCATCGCCGTCGGTGCTGTGGGAGCGCAGCTCGGCGACGCGGCGCAGCGCCACGACCTCCGTCGGCCGGCGATGGCCAAAGTTCACCTCAACCATGAAGTCCGTCCCACCCGCCAGCAGCTGCGCGTCGGGCATGGCCGCGAGCGCGTCGACGGCCTCGTCGAGCGTCGTCGGCCGGGCGACCGTCATGCCTCTCCTCGCCGTCTGGTGGTTCCGCGATCCTAGGTCTGCGACCCGAGGTGCTGTGACTTCTGCACCGCAGCAGGGGTAGCAAAGTCACAGCACCCCGGGTTGACACGCCGGTGACCGGCATGGATGTTGCTTGCCATGCCCGACTTCGTCCTGCGGAGCAGGCGGGTCGTCACGCCCGAGGGTGAGCGGCCCGCCGCCGTGCACGTCCGCGCCGGCGTGATCGCCGCCGTCAGTGACTTTGACGACGTGCCGGCGGGAGCGCCGATCGTCGAGGGGTGCGATGCGGCGCTGTTGCCCGGCCTGGTCGACACCCACGTCCACGTCAACGAGCCGGGCCGCACCGACTGGGAGGGGTTCGCGACCGCGACGCGAGCCGCGGCCGCTGGTGGGGTCACCACCCTGCTCGACATGCCGCTCAACAGCATCCCGCCCACGACTACGGCCGCCCATCTGGATGTCAAGCGGGCCGCCGCCGAAGGCCAGTGCTGGGTCGACGTGGGCTTCTGGGGCGGGGCCGTGCCGGACAACGCTTCCGACCTCAAGGCGCTGCACGACGCCGGCGTCTTCGGGTTCAAAGCGTTTCTCGTCGACTCGGGCGTCGACGAGTTCGAGTGCCTGGACACGGCCGCCCTGGCAGCGGTCGCCGGTAAGATGGCGGTGCTGGGCGCCACGCTGATCGTGCACGCCGAGCTTCCCGAGCCGATCGCCGCGGCCAGCGCCGCCCTGGGTCAGGCCGACCCGCGCCGCTATGCCACCTATCTGGCGTCGCGGCCGCCGGCCGCGGAGGAGGAGGCGGTGGCAAAGTTGATCGAGTTGGTGCGGGCGCACGGTATCCGCGTGCACGTGCTGCACCTGTCGGCCGCTGGCGCGCTGGAGCGGCTGCGTGCGGCTCGCGCCGAGGGCCTGAGCATCACCGCCGAGACGTGCCCGCACTACCTGACTCTGGCTGCCGAGGACGTGGCCGACGGGGCGACGGCGCACAAATGCGCTCCGCCGGTGCGCGAGGCCGCCAACCGCGAGCGGCTGTGGGACGGTCTGCGCAGCGGCGCGATCGATTTCGTGGTCAGTGATCACTCGCCCTGCCCGAGCGATCTCAAGCGTCCCGACGACGGCGACTTTTTGCTGGCCTGGGGCGGGATCTCCTCGCTGCAGCTGGGGTTGCGCGTGGTGTGGACCGAGGCCCGTCGGCGTGGCGACACCCTCAGTGACATCGCGCGGTGGATGGCCGAGGGACCGGCACGGTTCGCGGGGCTGGAATGCAAGGGCTCCATCGAGGCCGGCAAGGATGCCGATCTGGTGCTGTTCGACCCGGACGTCGAGTTGACGGTCCGAACGGAGGAGTTGGAGCACCGCCACAAGGTCTCCCCCTATCTCGGGAAGTCCTTGGTGGGGCGCGTGGCCGCCACCTGGGTGGGTGGGGCGCGCGTCCAGCGCAACGGACACGTCGCCGGCGATCCCGTCGGGCGACTGCTGGAACGCACGTGACCAGGCATGGAGCCGAAGGTGGTAGTCGCCTGTGACCGCTCACGCGGGCATGAGCGGTAATGGCGTGACCACCGCGTCCGCCGCGTCCGACACGCAAGACTTCACCGGGATGGTCGACCTGGCCGCCGTGCGGCTCGGCGGGATGGCGCTGGCCGCCAACGACGAGTACTTCGCCGCCAAGGAGAACCTCCTGCTGGCACGACCGCCGACCTTCGACCCGCACCGCTACAGCGACCGTGGCAAGCAGATGGACGGCTGGGAGACCCGGCGCCGCCGCGAGCCCGGCCACGACTGGTGCGTGCTGCGCCTCGGCGTGCCGGGCGTCGTCCGCGGCGTGGTAGTCGACACCAGCTTCTTCCGCGGCAACTACCCCGACCGCTGCTCGTTGGACGGCTGCGCCGCCGATGACGCGCTGGCCGCCGACGACCTGGCCGACGCTGAATGGTTCCCGCTGCTGGGCGAGACACCCCTGACGGGTGACACGCGCAACGCCTTCTCGATTGAGGCGTCGCAGCGGGTCACCCACTTGCGGCTCAACATCTTCCCCGACGGTGGGGTGGCGCGGCTGCGGGTCCACGGCGAGCCGCTGCCCGACCTGCGCCGGCGGGTCGACGCCGGTGGCCGGCTGGATTTGGCGGCGGTGGTCAACGGCGGGACGGTGCCGACCTGCAGCGACATGTTCTTCTCGCCAGGCCACAACCTGGTCACCGTTGGCGACGGCCGCGACATGGGCGACGGCTGGGAGACCCGCCGGCGGCGCGGACCGGGTCACGACTGGGCGATCGTGCGGCTGGCCACCCAGGGCGTCATCGAGCGCGTCGAGGTCGACACCACCAACTTCAAGGGCAACTACCCGGACCGCTGCTCACTGGAGACGTGCGACGCCGGGAACGTGGCCGTCCCGCCGGACGACGCCGAGTGGCACGCCCTCCTGGCGCCGAGCAGGCTCGGCCCGCACGCCCGGCATGTCTTCGACGTGGGCGGCGCTCGGCCCGCGACCCACGTCCGGCTCAACATCTTCCCCGACGGCGGCGTGGCCCGGCTGCGCCTGCACGGTGCGATCACCGAGGCCGGTTGGCGTTCGACGGGGGTGCGCTGGCTCAACGCGCTGCCCGCGCCGGCGTTCGCCGACGAGGTCAGCACCTGCTGCGCGTCAACCGCATGGGCGGCGGGGCTGGCCGAAACTCGGCCGTTCGCCGACTTCGACGCCCTACTGGCGGCCGCCGACCAGGCCTGGGAGGCCACGGGCCCCGAAGACTGGCAGCAAGCGTTCGCGGCCCACCCGCGCATCGGCGCATCGATCAGCGCAACGCCGGGGCGGGGAACAGCCGACCGTGAGCAGGGACGGGGGTGGTCCCAGCATGAGCAGTCGGGGACGCAGGCGGCCTCGCCGGAAACCCTCGAGGCGCTGGCTGAGGGCAACCGCGCATACGAGCAGCGCTTCGGGCATGTCTTCCTGATCTGCGCCACGGGCCGTTCCGCCGACGAGATGCTCGCCGCCCTGCGGACCCGGATGGGCAACGAACCCGACACCGAGCTGCGGGTGGCCGCCGAGGAGCAGCGCAAGATCACGCGCCTGCGGCTGGCCAAGCTGGTCCTGTCGAGGGCGGCGACATGAGCCTCAGCACGCACGTGCTCGACACCGCAACCGGCCTGCCCGCCGCCGGCGTGGCGGTGACGCTCGAGCGGCGGACCGACCAGGGCACCTGGCAGCAGGTCGGTGGCGGCGAAACCGGCGAGGACGGCCGCATTGCTGACCTGCTGGGTGCCGCGCCGACGGCGTCTGGCCACCACCGGCTCACCTTCGACACCGGGACCTACCTCGGCGACGACGCGTTCTATCACGAGGTGACGGTGACCTTCGTGGTCGCCGACCCCGCGCAGCATCATCACGTGCCGCTGCTGCTGAGCCCGTACGGCTACACCACCTACCGAGGGAGCTGACCGATGGCCATCGCGCTGGGTGCCAACCGCTACGGCAAGTCGGGCATCCGCCTGGTCACCGTCGACCGCGACGGCGAGCGGCACGCCTTCACCGATCTCACCATCGACGTGCGCCTGGAGGGCGTCTTCACGCCGGCGCACGCCGAGGGCGACAACTCGGCGATCCTGCCCACCGACACCATGCGCGGCGCCTGCTACGCGCTGGCGCGTGAAGAGCCGGTGGGCTCGCCCGAGTCCTTCGGCCTGCGCCTGACCGCCTACCTGCTGGAGGCCGCCCCCGCCGCCAAGCGCGCCACCGTCTCGCTACTGCAGCAGCCATGGGAGCGAATCGCCGGCGACCATCCGTTCGGCTTCACGCGGGCGGGCGGCGGGTTGCGCACGGCCATCGTCAGCCGCGGCCGGGACGGCGACGACGACGACGACGTCGAGGTGGCCGCCGGGGTCGCGGACCTGTACGTGCTCAAGACCACCGGCTCGGCGTTCACCGGTTACCTCGTCGACCGCTACACCACGCTGTCGCCGGCTGCGGACCGGATCCTGGCCACGTCGGTGACCGCGACCTGGCGCTACACCCGTCTCGGCCTTGATTACTCCCAGTGCGCCGACGAGGTCCGCCGGGCGGTGCTGGACGCCTTCGCCGGGCACGACGACAGCCAGTCGCTGCAGCACACCCTGTGGGTGATGGGCGAGGCAGTGCTGGCCGCGTGCCCTGACGTCGGCGATATCCACTTTTCTCTGCCGAACCAGCACCACGTGCCCGCCGATCTGTCGCCCTACGGCATGGACAACCCGAACCAGGTCTTCGTCGCCACCGATCGTCCATTCGGCGTCATCGAGGGCACGGTCACCCGCGCACAGCGATGACGCGCTCGCTGGATCCGGCGACGCTGCGGGACCTGTTCGACCGGGTCGCAAGTGCAGCCGCCGAGGACGTGGACGCCCATCCCGGCGATCCCGCCGGGCGCCAGCCGGTCCACACCCTGTACGTGCCGGCTGACCGCTTCTCGGCGGGCACCGTCGCTGAGATGGGCGCCGAGGCGCGACGGCTGCTGGAGGCCCACGCCGCCACTCCGGCGTCCTTCGCCGCCGCCTTTGGGATCGCGCAAGGATTGGCCGAGGCCGTTCGCCAGCGAGTCACCGCCAAACTGCGCGACGAGCCGGTTGAGGACCTGCGCATCGACTTCGAGGACGGCTACGGCGTCCGCGACGACGTCACCGAGGACGAGCACGCCGCCGCCGCGGCGATCGTCGTCGCCGAGGCCATGGGCGCCGGCACCCTGACGCCGTTCGTTGGACTGCGGGTCAAGTCCTTCTGCGACGGCCTGGTGCAGCGCAGCGTGCGCACCCTCGACGTGTTCCTGACCGCCCTGCTGGAGCGGACCGGTGGGCGACTTCCAAGCGGATTCGCCGTCACCTTCCCCAAGATCATCGCCCCCGAGCATGTCGAGGGCTTCGCCGAGGTCTGCGCCCGGCTGGAGACCGCCCTTGGTTTGGCCGCCGGCCTGCTGCGCTTCGAACTGCAGGTCGAGACCACCCAGTCGATCGTCGACCGTGACGGGCGGCTGGCATTACCGGCACTGGTCGCCGCTGGGGGCGGCCGCGTCTCGGCGGCGCACTTCGGGGTCTTCGATTACACCGCCGCCTGCGGGCTGCTGCCCGCCGAGCAGCGCAGCACCCATCCGGCCTGCGACTTCGCCCGCCACGTGCTGCAGACCACCCTGGCCGGAACGGGGGTGCGGCTGTCGGACGGCTCCACCAACGTGGTCCCCGCTGGCGATACGCGCGCCGACGTCCTCGCGGCCTGGAAGGTCCACGCCGCCGGCGTCCGCCACTCATGGGCGCACGGGTACTACCAAGGCTGGGACCTGCACCCGGCACACCTGCCAAGCCGCTTCGCGACGGTCTACGCGATCCTGCTCGGCGGCCTCGACGACGTGTTAGCCCGTATCAAGGCTTGGACGGCGCAGTCGGCCGCGGCGGGCGTGCTCGACGAGCCCGCCACCGCCCGTGCGCTGCTCACCCACCTGCGCCGCGCCATCGACTGCGGCGCGATTCCCGAAGCCGAGGCGCTTGACCGCGCCGGCATCGACCCCGCCATCCTTCGCCCTGAACCCGGGGTGCTGTGACTTTGCTACCGCAGCGGTGCAAAAGTCACAGCACCCCGGTTGGGGTGTTGGCTAGGGTGTGGCGATGCAGGAGCGGGAGGTCCTTGACTGGGCCGGGTTCGGCGTCGCCGGGCAGGAGCTGGCGCAGCAGGTCGCCGACGATGGGTACCGGCCTGAGATCATCCTTGGCATCGCGCGCGGCGGCTTGCCGGTGGCGGGGTCGATCGCCTACGCCCTGGCGGTCAAAAGCTGCTTCATCCTCAACGTCGAGTACTACACCGGCGTCGACCAGCGGCTCGACGCGCCGGTGGTCCTGCCGCCGATCCTCAACCTCGACGAGGCCAGTGGCGCCCGTGTCCTGATCACCGACGATGTCGCGGACACCGGCCATACGCTGGCGCTCGTGCGTGACCTGTGCGCTGGCAAAGTCGCCGAAACGCGAGTCGCAGTGTTGTACGAGAAGCCGCGCTCGGTGGTCCGCAGCGACTACGTGTGGCGCCGCACCGAACGCTGGATCGAGTTCCCCTGGTCCAGCCAACCGGCGCTGGTCGACGCCCCGACCCGCTATCAGGCGACGGCCACCTCGCAGACCTGATCAGCGCTGGCGCCGGGCCTCATCGGCGCAGCTGCCCGCCGTCTCGCTTGTCGTCAAGCGCCGGCGCGGAGGCCGGCTAGGACCACACCCGGCGCCGTGGCCGGCTAAGACCACAGCCGACGCGCCCGGCGAGCCAGCTGGGTGCGGTGCTGCTCGATCGACCCGTGGACCAGGGCCCCGTCGCGCACGATTGCCTGGCCGTCCACCAGCACGTGACGTGCCCGCCGGTCGGGTCCGAGGACCAGTCCGGCAAGGGGGTCGGAGACGTCCGCCAGATCCTCGGCCGGCCATATGGCCACATCCGCGCGACACCCGGGCGAAAGCGATCCGATGTCGTCGCGACCGAGGCAACGCGCCCCGCCCTCGGTGGCCAGCCGCAGCGCGTCGGCGGGGCCGAAGGTGGCCGGCCGCCCGTTGCGCTGCCGGGCGGTGTGCAGCGACTGGCGCAACTCGGCGAACAGCCCACCCGCCTCATTGGACGCTGCCCCGTCGACGCCGAGGCCGACCGGCACGCCTGCGTCCTCCAGGTCGGTGACGCGGCACAGGCCGGCGCCCAGCCGCGCGTTGCTCGACGGGCAGTGCGCCACGCCGGTGCTCGCCTCCCCGAGCCTGCGGATCTCGGCGTCGTCGAAGTGGACCCCGTGCGCCACCCACACGTCGCCGGCGATCCAGCCGAGGTCATCGAGAACGGCCAGCGGTCGCCGCCCGAACCGCCGCACGCAGTCGGTCTGCTCGTCGACGGTTTCGGCGAGGTGGGTGTGCAGCCGCAGGCCGCGACGGCGGGCGAGGGCGGCGGACTCGCGCAGCAACTCCGGCGACACGCTGAACGGGCTGCAGGGCGCGACCGTGACGCTGATCCGCTCGCCGTCGTGCCAGCGGTCGGCGACCCGCTCGGTGGAGGTCAGGATGGCGTCGAGGTCCTCAACCACGGCGTCGGGCGGCAGGCCACCGTCGGACTCGCCGAGATCCATGGAGCCGCGAGCCAGGTGTAGGCGGATGCCGACGGCCGTGGCCGCCTCGGCGATGGCGTCGAAGACGCTGTCGTCGCCGTGGGGGACCAGGTAGTGGTGGTCGGCGGCGGTGGTGCAGCCGGTCAGGGCCAGCTCGCTCAAGCCCAGCAGTGCGGCGGCATGCACGTCGGCCACGTCCAGCCGCGCCCACACCGGGTACAGCTCGGTCAGCCAGCCGAACAGGTCACAGTCGACCGCCCGGCCGCGGGTCATCCACTGGTACAGGTGATGGTGGGTGTTGACCAGACCCGCGGTGACGATGTCGCCGTCGCAGCGCAGCACCCGGTCATCTGGCTCGGCGGCGACCTCGCCGATCGCCTCGATGAGCCCGTCACGGATGGCCATGTCACCTGGCCAGCGCGCCCCCCGAAGGACCAGCCTCGCCGCGGTGCTCCGGGGAGTGCCGACACTGGCGACCATGTCCGCTGAGTATCCGGCAGGCCGCATCGATGTCAACGCATGCCCGCCCGCTCGGAACCCCCGTGGACTCGGCAACGAGGTGGCGGAAAGGTTACGGCTAGATGGCCGTTAGATGGCGGCCAGGTTGCGCTCCGTCGGATTCTCCGCACAATACGGTTCGTGGGACGGCTGTGCGGCACCGCCGCTTGGCACGCCCATGTCCATGGGCCGTACAGGAGCCGACTCGCCGATGCGCTTTCGCCTGGTGCCGACGAACGACCACTTCTTCGTCCTCTTCCGATCGGCGGCCGCAAACGCCGCTGAGTGCAGCGGCCACCTCGTGCGACTGGTGTCGGGAGGCCCGGACGCCGCCGGTGCCGCGCAGGCGGTGATCGCAGCGGAGCGCACCGGTGACGCCGTGATCCGTGCCATCCTCGAGCGGCTGGCCTCGGCGTTCGTTACTGGCTGGACGGTCACCAGCACCGGGTAGCTGACGAGCCGATCCTCCTGCTCGAAGACCTGGACGCCCGCGCCCTCGGCATGGCGTAGCACCTCCGCCCGCCACGCGCCCGAGGCCAGATGCTCCTCGTCGTCGAACCGCCACATCCGGGCGACCGCGGCGGTTCGGTCGTGGACGGCGGCCCCGAGCTCGGCCACGTTCTGCAAGGCCTTGCGCAGGTCGCGCAGCTCGCCGGTTGTGGCCTTGGCGCGGCCTTTCCTGAGCTCGGCCGTGAGGGCCGCGACAGTCTTGGCGGCTGCGGCCAGCTCGGCCTCCGCCTCGGCCAGCGCATCCTCGAGCTGCTCTCCCATTGATCCTCCAAACGTGGTGAGGGCCGCACGCGCGGCAGGGGCAGTGTTCCCGAGCCCTGGGTCCCCGGCAATGGCCGGTCAGGGGATGACCCCCGTAACCGAGCACCATACGCTTGCAGGACGTTCACTTCCGAATCGCCACGCTATCGCTACGCTGGCTTCCGTTATCGCTGTTCTCACTACGTTGGTTTGCATATTCATGCCTCGAAGACCATCCACTCCATGGCCGACCGCACCGGGAACGGTGTTCTTCGGCGGTGTCGCCTCGGCGGCCACGCTGTCCCGCGCCGTCACGGCCGGCCGCATCCGGCGCCTAGCCCGGAGTGTCTACACCGCGGACCTGCGTGCCGACCCCGCCAGCATCATCGAACGCAACCGGTGGACCATCCTGGCCGAACTCGTGCCGGACGCCCTGATCGCCGACCGCTCGGCCGCCGAGAACGGCATGCCGGCGGCAGGGGTCTTGCACATCGTCTCGGCGACGCGATCTCGCGAGCTCCGGCTCCCCGGCCTCACGGTCAGCCCTCGACCCGGGCCCGGCCCGCTGGACGACGATCAACCCTGGGCAGCCGGCCTCCGCATCACCTCAGACGCCCGCACACTTGTTGATAACCTTGCCGTCACACGCGCCCGCGGGACCAAGGCCGCAAGGACACTCACACGTGTTGAACTCGACGATTGGGTCGTCTCGAAGGCACAGCTGCGTTCTGAGGGGTGGCTTCAAAGCCTGCGGGACCGTGCGATCGCCGTCGCTGAGCAGCTCGGCGTGCCCGAGCGTGGCGCTCAAGTCGAGGCCCTCGTCGGCGCCGTCGCTGGCACACGTCCAGTAGGTCAGGGCGCTGGACGGTTACTCGCCGCCCGTGCCACCGGTGAGGAATACGACCCGCGCCGGATCGAGGCCTTCGACGACCTGGCGCGCTACCTCGCGGCCATGCCCACCGACGCCGACGTCCCTACCGACCTGCCCGCTGTAGCGGGCGACCTCGACGGCACGATGCCGTTCTTCGAGGCGTACTTCTCCAACTTCATCGAGGGCACCGAGTTCTCGGTTGAGGAGGCGGAGCGCATTGTGGAGGGTGGGCAGATCCCCGCGAACCGCCCTGGCGACGCGCATGACGTGCTCGGGACGTACCGCATTGTCACGGATCCCGTCGACCGCGCGACAGTTCCCGCTAATGCCGAACAGCTGCTGGAGCTACTGCGGCGACGTCACACCGCCATCATGGGTGGCCGCCCCGAGAGGCGACCGGGGGAGTACAAAGCACGCCGGAACCAGGCCGGCTCTTACGTGTTCGTCGATCCCGCCTTGGTGGTCGGCACATTGGCGGAAGGATTTCGACGAGTCGTCGATCTGCCCGAGGGGTTCGCCCGCGCCGCCTTCCAGCTGTTCCTGGTGTCAGAGGTCCATCCCTTCGACGACGGCAACGGTCGTGTCGCCCGTGCCGTCATGTGCGCAGAGTTGTCGGCGGTCGGGCAGGCGCGAATCTTGATCCCGACGGTCTTCCGCAACGAGTACCAGACGGCGCTGCGGGCGATGTCCCGTGACAGGCGAAGCAATCTGTATGTCAGGACCCTGGCCAAGGCGTGGCGCTGGACGGCCGGCATGCCCTGGCATGACAGAGCAGCCGTTGACGGTCGCCTGGCAGCCACCAATGCACTGGTGGACTCTATGGACGCCGAGCGATCGGGCGTGCAACTGGAAATGCCATGACGGCGACCTCGGACGCCCGCGACCGGACCAGGGAACGCGGTTAGGCTGACCGCCTCGCGGGAGGTGGATGCATGGACGTCGCCACGGCGCTGGAGCGGTTGCCCAAGGTCGAGTTGCACTGCCATGTCGAGGGCACGATGCGGCCCGGAACGGTCGTGGAGCTCGCGCGCAAGAACGGGCTGGCCCTGCCCACCTCCGATCCCACCGAGCTGTACGCCTACGCCAGCCTCGACACCTTCCTCGAGGTCTTCTGGCTGGTGCAATCGGTCCTGAGCGACCGCGACGACTGGGCTCGGCTGGCCTACGAAAGCGTCATTGACGGGGCGACGCACGGGTTGGTCTACCGCGAGACGTTCTTCACTCCGGCGCGGCACCTCGACAGCGGTCAGGACCTCGCCGAGATCATCGCCGGGCTGGCCGAGGGCCTGGCCGCCGGCGAGGCGGAGACCGGCGCGCGCGTGGCGCTGATCGCCGACATCGATCGGGCCTACGGTCCAGGGCCGGGCCTTGAGATGGTGCGCCGACTGGTGGAGCTGCGCCGGGCCGGCAGCCCCGGAATGGAGCGGATCCTGGGAATCGGCTTGGACTCGACAGAACTCGGGGTCGATCCCACCGCCTTCGCCGAGGCCTTCGCGCTGGCTGGCCGCGAACGCCTACGGCGCACATCCCATCAGGGTGAGGACACCCCGCCGGCCACCATCGCCGCCGGGGTGGATGTGCTCGGGTGCGAGCGCATCGACCACGGCCTGTCGATCCTTGACGACAAGGAGCTGACGGCGCGTGTCGCCGACGCGCGCATCCCGTTGACGGTCTGCCCGAGCTCCAACATCCGCATCGCCAACAAGGTGGAGCGCCTCGAGCTGCACCCGTTCCCGCAGATGCGCGAGGCGGGGCTGCTGGCCACGCTCAACACCGATGACCCGGCGTTGACCGGCCTCGACCTGGGCTATGAGTACCGCTCGGCCGCCGAAGCGTTCGGCTACGGCTGGACGGACATGGTGCAGATCGCCGTCGATGGCGTCGAGGCGTCGTGGCTGGACGAGCCCGAGAAGGGGGCGCTGCGTGCCTGGGTGCTCGAAGAGGCGCAGCGCCTCCGACCCGACGAGGGCTGAGTCCGGTCCCGCCAGGGTTGGCGTAGTTCGACCGTCACGGCCCAGCCGTCTGACATCTGAGGGCTTCGTTCGTATCCTGCGCTGCAAGCTAGTTGTGTCCTCGAGATGGAGTCAGCTTCGTGCACCGCGTCCTCAGCGGCATCCAGCCCAGCGGCGACCCGCACATCGGCAACTACCTGGGCGCGTGGGTGCGGTGGGTCGGTGAGCAGGTGGCCGGGCACTTCTTCTGCATTGTCGACCAGCACGCGATCACGGTGCCCTTCGACCCCGCCGACCTGCGGCAGCGGACGGTGGACCTCGCGACCTGGCTGCTCGCCGCCGGACTCGACCCCGACGTCTGTACGCTGTTCGTGCAGTCCCAGGTGCCCGAGCACACCGAGCTGGCGTGGAACCTCAACTGCGTCGCCACCATGGGCGAGCTGTCGCGCATGACCCAGTTCAAGGAGAAGTCTGAGGGCCGCGACTCGGTCAGCGTTGGGTTGTTCGACTATCCGGTCCTGCAGGCGGCCGACATCTTGCTGTATCAGGCCGAGCAGGTCCCGATCGGCGCCGACCAGCGTCAGCATGTGGAACTGACCCGGGATCTGGCGGCGCGCTTCAACCACCGCTTCGGCGACACCTTCACGCTGCCGCAACCGACGTTCCCCACCGCCGGCGCGCGGGTCATGGACCTGCAACTGGTGGACAAGAAGATGTCCAAGTCACTTGGTCCTGCCGGCACGCTGCTGCTCAATGACGACGAGGCGACAACTCGCAAGAAGCTGATGCGAGCGGTGACCGACTCCGGCTCAGAGGTCCGGGCGGCCCCTGACAAGCCCGGTGTGACCAACCTGCTGGATCTGCTCGCCGCCGTCACCGGCGCGACCGTGCCAGAGCTGGAGGATCGCTACTCCGGCAAGGGCTACGGCGATTTCAAGGCCGACCTCGCCGAGGCCGTCAACGGGGTGCTGCGGCCGGTACGCGAGCGCCACAAGGAGCTGTCGAATGACCCGGGCGCCGTCCGCGACGCGTTGCGTAAGGGCGCGGACCGGGCGCGCGAGGCTGCGGTGCCGACCATGGAGACCGTTCGCGAGCGCCTCGGTTTTCTGCGCTGAGCCCCGAGGCGCTGTGAGTTTTCCACCCCGCGGGTGCAAAGGTCACCGCATCTCGGAGCCCGCCGCGTGAACATCGTCAGCCTCGAGCGGGTGAGGCTGCGCTATGCCGAGAAGCAGGTCCTCGACGAGGTCAGCCTCGGCATCGACGACCGCGACCGCATGGGAGTCATCGGACGCAACGGCAGCGGCAAGTCGACGCTGCTCAAGGCGGCCGCCGGGCTGGTGGCGCCCGACAGCGGCCGGGTCGTGCACGGCTCCGGGCTGCGTATCCGCTACGTCGCACAGGAGCCCGACCTCGATCCCAGCCGCTCGGTCCGCGAGGCCGTGCTGGCCGGTCCGGCCCAGTTCGACCCGCTCGCCGACCGCGCCGACGTGCAGCGAGAGCAGCGCTACGTGGCACTGCTGCACCGGCTCGGTCTGGACGAACCTGAGCGCAAGGTCGGCGAGTTGTCGGGCGGCCAGCGCAAGCGGGTCGCCTTGGCCGCCGCGCTGGCCGACGAGGCCGATCTGCTTGTCCTCGACGAGCCGACCAACCACCTCGACGTCGATGTCGTCGAGTGGCTGGAGTCCGAGCTGTCGTCGCGGCCGACGGCGCTGCTGCTCGTCACCCACGACCGCTACCTGCTGGACCGTGTCGCCAACCGCATCGTCGAGATCGAAGGCGGCTCGCTGCACAGCGGGCACGGGTCCTACGCCGACTACTTGCGGGCACGGGCCCTGCGCGTCGAGCAGTCAGCAGCCAACGAGCGCCGGCGCGCCAACCGTGCGCGCGTCGAGCTGGCTTGGTTGCAGCGGGGTCCGCAAGCGCGCACTACCAAGGCCCGCTACCGGGTGGAGCGCGCGCACGAACTGCTCGACACCGGCCCCCCGGTCGGTCCGGACGAGATCGCTATCGAGTTGCCGTCACGGCGGCTCGGCTCCAAGGTGGTCAACCTGCACAACGCCGGCAAGCGCTACGGCGAGCGGGTCGTGCTGCGCGGCGTGGAGCGGCGCCTGAAGCCGGGCGACCGCATCGGCATCGTGGGGCCCAACGGCAGCGGCAAGACGACGCTGCTGCAACTGATCGCCGGCCGGTTGGAGCCGGACACCGGCAAGGTGGTGGTGGGCGACACGGTCGCGGTCGGCTGGTACGGGCAGGACCCTCGGCCCCTGCCGGGCGATCAGCGGCTGCTCGACGCCGTCGGTGAGGTCGTGCTGGAGACCCGGCTGCTCAGCGGGCGGACCATCTCGGCGGGGATGCTGCTGGAGCGCTTCGGGTTCCCGGCCGACGCACAACGCGCACACGTCGGCGAGCTGTCGGGCGGGGAGCGCCGGCGCCTGGAGCTGCTGCTGGTTCTCGCCGAGGCCCCCAACGTCCTGCTGCTCGACGAGCCGACCAACGACTTGGACCTGGACACCCTGGCGGTGCTCGAGGAGTACCTCGACGACTGGCCGGGGGTGCTGGTGGTCGCCAGCCACGACCGCTACTTCCTGGACCGCGTCTGTTCGGACCTGCTCGCCATCGAGCCGGACGGCGGCGTCCGCCACCATCCCGGCGGGTGGACGGCCTGGCGCCGCTCACAGGCCGAACGCGCGCGTGAGACTCGGCGACGCCAACGCGAGGAAGCGGCACCGCCGCCGAACACAGCCCAACCCAGCGGCGCCGCACGGGCACGCAAGCTGACTTACGGCGAGCGGCGGGAACTGACCCGGCTGGAGCGGCGGATCCCCGAACTCGAGCAGCGCAAGGCCGCACTGGCAGAGCGGCTGCAGGCTGCCGGCGACGACTATGCGGCTGCGCGCACGTCGGGCGACGAGCTGATGGCGCTGCTGGCCGATCTCAAGGTCGCCGAGGCACGCTGGTTGGAGCTGGCCGAGCTCGTGGACACCGCCTGACTCAGTGGCGTCGGCGCCCTGCGAAACTGCGATAGGCCAGCAACGCGATGACCGCGCCGAGCACCGCCCCGATGAAGTTGTTGCTGGCCCGCAGATCGAGCTCGCCATTGAAGATCATGCTGCCGAGGAGACCACCCATGAACGAGCCGGCGACACCGAGCAGGGTCGTGCCGACACAACCCATGGGGTCGCGGCCGGGCACCAGGAAGCGCCCGAGCAGTCCCGCGAAGAATCCGACGACCAGGAAACCGATGAGGCTGAACATGCGACTCTCGTCTTGTGTCCTACCGCTGCGCTACAGGGGGCCATCCTGCCCGATAAGGCCCTCGCCACGCGAAGCAACGTGCCGGAGGCTGCGGTGATGCAGCAGCCGCTGGTCTGGGTCGACCTCGAGATGACGGGGCTTGACCCCGAGCGTCACCATATCGTCGAGATCGCGGTCATCGTCACCGACGGTGCGCTTGACCGCATGGAGGAGGGGCCCGATCTGGTAGTGGCCGCGCCAGCCGGCGCGCTGGAGGCCATGGACCCGGTGGTGGTGCGCATGCACCAGGCGTCGGGGCTGATCGGCGAGATCCGAGCGGCCACCATGACCGTCGAGCAGGCCGAGGTCCAGGTGCTGCGCTTCCTCACCGAGCACGTGCCCGATTCGCGCTCGGCGCCGCTGGCGGGCAACAGCGTCCACGCCGACCGCGCGTTCCTGCGCCGTCACATGCCCGAGTTGGAGGCCTACGTGCACTACCGCAACGTCGATGTGTCGACGATCAAGGAACTCGCCCGGCGTTGGTATCCCGAGACCTTCGAGGCCGCGCCAGCCAAGGGCGACGACCACCGCGCCCTCGCCGACATCCGGGCGTCCATCGAGGAGCTGCGCTACTACCGCCGTTCGGTGTTCCGCTGACCCACAGGAGCCGTGCATGCCCATTACCGACGAGCAGTCCATCACCCGCGAGGAGCTGGCGCTCGCCGCGCGCAACCATGGGATGCCGCTGGAGGCGCTGCGCTACGACATCACCCCGACCGGCCTGCACTATCTCCTGATCCACTACGACATTCCCGTGGTGGACGCGGCGACCTGGCACCTGGAGCTGGACGGCAGCGTGGACCGGCCGTTGTCATTGTCGTTGGACGAGCTGATGACACGTCCCGCTGTCACGCAACCGGTCACCATGGAGTGCGCCGGCAACGGCCGGGCGCAGTTGTCGCCGCGCCCGATCAGCCAGCCCTGGCTGCTGGAGGCGGTCGGCACCGGGCAGTGGACCGGCACCGCGCTGGCACCGCTGCTGGAAGAGGCCGGGGTCAGCGATGACGCCGTCGATGTCGCCTTCACCGGCCTTGATCGCGGCGTCGAGGGTGGCGTCGAGCAGGACTACGTTCGAGGCCTGGCGGTGTCCGAGGCGCGACGGCCGGAGGTGCTGCTCGCCTACGCGCTCAACGACCAGCCGCTGCCGCCCCAGCACGGCTACCCGCTGCGCCTGCTCCTGCCCGGCTGGTACGGCATGGCCCAGGTCAAGTGGCTGCGTCGGATCACCGTGCTCGACGAGCCGTTCACCGGCTATCAGAACGTCGCGGCATACCGCTACCGCCGCACCGAGGAGGACGAAGGTGCGCCGGTCACCCGCATGGCCTGCCGGTCGCTGATGGCGCCGCCGGGCATCCCGGACTTCCTGTCACGCCGGCGGCACCTGGGACCAGGCCCCTGCACCATCGTCGGCAAGGCCTGGTCGGGCTGGGCGCCGATCGAGCGTGTCGAGGTCAGCGTCGACGGCGGGCGGAGCTGGCAGGCGGCCGACGTGGGCAAAGCCGTCGGGGCCGGAGCGTGGCATCCGTGGACCTATTCCTGGCCGGACGTCGAGCCCGGCGACTACGAGTTGTGCTGCCGCGCCAGCGACGCGGTCGGCAACTCCCAGCCCAACACGCCGGACTGGAACGTCGGCGGCTACGCCGTCAACGCCGTCCAACGGGTCGCGGTGACGGTGGCCGCCGACCGCTCTTGAACACCTCGAGTTTGGCCGCGTCGGTCAGCAGGCCAAGGTCGTGCAGCACGTCGCCGTCGACCACGAGCAGATCGGCGGCCTTGCCCGCCTCGATGGTGCCGATCTCGTCGGCGAGGTCGAGCAGCTCGGCGTTGGTTCGCGTTGCGGCGACCAGCGCGCCGAGCGGGCCCAGCACCTGTGCCTTGAGGACCAGCTCGCGGGCCTTGTGGACGTGCAGCGGCCCCAGCAGGTCGGATCCCGAACCGATGCGCACCCCCGCCTGCAAGGCGTGGCGCAGGCCCGCCAGTCCCTGTTCCCGCGCCTCGTTGATCTTGGCGATGTTGGCAGCGGGCACCCCGTAGTCGGCGCCCTCGCGGGCCAGCGCGTCGTAGGTCACCAGGGTCGGGACCAGGAAGATCCCCGCGTCCGCCAGGGCGCGAGCCGTCTCGGCGTCGATGAGGTTGCCGTGCTCGACCGAGCGGACGCCGGCGGTGATGCAGTTACGCACCGCTGCCGAGGAGTAGGCATGCGCCAGGACGTAGGTGCCGGCGGCGGCGGCCTCGTCGACGGCCGCGCGCAGCTCGTCGACCGAGTACTGGGTGGTGTCGAGCTCGTCGGTGGGTGACATCGCGCCGCCGCTGGCCATGACCTTGATCTGGTGGGCGCCGGTGCGAAGCTGCTCGCGCACGGCCTTGCGGACCTCGTCCACGCCGTCGGCAACCACTGAGCGCATGCCGACCGAGGGGCAGTAGACCGCCGGCGCGGCGTGCTCGGTGCGCCGGCGAGGATCGCCGTGCCCGCCGGTCTGTGAGATCGGTGCGCCGCTGACCCGCAGCCGTGGTCCATGCACCAGCCCTTCGTCGATGGCATCGGCGAAGCCACGGTCGGCGCCGCCGGCGTCGCGAGCCGTCGTGAAGCCCTGGGCCAGCGTCTCGGTAAGGATCCGTGCGGTGTGCAGCGTGGCCAGTGACGGCGGGTAGGCGCGGTGCTGTTCGAGGATGTTCACGTCGATGGCCGCGGCGTGGACGTGGGCGTCGATCAGGCCCGGGATGAGCGTGCGCCCGGCGCAGTCGACGGTCTCGGCCGCCTGTCCCCGGTACGGTCGATCGCCGGAGGTGACCTCGCTGATGCGGTCGCCGTCGACGACGACGGTGGCGTGCTCGCGCGGTTGCGCGCCGGTGCCGTCGACGAGCGTGGCGTCGCTGAAGACGGTCACCATGTCGTGTGGCCTACCGCTTCGCTGCGTGTGGTCATGTCCCGCATGTCAGCGCCTTCCGACGGCGATCAGGCGCCGGCTGTCCATCGTCAAGTCCGATCCGCCCTCGCCGTACAGGGCCGCCGCTGAGAACCCAGCCTCGTGCAGCCACGCGCGCCACTCCGGGCCGGTCAGGGTGCGCACGAAGTAGCGCAGCGTCCGCGACCGTCCATCGCGCAGGATCGTGCGCTCGTTGAGGGTGCGGCCGGTCTCGGCGTCGTAGTCGTGCTGGTCGATCATCCAGTCGTCGCCGCGACGCAGGGAGAACTCCTCCTGCCAGTTGCGCACCAGCGACAGCAGGTGGTGCTGGTCGGCGTAGAACATCCCGCCGGCGCGCAGCACGCGTGCGGCCTCGCGGAGGACGCTGCGGTTGCCCTCGTCGTCGAAGTAGCCGAAGGCGGTGAAGACGCAGACGATCCGGTCGAAGCTCGCGTCGGCGAATGGAAGCTCGCGCATGTCGCCGTGGAGGTAGTCAACGGTCACGCCGGCCGCCTCGGCGTCAGCACGAGCCCGGTCAAGGAACACCGTCGACGCGTCGAGGCCGGTGACCTGGCAGCCGCCAGCCGCCAGCCGGTTGGCGATCCGCCCGTGCCCGCAGGCAAGGTCCAGCACCGTCATGCCGGGTTGCAGCTCCAGCAGCTCCCACAGCAGCTCGACGGTGGCCTCGCTGCGCTCGTCGTTGAGCATCGGCTCGTAGAAGTGCAGATAGTCGGCGTCGAACAGCTCATCGAAGTCGAACGGCGGCGTCTGCTCCACCAGCAGCTCCTCTGCGCTCATCAAGTGGATTCCACGCATTCAACTGGCGTCTCGCCTGGCTGGTCGACCGCGTGTGCCACGGCGACGGTCCCGCCCTTTCGCCCGCGTACCGCCACAAAGGCTGTGGCCGCCGACACGAAGCACAAGCCTGCGGCCAGCAGCATCGCCCTGCGGAACGTCGGGGTCGTGACCTGCCCGCCGCTGATGCCCGCAGCCAGGGGCAGCAGCGCCACGGCCAGCAGGCCAGCCAGCCGTGCGAAGACGTTGTTGACACCGGAGGCGATGCCCGCGTGGCGCGTCGCCACCGAGGTGATAGCCGTCGTCGTCAGGGGTGCGACCGTGATGGCCATACCCAGCCCGAAGACGGTCACTCCGGGGGCGACGGTCGTCAGATACGAGGTGCCAGGGGCGACGCGGCCCAGCAGCGCCAGCCCGCAACCGGCGACCAGAGGCCCCACCGTCATGGGGATGCGCGGGCCAAGCCGCCGGCTGAGCTCGCCTGCGGTGGGCGACAGCGCCACCAGCAGGATCGTTACGGGCAGGAATGCGGCCCCAGCCGCCAGCGCCGAGTAGCCCAGCTGCTGCTGCAGCTGCAGCACGGCGAGGAACAGCGCACCGGACAGCGCGCCGTACAGGGCCAACGTGACCCCGTTGGCGGCTGAGAACTCTCGGGATCTGAAGATGCTCAGGGGCAGCATCGGCTCGCGGACCCGGACTTCGATCACGGCGAACGCGGCCAAGCAGGCCCAACCCGCCACGGCAGCACCGATCACCAGCCCGTCGGTCCACCCCCGCGCCGGCCCCTCGATCAGCCCGAACACCACGCCGCCCAGCCCAAGGGCAGCAGTCACCGCCCCCGCCACGTCGGGCCTACGGACCTGCTGCTGCGCACCGTGCGTCTCGGGCATATGACGCAGTGCGGCGTAGGCCACGACAACAGCCAACGGCAGGTTCAGCAGGAAGACCCACCGCCAGGACACGGCGTCAACCAAGTAGCCGCCGAGAAGCGGTCCCACGGCCGTGGACACCCCCGACAGCCCCGACCAGGCCCCGATCGCCTTGGCGCGGTCGTCGGGATGAAAGACCGCCGAGATGATCGCCAGGCTGCCGGGGACCATCAGCGCGGCCCCCGTGCCCTGCAGCGCTCTGGCGACGATGAGCGTACCGGTGGTCGGGGCCAGCCCGCAGGCCAATGAGGCCAGCGTGAAGCCCGCGAGCCCAAGCATGAAGACGCGACGCCGCCCGTACAGGTCACCCAGCGACCCTCCCAGCAGCAGCAGCGAGGACAGGGTCAACAGGTAGCCGTCCAGCGTCCACTGCAACCCGGAGAAGCCGGCGTTCAACTCGCGGTCGATGGCGGGCAGGGCGACGTTGACGACGGTCGAGTCCAGGAACGCCATCCCTGAGCCCAGCGCGGTGGCCAGGATCACCCAGCGGGCCTCGGCGGTGCCGTAGCGGATGCCGCTGGGCGGGGCCTTTTCGTCGAGCGGGGCCGTCATACCTCAGACGTAGCCGCGCAGATGCGCGGCCTCGGCAACGCGCTCCACGGCGATGGAGAAGGCGGCCTGCCGCAGGTCGGTGCCATTGGCTTGCGCGTAGTTGCGCACCTGCCCGTAGGCGTTGCGCATGTGCTTGCCGAGCTCGTCGTTGACGCGCTGTTCCTCCCACTGGAACTGCTGGATGTTCTGGGTCCACTCGAAGTAGGAGACCGTCACGCCGCCGGCGTTAGCCAGGATGTCGGGCAGGACCGTGACGCCCTTGTCGATCAGGATCTGGTCGGCCACCGGGGTGACGGGGTGGTTGGCGGCCTCCACGACCATCCTGGCCTTGATCCGGCCGGCGTTGGCCTCGCGTATGACCCCACCCAGTGCCGCGGGGACCAGGATGTCGACGTCGAGCTCCAACAACTCGTCGTTGCCAAGCTCCTCGCCGGTGCCGACCACCGAGCCGGTCTCGCGCTGGTGGGCGAGCAGCTTCTCGACGTCGAAGCCGCCGCCGTTGTGCACGCCGCCCCTGACATCGGAGACGGCGACGATCTTGTAGCCCTGCTCGGCGGCCAGGCGCGCGGTCCACGACCCGACGTTGCCGAAACCCTGGATGGCCATGGTCAGGTCCTCGGGCCGCTTGCCCGCATCCCGGACCGCCTCGTCGAGCACCATGATCACGCCGCGCCCGGTGGCGGCTTCGCGACCCAACGACCCGCCGAGGGCGACCGGCTTACCGGTGACGATCCCCGGCGAGTGCCCAGCGCGCTGGCCGTAGGCGTCCATCATCCACGCCATCGTCTGGGCGTTGGTGTTCATGTCGGGGGCCATGATGTCGCGGTTGACCCCGATGATGTAGGAAACCTGGGCCATGAAGCGCCGCGTCATACGCTCCAGCTCGGCGGCACTCAGCGTCGAGGGGTCCACGGTGATGCCGCCCTTGGCGCCGCCGAAGGGCACCTCGACCAGCGCGGTCTTCCAGGTCATCAGCGCGGCGAGGGCGCGGACCTCGTCCAGGTCAGCGTGCGGGTGATAGCGCACCCCGCCCTTGTACGGCCCGCGGGCGCCGTTGTGCTGCACGCGGTAGCCGAACAGCGTCTCGACGGTACCGTTGTCGCGCCGCAGGGGGATCTGCACGCGGATCTCGCGGTAGGTGCTGCCCAGCACCGCGCGGGTCTCGTCGTCCATCCCGGTCCGGTCGGCGACCTGGTCGAAATACCAGGTCACCGCCTCGAACGGCGTCATGTCGTCGCGCAGCTCGGCCATCGGCTCATCCCCTCCTGAAAGGCTTGGGGAGACCTTCCCCCGACCGGGGCGCCGCAAGCCGGGCGGGAGCTATTCCTTGCGGTTGCGGAACTTTGACCGCAGGTAGTCGCGGTTCATCCGCGCGATGAAGTCGATGGAGATGTTCTTGGGGCAGGCGATCTCGCACTCGGCGTGGTTGCTGCAGGAGCCGAAGTACTCCTCCATCACGTCGACCATGTTCTGCGTGCGCTGGTAGCGCTCGGGCTGGCCTTGCGGCAGCAGGTTGAGGTGGCCGATCTTGGCTCCCGTGAACAGGTTGGCCGCCCCGTTGGGGCAGGCGGCCACGCACGCGCCGCAGCCGATGCACGCTGCGGCGTCCATCGACAGGTCGGCGTCCTCCTTGGGCACGGGGATGAGGTTGGCGTCGGGGGCGCTGCCCGTCGGCACGGTGATGTAGCCGCCGGCCTCCACGATGCGGTCAAGGGCGCTGCGGTCGACCACGAGGTCCTTGACGATCGGGAAGGCGGCCGCACGGAACGGCTCGACGACGATTTCGTCACCGTCGGCGTACTGGCGCATGTGCAGCTGGCAGGTGGCGGTGCCGCGCTGGGGTCCGTGAGCCTGGCCGTCGATCATGATCCCACAGGAGCCGCAGATGCCCTCGCGGCAGTCACTGTCGAAGGCGATCGGCTCCTTGCCTTCGGCGATCAACTGCTCGTTGAGCGTGTCCAGCATCTCCAGGAATGACATGCCCTCGTTGACGCCGGCGGTCTGGTAGGTCTCGAAGCCGCCGGGGGCATCAGGACCGGCCTGCCGCCAGACCCGCAGGGTGAGATCCATCTACTTGTAGCTCCTCTGTGCCAGCTTGACGTACTCGAAGTGCAGGTCTTCTTTGTGCAACGTGGCGGACCTTCCGCGGCCGCCGAACTCCCACGCGGCGACATAGGAGAATCCGTCGTCGTCGCGCAGAGCCTCGCCTTCCTCGGTCTGGTGTTCCTCGCGGAAGTGGCCGCCGCACGACTCCTCGCGGTGCAGGGCATCGACGCACATCAGCTCGGCGAGCTCGAAGAAGTCGGCCACACGACCGGCCTTCTCCAGCGACTGGTTGAGGCTCTCGTTCTCCCCGAGGACGCGGACGTCGGTGAGGAACTCCTCGCGCAGGGCCGGGATCTCCGACAGCGCCTTCTCCAGACCCGGCCGGCTACGGGCCATGCCGCAGTAGTCCCACATGATCTTGCCGAGCTCGCGGTGGAACCAGTCGACCGAGCGCGTGCCCCGCACGGCGAGCATGCCCTCGACACGCCCCCGCACGTCGGCCTCGGCCTCACCGAAGGCCTCGTGGTCGGCAGGCAGCAGCTGCTCGCCCAGCAGAGGCGCCAGGTAGTCGCCGATGGTGTAGGGCAGCACGAAGTAGCCGTCGGCCAGCCCTTGCATCAGCGCGCTGGCCCCCAGACGGTTGGCGCCGTGGTCGGAAAAGTTGGCCTCGCCGATCGCGTACAGCCCTGGGATGGTGGTCGACAGGTTGTAGTCGACCCACAGCCCCCCCATCGTGTAGTGGGGAGCGGGATAGATCCGCATCGGAGCCTGGTAGGGATTTTCTCCGGTGATGCGCTCGTACATCTCGAACAGGTTCCCATAACGCGAGCCGATGGCTCCCTGCCCCAGCCGATCGATCGCGTTGTGAAAGTCAAGGTAAACCCCGTTGTGACGCTCTCCGACGCCCTTGCCCTCGTCGATCATCATCTTGGCGTTGCGCGAGGCGACGTCGCGCGGGACCAGGTTGCCGAACGCCGGGTAGCGGCGCTCCAGGTAGTAATCACGCTCGTCGAGCGGGATTTGCTCAGGGGAGCGGTCGTCGTCGGGGTTGACCGGCACCCAGATGCGCCCGTCGTTGCGCAACGACTCGCTCATCAGCGTGAGCTTGGACTGGTGCTCGTCAGACTGCGGGATGCACGTGGGATGGATCTGGGTGTAGCAGGGATTGGCGAACAACGCGCCCTTGCGATGTGCCCGCCAGATGGCCGTGACGTTGCTGTTCTTGGCGTTGGTGGACAGGTAGAAGACGTTGCTGTAACCGCCGGTGGCCAGCACCACGGCATGGCCCGCGTGGGACGTGACTTCGCCGGTGAGCAGGTCGCGTACCACGACGCCAACGGCTCGCCCGTCCACCGTGACGATGTCGAGCATCTCGCTGCGGTTGTACAGCTGCACCGCACCGG
>Ga0136616_10000147_pt1 | contig 28895 bp, 22 predicted proteins | sample AntDrymUQ2992106_2_FD_106648 | JGI IMG/M metagenome (GOLD analysis project Ga0136616, IMG submission 106648) | Polar desert sand microbial communities from Dry Valleys, Antarctica - metaG UQ299 (21.06) | ecosystem: Environmental > Terrestrial > Soil > Desert | place: Antarctica: Dry Valley... | reverse complement strand
GGCGCAGTTGCTGCGGCTGCTGCCCGGCTTGTGGCTGTTCGGCACCGGCGAGGCGCTGCTCGTCTCCGCCGGCCTCGGCAACACCCCGTGGACCGTGCTGGCCCAGGGCGTGTCGCTGCACACCCCGATGTCGATCGGCGCGGCCACACTCGTGATCGGGTTGCTGGTGCTGTGCGGCTGGCTGCCGCTGCATGAGCGTCCCGGGCTGGGAACCGTGTCCAACGTCGTTGTCATCAGCCTGGCAATCGACGTCATGCTGCCGCTGCTCTCGGTGCCTTCGTCGGTTGCGTCTCGTGCTGGTGCGCTGCTGTGCGGGGTGCTGCTGATCGGTGCGGGCAGCGGGCTGTATCTGTCCGCCGAGCTGGGCCCAGGCCCGCGGGACGGCTGGATGACCGGCCTGCACCGCCGCTTCGGCTGGCCGCTGTCGGCCGTGCGGTTGGGGATCGAAGCTGGCGTTGTGGTCGTGGGATGGGCGCTGGGCGGCACGGTCGGAGTCGGCACGGGCGTGTTCGCGCTGCTGGTCGGCCCGGCCGTGGGAACGGGCGTGATGCTGCTGCGCCGCCGCTCTGCCCCGGTGGCGGCCGCCCATCGCGTCTAAGCGGGTGCGGGTTCGGACATAGGTGTCCGGTGGTGCACCCGCTCGACACATGGGCCGAGGTGGCACCGTGAGCGGGTGCGGGTTCGGACATAGGTGTCCGGTGGTGCACCCGCTCAGGCGCTACAGCGGCTGGGCGGCCATGCGCTCGGCCGTGGTCCAGACGTCCTCGCGGCACCCCCCGCCGTATGCCTCGGCGCAGGTCAGCTGATGCGCGGAATTGACCAGGGCCATGTGCGTGAACGCCTGCGGGAAATTGCCGAGCAGCTCACCGGTGTCAGGGTCGTACTCCTCGGCGTACAGGCCGAGGTCGTTGGCGACACCCAGCAGCGCCTCGAACAGCTCGACCGCCTCGGCCTGACGACCCTGCATCGCCAGCACGTCGACCAGCCAGAAGCTGCACATCAGGAACGTAGCCTCCCCGCCGCGCAGCCCGTCGGGGGAATACTCGGGTCGGTAGCGCTTGACGAAGCCGTGCGGAGGGGTGCCGAGGTCGGCCTTGATCGCATCAACCGTCGCCAGCATCCGAGGATCGTTGGGCGACACGAAGCCCACCATCGGCATCATCAGCAGGCTGGCGTCGAGCTCGGTGGAGCCGAAGGACTGCACGAAGCAACCACGGCGGTGATCCACGCCCTCGGTCTCCACCGCGGAGCGGATCTCGTCGCGCACCCGGCACCACCAGTCGACGTCGCCGATCACGTTGTCGTCTTCATCCCGCTGCACCATCCGGATCCCCCGGTCCAGCGCCACCCACAGCATCACCTTGGACATGGTGAAGTGCCGGGGCTGGTCACGGATCTCCCACAGCCCGTGATCCGGCTCGCGCCAGACCCGCGCGGCCTGGTCCACCAGCTGGCGCAGGAAGCGCCACTCGGAGGCGCCGATCTCGGAGAAGGACTCCCGCCACAGGTGGGCGGCGTCGAGGATGTGGCCGAACACGTCCAGTTGGCGCTGGCTGGCTGCGCCGTTGCCGACGTGCACCGGCGTCGAGCCCCGGTATCCGTGCAGGTCCAGGGTGAACTCGGGCAGGTGCCGGGCGCCGTAGACGCCGTACATGATCTGCAGATCCTCGGCGGTGCCGGCGCACGAGCGCATCAGAAAGTCGCGGAAACCGCGCGCGACCTCGGCGTGGCCGGCCAGGCACAGGGCGGCCAGGGCCAGGGTGGAGTCGCGCACCCAGCTGTAGCGGTAGTCCCAGTTGCGCTCTCCACCCACCTCTTCGGGCAGCGAGGTGGTCGGGGCCGCCACGATGGCCCCCGTCGGAGCACAGGTCAGGCCCTTGAGGACCGTCACGGACCGGCGCACCTGTGCGGCGTAGCGGCCGTCGACCGTGGTGGCCGACGACCAGCGCCGCCACCAGTCCAGGGTCTCGTCGAGCCGCTGCTGGATGGTGGCGGCGTCCAACGGTCGCGCGTCCAGCTGATGGGGCACCTGCGCGGCGACCGAGAAGCCGGCTCGCTGCCCCTCGGCCAGCGACAGGGAACCGATCAGCTGGACGCGATCGGCATCGACGTCAAGGCGGACGTCGGACGAGATCACCAGCGCGCTGTCGCTACCCACGGCGGTGAAGGCATCCCCGGCGCGCCGCAGCCACGGGCGCAGCTCGCCGTAGTCGAAGCGCGGCTCGATGCAGACGGCGACCTCGACCGTACCGCTGGTGCACTCGACGACGCGCAGCAGCTGGTTGCGCGGATCCTGCTGGCCGCCGCGGTGCATGGCGAACGCGTCACGGACGCGAACCGTGCCCGTCGGCGTGGTCGCCGTTGTCTCCAACACCAGCGAGTCGTCGAGGTAGCGACGCTGCCAGTCGGTGGCGCCGACCGGAGCCAACGTGAAATGGCCGCCGTGCTCCCAGTCGAGCAGGCGCCCGAACACGCTCGGCGCGTCGAAGCGTCGCAGGCACGCCCAGTCCACCGAGGCTGTGCGGCTGACCAGCGCCGAGGAATGGCAGTCGGCCAGCAGCGCGTAGTCACCGATCGGGGGGTAAGGGCCGGACACTGGAGCGTCACTCATCGAACGCCAGACTAGGGCGCCACCTCAGGCGGCGGCCGCGGCGGCCGCGGTCGCCGGCGCGGGTTCGTCGTGTGCGGGGCGCTGATGATCGCGCGATCGCAGGTATTTGACGGCGCGTGTGGCACTGGCGGCCACCGGCACCGACAGGAAGGCACCGAGCACGCCCAGCAGGACCGTCCCGGCGGCGAGTGCCACCAGCGTGGCCAGCGGATGCAGCTTGGTCGCCTTGCCGAGCACCACCGGCGCCAGCACGTCACCTTCGACCTGCTGCACCACGACGATCACGGCCAACAGGATCAGCGCCTTGGTGGGGCCCACGGTCGCCAGCGCCACCAGCACGGCGATCAGACCGGTGACGACGGCTCCGACGATCGGGAACAGCCCGCCGACGAAGACCACCACGATGAGCGGCAGGGCCACCGGCACGCCGAGCACGACGATGCCGATGCCGATCAACGCCGCGTCCACCACCGCGATCACCAGCTGGCCGCGGACGTAGGCGCCCACGGTCTGCCAGGCGCGCACCCCCACCTCGGCCGCGTCGGCGCGCAGATGTGACGGGAACGAGTCGCGCAGCCACTCGGCCAACCGGGGGCCGTCCTTGAGGTAGAAGAACAACGCGACCACGCCGAACAGCAGGCCGGCCACGCCCTCGGTGACGGCGACGAGCGCACCGAACACGCCGCTGCCGATGTTGGCCCCGCTCTCTTGCAGTTGCTGGCGGGCGCGGTCGAGCAGATCCTCGACGGCGATCGGTTGCAGGCCGAACGGTCCGCTGCTCAGAAATGCCTGAAAGTCCTCATAGCCGTCGGCCAACGACTGGCGCAAGCTGTCGACCTGGGACGCCACGGCCGGCACCAAGGCGGCGAGGCCTCCGCCGATCACCATCAGCGTGGCGATCAGGACCAGGAAGGTGGCGGCCGAGGCTGGGACCCGGCGGGCGGTCAGCCGCCGGACCAGCGGCGCCAGCACCGCGGCGGGAAACAGCGCCAGGATCAGCGGCACGATCACGATGGCCAGGACCGTTGCGGCGCGCGACGCCACGACGGCGATGCCGCACAGACCGAGCAGCGCCCAGGCGTACAGGCCGCCGCGCAGGACGGGCCGGTGCAGCAGAGGGGTCAGGGGAGACGCTGGCACGGACAGGTTGACGACCGGCGGAGCGGGTGGGGGCTGAGTTCGTGAAGTGAACATGCGCGCAGCGTTCCACGCCACGCTAGGCCGCTCTCGCAACCCGGGTCAGTCCGGCAGCCGGGTCAGTCGGGCAGCCGGGTCAGTCGGGCAGCCGGGTCAGTAAGCCAGCGTCGGCTCGTAGTCCGGCGCGCGGCGGATGCCGGTCGCGGATTCGAAGCCGCTGGCCAGGCGGATCAGCGTCGGCTCGGCGAAGGCCCCACCCATGAAGGTGATGCCGACCGGCAGGCCGAAGGCGAAGCCCGCCGGCATTGAGATCAGTGGGTAGCCGGCCACGGCCGCCACCGATGAGCTGCCGCCGAGGAAGTGGTCGCCGTTGACCAGGTCGGTGGGCCACGCCGGCGACCCGGTCGGCGCCACGATCGCGTCCAGGTTGTGCTCGCCCAGCACCTTGTCCAGACCCTCCTCCCGCGCCAGCCGGCGGCCCGTGCGCAGGGCCTGCCGGTAGGCGGGATCGGTCAGCGGGCCTTTGGCCTGCGCCAGCTCGAAGATCTCCTGGCCGAACCAGCGCAGCTCGCGATCGGCGTTGGCCTCGTTGAACCGGATCAGGTCCCCCAACGTCCGGGGTGATCCCGCGCTACGGGTCGCCAGGTAGCGGCGGATGTCGGTCTTGAACTCGTACAGCAGCACCTCGAACTCGGCGCCGCTGGCATCAAGCTCGGCCGCCGAGTCCAGGTTGGCCGGATCGACGACGGTGGCGCCGGCCCGCCGGATCGCGGTGACCGCAGCTTCGAAGATCTCGTCGGTCTCCGGGCTGAACCCCGCGAGGTTGCGGGCGACGCCGATGCGCGCGCCGTGCAACCCGTCGGGATCCAGGAACTGGGTGTAGTCGCGGTGGCGATGGCCACGGCTGGCCCGTGTGGCCGGGTCGCGCGGGTCGACGCCGGTCAACGCGCCGAGCATCACCGCGGCGTCGGCCACCGTGCGGCACATCGGACCCACCGTGTCCTGGGAGTGCGAGATCGGGATGACGCCGGCGCGGCTGGTGAGCCCAACCGTCGGCTTGATCCCGACGATGCCGGTGGCGCTGGCGGGGCACACGATCGAGCCATCGGTCTCCGTGCCGAGCGACGCCGCCGCGAGGTTGGCCGACACCGCCGTGCCCGATCCGGAGCTGGAACCACACGGGTTGCGGTCCAGGACGTAGGGATTTCGTGTCTGCCCGGCGACGCCGGACCAGCCGCTGGACGACTGGGTGCTGCGGAAGTTGGCCCACTCGCTGAGGTTGCTCTTGCCCAGGATGATCGCCCCGGCACGGCGCAGCCGTCTGGCGACGGTGGCGTCGCGCAGGGGCTTCGAGTCGACCAGCGCCAGCGAGCCCGCGGTGCTGTGCATCCGGTCGAAGGTGTCGATGTTGTCCTTGAGGACGATGGGGATGCCGTGCAGCGGTCCTCGGGCCTTGCCGGCCCTGCGTTCGGCGTCGCGTTGCTCGGCGATCTCCAGTGCGCGGGGGTTGATCGTCAGGATGGAGTTCAGCTGCGGACCGAGCCGGTCGAGCTGGCGGATGCGCTGCAGGTACGCGCTGGTCAAGCGACGCGCAGTCAGCTGTCCGGACTGCATCTGTGCCTGCAGCTCGGCGATCGTCGCCTCCTCGAGGCCCTGGTGGGGACCGCCCCCAGTTCGATCCGCTGCCTCAGCCACGCCGACCTTGCCCGCCCATGCGGCGCCGGCTGCGGCCATCGCGCCCTTGGCGAGAAAGGACCGCCTCGACGGATCCAGGGGGTGCTCTGCGTCCATGGCAGTCTCCAGGCATAGGGGCGTTTCAGGTGGTGCGCATCATCGGCCAAGAGCCCGGCGACCACAACGGCCGGGTCACGAAGAGCCGGTATCACAGCGACCCTCGGCTACACTGACCGCAATCTTCCCCCTTTCTGGCAGGGTGCGACCGCATGGCCGAACAACTCCCATCGGGGGCTCGCGACGAGTGCGGCGTGTTCGCCGTCTACGCCCGTGGTGAGACCGTCGCCAAGCTGTGCTTCTACGGGCTGTACGCCCTGCAGCACCGCGGTCAGGAATCGGCGGGCATCGCGGTGTCCGACGGCGCCAACATCCTGGTCGGCAAGGAGATGGGCCTGGTCAGCCAGGTGTTCACAGAGGCGCGGCTGGCGGGCATGGACGGCCACCTCGGCATCGGTCACGTGCGCTACTCGACGACCGGCGCCTCCACCTGGGATAACGCCCAGCCTGCCTTCAAAGTCACCCCGTCAGGGGCTGGGCTGGCGCTGGCGCACAACGGCAACCTGGTGAACACCGCAGACATCGCGCGACTGATCGGTCCAGCCGCCGACAAGTGCACCACCGACTCTGAGGTGCTCGCTGAGTTGCTGGCGAGCAATATCGACGTGTCTTTGGACGAAGCGCTGGTCCGCACCTGCCGGGCCGTGCGCGGGGCCTTCTCGTTCGTCGTCATGGACGAGTCCACGATCTACGCCGCCCGCGACGCGCACGGCGTTCGGCCGCTGGTGGTCGGGCGGTTGCCCCGCGGCGGCTTTGTGATCGCGTCGGAGACGGCGGCGCTGGACATCGTCGGCGCGCACCTGGTCCGCGACGTCGAGCCTGGCGAGATCGTCGCCGTCGACGAACGGGGCCTTCGCAGCCGCCGCTTCGCCGAGCCGACGCCCTCGCTGTGCCTGTTCGAGTACGTCTACGTCGCCAGGCCAGACCATCGCTTCACCGAGACCACCGTCTACGCCGCGCGCCGGCGGATGGGCGCAATGCTGGCGGGTGAGGCACCGGTCGACGCCGACCTCGTCATCCCGGTCCCGGAGTGCGGAACGGCGGCGGCCAGCGGGTACGCCGAGGCCAGCGGCATCCCCTACGCCGAGGGTCTGGTCAAGAACCGCTACGTCGGCCGCACCTTCATCCAGCCGTCGCCCTCGCTGCGAGAGTTGGGCATCCGCCTGAAGCTCAACCCGCTACGCGACGTAATCGCGGGGCAGCGGCTGGTGGTGGTCGACGACTCGATCGTGCGCGGCAACACGTCACGGCAGCTGGTGGCCATGCTGCGCGAGGCCGGCGCGGCGCAGGTGCACCTGCGCATCACCTCGCCGCCGGTGCGCAACCCCTGCTTCTACGGCATCGACATGGCCACCCGCGCCGAGCTGATCGGCTCGGACCTGACCATCGACGAGATTCGGGACTTCGTGGGCGCTGAATCGCTGGCCTACCTGTCGCTGGACGCCCTGATCGCCACCACCAGGCGTCCGGCAGACAGCCTGTGCCGGGCGTGCTTCGACGGGCACTACCCGATCCCGGTGCCCGGCGAGCAGGCGGAGTCCGGCAAGGACGTCCTCGCCGAGCCGCGGCGATGACCGACGACGGGGCCACCACCGAGGGCGGCGCGATGACCTACGCCGCGGCCGGGGTCGACCGAGAGGCGGCGGCGGAGGCGGTCCGGCGCATCGCTGGCCACGCCCAGCGCACCGCCCGCGAGGAGGTGCTGGACAGCGTGGGCGGCTTCGCCGGGCTGTTCGCCATGCCGTCCGGACGGCGCCTGCGACAGCCCGTGCTGGTCAGCGCCACCGACGGTGTCGGGACCAAGCTCGAGTTGGCGCGTCAACTCGACCGCCACGACACCATCGGGTTGGACCTGGTCGCCATGGTGGTCGACGACCTCGTCGTCGTTGGCGCCGAGCCGCTGTTCTTCCTTGACTACCTCGCGGTCGGCCGCCTGGATCCCCACCACGTCGAGCAGATCGTGTCCGGCATCGCCGACGGCTGCCAGCAGGCGGGGTGCGCCCTGCTCGGCGGGGAGACGGCCGAGCATCCCGGCGTGCTGCCGGCCGACGGCTACGACCTCGCCGGCTTCGGCGTCGGCATCGTCGAGCGCGACCGGATCCTGGGACCCCGCCGGGTCCAGGCCGGCGACGCGGTCGTGGCGATGGCCTCCACCGGCCTGCACAGCAACGGCTATTCGCTGGCGCGGCGGATCGTGGCCGGCATGGACCTCAACGACGACCACGGGCTGCGCGTGCAGTCCCTGGGAGAGGCGCTGCTGCGCCCGACGCGCATCTACGCCGTCGACTGCATTGCACTGACCACGCGCACCGAGGTCCATGCCTTCTGCCACGTCACCGGCGGCGGTATCCCCGGCAACCTTCCCCGCGTGCTGCCCTCGGGCCTCGGCGCGGTGATCGACACGACGACGTTCACCCCACCGATGGTCTTTTCCGTCCTGCAGCGCCAGGGCAGGGTCTCCGGCGCCGAGATGTGGCGCACCTTCAACATGGGCGCCGGGATGCTCGCGATCGTCGCCGACGGCCGCGAAACGGTCGAGCAGCTGCGCTCACTGGACGTGGACGCCTGGGCCTGTGGCGCCGTGGACACCTCGGGATCGGTCCGCCTCATCGGTCTGCCCTGACGCTAGGGCAACCAGAAGCGGCGCAGGCGCCCCACCGACCCCAGACGCTGCTCGGCGACCAGCTCCGCGGCGGCGGCGGTGGTGATGCCACGTCGCTCGGCGAGGGTGAACACTTGGAGCAGCCGAGGGCTGATCCGCTCGGCGCGAGCCCGCACGCGCTGGGGGGAGTGGCCGTCGCGGTGCAGCTCGTCGGCCACCTGGATCAGGCCGCCCGCGTTGATGACGTAGTCCGGCGCGTACAGGATTCCCGCGTCCGCCAGCGCGTCTGCGTGGCGAGCCTCCAGCAGTTGGTTGTTGGCGGCTCCGGCGACGACCTGGCACTGCAGCTCGGGCAGTGTTGCGTCGTTGATCCCGCCGCCAAGGGCGTTGGGGCTGAACACGTCGGCGTCGACCGCGTGGACCTTGTCGTTGGGCACCACCTCGGCGTCCAGGTGCTCGGCGCACCAGGCGGTGGCGTCGTCGTCGACGTCGGCCACGGTCAGCCGGGCGCCGTCGTCGTGCAGGTGCACGGCCAGCTTGCGGCCGACCTTGCCGACGCCCTGGATCGCGATGTGGCGGTCGCCGAGGTCGCCGTTACCCCATACGTGCTCGGCGCAGCCCTTGATCCCGATGTAGGTCCCGTAGGCCGTCGGCACGCTGGAATCACCCGAGCCCCCCTCGACGACGTCCGCCCCTGTCGCCCAACGGGTCTCACGGCGCACCACTGCCAGGTCGGAAGGGTAGGTCCCGACATCGCAGGCGGTGACGTAGCGCCCACCGAGGCTCGCCACCATCCGGCCGTAGGCGCGCAGTAAGCCCTCGGTCTTGTCCGTGGCGGGGTCGCCGATGATGACCGCCTTGCCACCGCCGAGGTCAAGACCCGCGCACGCCGCCTTGTAGGTCATCGCCTTGGCCAATCGCAGCACGTCGACCAGCGCGTCGTCCTCGCCGGCGTAGGGGTAGAAGCGCGTACCCCCCAATGCGGGGCCAAGGGTCGTGGAATGCACGGCGATGATGCAGCGCAAGCCGCTGTCTGGATCGGCGCCATAGACGACCTGCTCGTGGCCGTCCAGCAGGCTGAAGGGTCCCTCCATGGCAGCGGCTCCTTTGCGTGCCGGGCGGCAGGCCGGGGCGCGGGGTTTGGCGAATGTGGCCGCGCCGCACCGCCTCAGCATCCTAGCGGCTCGTCAGAATCACCGCCTGTAACTGACCATGCAGAGGGTAGTGAAATGAGGCTACGGAAAAGATCCCCCGGCTGTGGGCTTTCATCTCCCCCGGTTAGTGTCTACCTTAGGAGAGAAGCAGCCCCTATGACCGCTTCAGGGCGAGGCGGAGGGCGCGAACGGGAGGACGCACCATATGAGCGCGACCGCAACGGCCAGGGGAAGCGACAAGGGCGACGAGCTGTTGACACCGTCGGAGGTGGCCAAGCTGTTCCGGGTCGACCCCAAGACGGTCACCCGCTGGGCCAAGTCGGGCAAGCTGTCATCGATTCGTACGCTGGGGGGTCACCGCCGCTATCGGGCCGCAGAGGTACGGATGCTGCTGGAGGGCCAGCGCCAGACCGGGGCCGAGTAGCGCGGACCGGGCTGCGCGCAGTCAGGGGCCAGCTTCTGGCGGAGGTCGGGACAAGTCGGGTCAGCCCAGGTCGATGCGCTCGTAGCGCGCTCGAACCCCGCCCCACAGTCCGTAGGCGAACAGTCCCAAGGCCACCAGAGTCAACAGCGCCGGTCCGTAGGGAGCTCTGGCCAGCTGGTTGAGCGAGCCGTCCAAGCCCACCGCGCGGTTGGGTGCCTGCTCCAGCGCGGCGCGGACGAGGAAGCCACCGGTTAGGGAGAAGACCACGCAGCGCGCCACCAGTCCGGCGACGGCCACGACGGTCACCGCCCGCCGAGCCGACGCGCTCAACGCCCCGAGCCGCAGCTCGTGGCGCCATTCCCCGGTGAAGACTTCCTTGGCGTGGTACAGCCCGTAGCCGATGATGCCCAGACCGATCGCCACGACCAGCACCACCCCGAACGGCAGGTTGAGCAGCCGCGCCGTGGCGCTCTCCTCGGGCTTACCGCCACCGCTGGAGCTTGTCAGCAGCTGCTGCACCGTCGTCGCACACAGGGCCGAGTAGAGCAGTCCGCGCCCCGCGCCGGCGATGCGCTCGCCCCACGTGTCGGCGCGGACCATCTGCAGCAGCCGCCACACCGCGTAGCCCGCGAAGCCAAGGGCCAAGACAACCAGCAGAACCCGGCCGTACGGCTGTCGGGCCACGGCGTCCAGCGCACCCTGGCTGTCGGCCGTCTCACCGCCGTCGCCCACCGCGATCTGCAGCGCCAGCAGTGCCAACACTGCGTAGAGCAGGCCACGTGCCGCCAGACCGAGGCGAGCCACCCGTTCTTCCATGTCGCGTCGCATGGTCGCAGTGTGGTCGATCACGAGCCGAACGCGCCAGTGCGGGTGCAGGACGCCGGGCGCCAACAGGCGCTGCACCACCGCCGCCCACCCGGCCTCCTGGCAGGGGCAACCCGGCCGCACCGCGCGACGAATCAGCTGCAGCGCGCGTAGTAGCCGCCAACGGTGGGAAGCGGTGACCACGACTCTTCTGTAGAGAGGACACTGGCATGCCGACCGACAAGGACCTTCCAGGGACCTTGCAGCGCTCGCCCAAGAAGGCACAGCGGACCTACGCCAAGACCCTGGAATCGGCCGAGGAGGAGTACGGCGAAGGCGAGCGGGCCAGCCGCACCGCCTACTCGTCGTTGAAGCACTCCTATGAGAAAGTCGGTGACCACTGGGAGCCCAAGGACGAGAAGGGTCCTTCCGACGAGCGGGCCAAGAACCCCAGGGCGCGAGAGAACAAGGGCCGTACCGCTGGAGGCGTCGACGTCGAGGGTCACAGCAAGGCCGAGCTGTACGAGCGGGCCGCCAAGCTCGGCGTGAAGGGCCGCTCCAAGATGTCCAAGACCGAGCTCGGCCAAGCCATCGCGCGGAAGCAGGACTAGCCGGCGTGTTGCCGCCGCCCCAGACGGAAAGCCAGGTCGCGGCCCTCATGGAGTGGCTGTGCAACACGTGCCTGGAGCGTCTGGGCGTCACCGGGGCGGGCGTGATGCTCATTGGGCATGGCGAGCATCAGGGCAGCGTGTGCGGCACCGATGACGCCATCCGCGTGATCGAAGAGGCCCAGAGCACGACGGGGACGGGGCCGTGCGTTGAGGCGTGGCGGGACGGCGAGCCGGTGCTGATCCCCGACCTGGAGGCCGAGACCCCCGGCCGGTGGCCCGAGGTCAGCAACCGCGCGCTGGCGGCGGGTGTGCGGGCCATGTTCGCCCTGCCGCTGCGCGCCGACGACGAGACGATCGGCGCCCTTGACCTGTACCGCGACCAACCCGGGGCCCTGAGTGACGACGAGTTGTCGGACGCCCAGCGGCTCGCCGAGGTCGCAGCGTGGACCGTGCTCGGCACCCAGGTCAGTGCTGAACAGGATGGCCTGCACGAGCAAGTGGCCGACGTGCCCCCGCATCGGGCCGCCATCGAGCAGGCCAAGGGCATGGCCGCAGCGCAGCTCGGAATTAGCATCCCGGCCGCGCTCACCCGGCTGCGCGCTGCCGCGGTTGAGCGTGGCCAGTCGCTGGCGCAGGTCTGCGATGACCTGCTGACCGGGCGTCTGCAACTCTCCTAGAGTCCTGCTTGTCCGTTTAATACGTTTCGTACCAGGCTTCGACGGGGTAGACCGCTGCTCCATGCAGCCACGACCATCGCTACGCCGAACCGTGGTCGTGCTGCTGCTGGCGGCGCTGCCCGCGGCCGGGATGTTGCCGGCGGTGGCGTATGAGGCGCCGGATCGCTGCGCGAAGGTAACGGCGTCGGACAGCCTCGGTATCTGGCACCGGCGCACCCTTGACCACCGCGGCGACGTCGACTGGTTGCGGTTCGACGTGGCGCAGCCGACCTGGGCCCTGATCACGCTCGGCGACCTGCCGGCCGACTACCGGCTTGGCGTGTACAGCGCCGATTGCCGCACTCGGCTGGCCGTCTCCAACACCGCGGGCCGTCGCTACGAACAGGTCTACCGGCGTGTGCCGGCCGGGCGGCTCAAGGTCAAGGTTAGCGGGGTCGGCGGCGCGCACAGCGACGCCCGCTATGCCGTCGGCGTGACCGCGCTGACGCCAGGACTCCACCTGCGATCGGTCCGTGGCAGCACCAGCGGTGGACGGCTGCACGCAACCGGCGAGGTCCTCAACAACACCGCACAGGCATGGACGTCGCTGCGGGCGACGCTGGAACTGCGGTCGCGGGATGGACAGATCCGCCGCGTCGTGCGCGCACTGCCGCTAGGCAGCGTGGGAGCGCGGCATACGGCTCCCATCGTCGTGGACGAGGCGGTGCCCTCGTCAGTGCGCGGGTTTCGTCTGACTCGTCTGCGCGCCGAGCGATCCGGTCGCGGTACCCGTCCGCTGCCGGTCGTCGACACGGGCGTCCGACTGCGACCGTCCGGCGAGCGCGCGGTCAGCACGACCTTCCGGAACCCGACCGGCAACACGCTGGCGGTCACCAGGGCGGCCGCGACGATGTACGGCCCCCGAGGCCAGGTGCTCGACGCCGAGTGGTCACATGCCGGGGCTCTGGGCCTGGACGCTGGCGAGTCGAGGTCAGTGCGGCTGGGGCTGCGAGCCGCGCCGGCCGTGGATCACGTGGCGGTCAAGGCCGAGGGTGAGCGCAGCGCCGTGATCGCCCACCGCGGCCATTCGGTGGGGTCGCCGGAAAACACCCTGGCGGCTATCCGCCGAGCCGTCACCGCCAACGCGCCGTGGATCGAGATCGACGTGCAGGTCGCCAAGGACGGCACGCCGGTGCTGTTGCACGACCTGTCGCTGGAGCGCACCACCGATGTCGCCACCGTCTATCCGGACCGTGCTCGCGACGACGGTTTGGCCTTCCCCGTCGCCGACTTTAGTGTGGCCGAGCTGGCCGAGCTGGATGCCGGCGCCTGGTTCGCCAAGCGCTTCGCCGGCGAACGGCTGCCGACGCTTGCGGGGGCGCTGCGCACAGCCGGCCGGCGCACGGGGCTCATGCTGGAGCTCAAGCGCCCCTCCGCCAACGATGGCTTGGAGGACGCGGTCGCCCGTGTCTTGGAGGCGACGCCGCCGTGGTCCGATCCGCGCGTGCGCGCTCGACGGGTGCTGATGTTGTCGTTCGATCCGGACGCGCTGCGCAGCTATCACGCCCGCGACCAGGCGCCGGGACTGGGGCTGAGCTACCGCAAGAGCGAGGCACCCTCCACCTTCGCCCGCCTGGACGCCGACGTCGAGGCCGCCGGGCTGCGAGCGATCGTGATCCATGCCTCGGACGCCCTCGAGCGACCCGGCCTGATCGCGGGAGCGCACCGTCGCGGCCTGCGGGTGCACGTCTTCACCGTCGACGACGGCGCCACCATGACGGCCGTGCTCGACGCGGGGATCGACGGTGTCACCAGCAACCGACCCGACCTTGCCCGCGACGTGCAGCGCCGCTGGCACGTTCGCAGGTAGCAAGCGAGGACAGGTGCTGCGCCACTCACACCCCCATGACCAGGCCCTCGATACTGTGCTTCTGGCTGATGGGCGCCAGCTGTTCCACCACGCTGCAGCGCAGGTGACGCCGCACCGCTGCGGGTAGCTGCCGGTGGTAGTCGCGGGTGAGGCTCAGCATGTGGGCGTCGCTGGTGTCGACCTCGGGCGCCACGACGCCCAGGACCATCACCGGGCGCATGCGGTCGGAGACGTTGACGGTACCCCGATGGATGGCCAGGCCGGTGCGGACCGACATGTCGCCCAGTCGCGGGCACTTGCGCTGGCGGAGTGCCTCGTAGCGCGGCCACCGCGTGCGGGGCGGGAACATGCCGTGCCGGAAGTCGTCGAAGTCGTCGAACTGGGTGCCGGGGGCGATCTCGAACGGGCCCATCGCAGGGGTCACGTCCACGGTGGTGAGGTTGAAGGCCAGGGACGACAGCCGGCCGCTGGTCTTGGTTTCCGGAGGGAGCGGGAAGTCGCGGTGCCATGGTTGGCGCACCGCCCCTGGCAGCGGAACGTCGAAGGCCACCTCGACGATCTGGTAGTCGCCGCCCAGCATGTGCCCACTGAGGCCGGTGACCAGCGGGTGGGTGGCGAGGTCAACGAACCCCCGCAACCGTTGCGGATGCGCCGCGAAGTAGTAGCGGTTGGGACCGCGGCTGACGGTCCCGCCGTCGTGGCTGCGAGCCTCGTCGAACAGCAGCGCAACGTCCTCGGCCAGCTGCTGGCCCCACGCGCGTGCGAACGCGCTGGGCAGCCCGGCGATGCCGTCGCGATGGATCGTGTCGCTGAGGGCGGCGAGCTCCGGCGGGGACACCGGGCTGTGGTCGACCGTGGTCACGGGTCGCTCCTGGCTCGACGGGGTGGCTGAGTGTAATCGGCCGGCGTGGGGGCCGGCCCTGGCTGCCTCCCCAGGCACCTGGTGCGCCAACCCCAAGGGCGTCGGGCAGCACCTCCCAGGACCGCAGATAGTGCGAGACCGCGTGGCCGATACGGGCGCTCCAGTGGCGCGATCCGGGTCGCCGAGCGACTTGGGCGCCTTTAGGAGGCGTGGTAGGTCTGCTCGTGCCGCGCCAGCCAGAAGTCCCAGACCCAGTGGTCGCGCAGCGCCAGCAATAGAGGAGTCGCTCAGCGCTGCGAGGCGCCGGAGTCGGTCTGGGCGGCAACGTCGGCTGCAATTTGGATGTCGAGGTCGGATCCGCGCGCTTCGCCCGGGTCGGATCCGGGCGCTTCACCCAGGTCGGATCCGGACTCGTCGTCGGGCTCGGTCAGCGCAAAGTCGGCGGCCTGGCCCACGGTCATCGTCCGCCCACTGGCCCACTCGGCGTCGAGGACCGCGGCGGGCATGGACGCTCGGGCGGCGGCCACGTAGCGGTCGTAGGCCTCCTGCTCGGGAGGCGGCCGCACCGCCCCGATGGCCGACCGCAACCCCTCGGCAGCGCCGAACAGTCGTGCGGCTCTGCGGTGGTAACCGAGACCGGACAGGGCGGACGCCAGCGCCTCGAGGCAGTCGGCCAGGTCCCAGGTGTTGGCCAGCGCGTGGAAGCGGTTGGTGGCGTCGCGCAGCAGGACGGCGGCGCGCTGCATGTCCCGCTCGTCCAGCGCGACAGCGCCCTGGTTCATCATCAGCCGCGCGATGCCCTCCTCGTCACCGACGCCGCGCAGCACCGTCAGGGCGCGGTCGAGGTAGTCCCACGCCTGCGAAAAGTCGCGGCGCTGCTGAGCGAGCACGCCGAGGTTGTTGAGCAGGTCGGCGATCGCGGGACGATCGTCGCCCCGCTCGCGGATGGCAAGGGATCGCTCGAAGTAGCGTCGCGCGCCCTCCTCGTCGCCCTGGTCGTAGCGCTGCAGCCCGATGTGTTTGAGCGCGGCCGCCACGCCAGCCTCGTTGCCCAGCTCTTCCTCCACGTCCAGCGCCTCGCGCGCCAGCGCCTCGGCGAACGCCCAGTCGCCGCGGGCCCGGCTGAGCGTCGCCGAGCCGTTGAGCAGCGCGGCCCGCAGGGGGGTGCGCTGCCCAACCGAAAGTGACAGGGCACGGTCCAGCCACCGCCTGCCCTCGCTGAAGTGGGCCCGCACGACCCAGAAGTCGGCCAGCGCCTGGCACATCCGCAGCTCGCACTCGACGTCCACCCCCTGGTCGGCCCACTGCAGGGCGGCGCGCAGGTTGGCGTGCTCGCTTTCGAGCCGGTCCAGCCAGTCGGTCTCCTGCGGACCCCTGCGCTCGGCGTTCGCCTCCTCGGCCAAATCCAGGAAATAGTTGACGTGCGCCCGCGCGGTGGCCTCGTGCTCACCACTGACGGCCAGGCGCTCCAGCGCGTACTCGCGGATGGTCTCCAGCATCGCGAAGCGCGGCTCCCCGTCACCGGGCATCGAGCGGATGAGGCTCTTGCCGAGCAGGGAGTCCAGGCCGTCGAGCACGTCGAAGCCGAGTGGTCCGGCGGCGTTGCCGACCTTTTCGGCGGCGTCGATCACCCAACCACCGGCGAACACCGCCAGGCGGCGGAACAGCGCCTGCTCATCGGCGTCGAGCAGCTCGTGCCCCCACTCGATGGTGGCGCGCAGCGTCCGCTGTCGCTCGGGCAGGTCGCGCGCGCCGCCCGTCAGCAGCGCCAGGCGGTTGGTCAGCCGGGACAGCAGCGCCTCCGGGGACATCAGGCGGGTGCGCGCGGCGGCCAGCTCGATGGCCAGCGGCAGCCCTTCCAGACGACGGCAGATGGCTGCCACCGTGGGGGCATTGGCCGGGGTCACCGAGAACGTCGGATTGGTGGCCTGCGCCCGCTCGATGAACAGGCGCACGGCAGCGCTGCGTTCGATGTCATCGGGTGTGGCGGCGCCGGTGGCGGGCGGCAAGGCCAGCGGCGGCACGCCCAGCTCGTACTCGCCGCGCACGCGCAGCACCATCCGGCTGGTGACCAGCACCTTGACGTGCGGGGCGGCCGATAGCAGGTCGGCGACCAGCGGCCCGGCCGTGGCCACCAACTCGAAGCCGTCGAGCACCAGCAGCGTGCGCTGGTCGCGCAGGTAGCCCTTGAGGCTTTCGAAGGGCGTCACGCCCGCGCTCTCGCGCACCCCCAGCGAGTGCGCGATCGTCGGGGCAACCAGGGCGGCGTCGCGGATGGCAGCGAAGGAGATGAGCACCGCACCGTCGGCGAACTTGTCCTCCAGCTCGGCAGCGACCTGCACGGCCAGCCGCGTCTTGCCGATGCCGCCCGGCCCGGTCAGTGTGACCATCCGGATGTCCTCGCGGTACAGCAGCTCGATGACGGCTGCCACCTCGCTGTGGCGGCCGACCAGCGGCGTGGCGTTGGTCGGCAGGGCGTTGAGCGTGCGCAACGGCCCGAAGTCCGAGGGCAGGGCGGGGTGGACGAGCTGCAGCAGGTGCTCGGGGCGGGGAAGGTCCTTCAGACGGTGGCTGCCGAGATCGCGCAGGCCGACGCCGGCGGGCAGCGCATCGCGGGCCAGCTCGGCGGTGCCCAGCGACAGCACCACCTGCCCCCCGTGCGCCACGGGTAGGATCTGGCCGATGCGGGTGACGGCCTGACCGACGTAGTCGTCCTCGCGGACCTCGGCCAGCCCGGTGTGCAGCGCCATCCGGACACGGATCGGTTCGGCGTCGCCCCAGTCCTCCGACGCCAACCCGAGCTGGACGTCCACGGCGGCGGCCACTGCCGCCGGCACGCTGTCGAAGGCGCAGCAGAAGGCGTCACCGACGGTCCGAAAGACGGCACCCCGATGCTGCGCCACGATGGTGCGCATCACCTCGTCGTGGCGCTGCAGCGCGGCCGCCATTGCCCTCGGTCGTTCCTCCCACCGACGGGTGCTGCCTTCGATGTCGGTGAACAGGAACGTGACGGTGCCAGCCGGTAGCTCCGCCAACCGTCGCCTCTCCGGTTCGTGCCTCGACCCGGCCCGCATGCCGGCCGATGAGCTCGTTCAGCCTACGACGCCGGGCGCGCCGCGGCTCACGCGGTCTGTGCGCCGTCCTCGTCCGCGGCGGACAGGCTCAGCAGGCGGTAGCTGGGAGCGTCCGAGGGTCGCCCGGAGCAGCTGAGCAACCGCGGCTCGCCGGAGCGGACCGCCTGGACGACGGCCGTGAAGCGCCGATCCTGTCGCGTCTCGAAGCGGACGCGGGCGGTGTCGGCCTCCACCTCCTCCCAGCCGACCAGCACCAGGTCGTCCAGGCGCAGCAAGCCGGTGTCCCGACGCACGAACGCGTCGGCGGCCTGAACTAGGAACGGGTGGCAGGAGCGGCCTCGGAAGTGATCCAGGTCGAGCAGGCCCCGCCGATAGTCCTCGACGATCCGGGGTCCCGAGGCCGGCGCCACGCGGCCGTAGTACACCCCATGGGGCAGGCAGATGAGGTTGCCGGCGAAGCGATCGCCGCCGAAGTGCGACGACTCCCACATGAGCTTGGGATGGGTTTGGGCGAGCGCCCGGGCCAGGGGGCGGCCGAACTCCGCGCAGCACGGATCGTGCCGCCCGTTGGTGCACACCAGCAGCAGCGGCTGGTCGACCGGCGTGCCGCCGACGCTGCGGTGTCTGGCCAAGGGGGCGAAGTCGACGTCGAGCAGGTCGTCGGCGTCCGCCACGGACAGCTGTTCGACCCAGCAGGCGTCCGTGGTGGTCGACGCGACGAAGCAGGTGCGCCGCTCGGGGGCGTAGCGGCCGTAGCGGCGGATCAGCAGCAGCCGTGCGCCGACCTCGCGTGCCCGCCGCCGCAGCCGGGTCGCGACCTCCCCGGGCATGTTGCTGTCGAAGGGCGCGTCGCGGCCCCACGGCCCGGGTTGCTCGACGAGGATCCAGCGCCGCACCGTCGAGGCGGTGCCAAGCAGCGGCTCCGAAAGGGCTTGCGAGTCTCGCGCGCAGCTGAAGCGGTCGGTCACTGCGCGACCATCAACAGCCCCTCACGTACCAGCCGGCGGACGAGCACGGTGCGGCTGGCCTCGTCCAGCAGCCCGGCGAGGTCGTTGACCGCAAAGTCGTGATGCTCCGTGACGAAGGTCATGGCCGGCTCCAACGAGTCCGGCATGCGCAGTCGCCGGTCGCCGAGCTGGGCGGTAAGCCGACCGTTGGTCGACGTCAGGTGGCAGGTGGTGCCGGGGCGGCGGAGCAGCTTGGTCGTGTCGTCGATCTGTTCGGCGGCGAGCAGCTGGCGCAGCTGGCCGGACAGCTGCGGAGGGCGCGAGGACCAGAAGCGATCGGCGGCCGCAGTCGCCACGGCCTCGGCGTCGCGCGCGCTTATGCGGTGGGCGAGGTCGTCCAGCTTGGCCGCCACCGCGGGCGTCAGAGCCTGGCTGCCGTGCGCGTAGCCGGCGGGCAGCACCTCGTCGAGCTCGGCCTCGTCGATGACCTCCGTCACGACCCGGCGCAGCACCTCGGCCCAGGTGGTGCTGCGAATCCCGATCGTGATGTGCACCGACGCGGCGTCGACGGTGCGGGCGGCATGCGGGGCGCCGCGTGGCATGTACAGCGCCTCGCCGGCTTGCAGCTGCAGGTCCAGCGAGGGCGTAGCCGGCGGGTGCTGCTCGTCGATGCCTGGCTCGTAGGCCACCCACTGCTTGCGGCCGTAGGTCTGCAGCGCGAAGACGTCGTGGCCGTCATGGTGGACGCGCAGCCCCGACGCAACGGGCGGGGTGATGTAGGCATTGGCCTGCACCGGTTGGGTCAGGGCCGCTTCCAGGTCACGGCAGAAGGCGGTCAACGGCGCCCAGTAGCGATGCAAGCCCTGTAGCACGATGGTGGCGCCGTCGTCGAAGGCGGCGTGCACCTTGCCGACGTCGATCAGGTCGGTGACCGGGCGGGAGCCGATCCGTGCGGGCCGGGTGTAGGTGGACTGGGTGAGCGGCTGTCCCGCCTTGACCATGCGGAACGCGGGCGCACGCAGGCCCATCGTGGCCAGGATGTGGTCCACGTCGTCCAGCGACAGCAGGTCGTCGAAGCCGTCCCCGCGGTGCACGTGCGGCCGACGTGTCCAGTCCTGTGCCAGGAACCGCTCGACGTCGCCGACGCAGCGCCGCAGTGCCCCCTCGGCGTTGGCGGCGGCCGCGGCGCCGTCAAGGTTTAGCCCGCCGGGGCTGTGAAGGGTCTGGAGGCGCATGCCATCGGCGGGCGTCCGGGTCTTGCGCGTCCTTGTCTCAGGCGTCCCGCCCGTCGGCGTCGCTGCCTTCACTGGCGTCCCCGTCGGTCAGGTCGGTGCTGTCACCGTCACTGGCGTCCCCGTCGGTCAGATCCGTGCTGTCGCCATCGGTGCCGTCCGCGTCGCTCTCGTCGGTGTCGGTGCCATCAGCGTCGCGGGGGTCGGCGGTCAGGGTGGTCAGCGGCGTGCTGGCGCCACCGTGCTCGGTGATGATGTCGTCGTCGCTGAGGGTGTCGCGGGTGTCCATGGCAGGTCCTTGCGCTCGGGGGTGCGTGCTGGCGACGGTACCCGTCGCCCGGGGGTTCGTCACCATCCCTCGGCAATCAGGCTCCCGCCCGAGGTTGAACCGGCAGTCGTGCTTGTTGGCCGGCGGCGGAGGTGTCGCGCCCACGGTCTCGGCGGAGCGGCGGCAGCCAGGCGACAGCGCGGGCCAACTCGCGGTCCGAGCCGTACACCAGCAGCGCCAGCATGACGCCGTACACCGGCAGGTGGCCGATCAGCTCGGTGGTGCCGAAGAAGAACAGGGTGGCGTTGAAGGGGATGCCCGCGGCGATCACGGCGACCTGCGGTGCCGCGCCCGAGATGAGCAGCAGGCCGAACAGCAGCTCGACCGACGCCGCCAGCACGATGAAGGAGCTCGCCGGCACGTCGATGCCGGCGACGGCCAACAGGTTCAGTGCCGGATAGTGGCCGAGCACCTCGGTGGCCAGCGCTGGGTTGGCGAACTTCTCGCTGAAGGCCAACACGACCAGCGCCAGCCCGGCACAGGCGCGCAGCGCCAGGAGCGGAACGCGCAGCTCGGCGGCGGTCACGGGCCGGGCCCCGTAACGGTCGGCGGCGGGCGGCAGCAGGATCAGGAACACCGCGATGCCGAGCAGGTCGACGGCTTCCAGCACGGCGACGGGACCGGCGACCCCCAGCGCGAGCGGGCCAAGGGTGGTCACCGCCCAAGCCGCCGGGCGCAGGTAGATCCCCGAGATGAGCCACACCCCCAACGCGCCCTCGGCGATAGCGATCGCTCCGCCGGCCGGGATGCCGTCGAGGCCGAGGTGAGGCGCCAGGTAGGCGTTGCTGACCGCCAGCGCGAGCAGCGAGACGCCGAGGTGGATGCCCAACAGCCTCGGGATGTAGGGCGCCAGGCGGCTCAGCGGCGCCAGCAACCGAAGCTCCGGGCGCGGCAGGCGGTTGGCAGCAAGCCGCCACGCCACCGCGACGGCGACCGCCAGAGCGGCCGCAAGCAGCGCGGCCGGCCGCAAGAAGAACCCCCAGTTGGTGGGGAACGCCGAAGCAGCATCGACGAACCACTTCTGGTGGGCGAGGACGGCGGGCATGGGGGCATCCCTTGGCGGACGGCTGCTCGTCGTGGCCATTGTCGATGCCGGATGGCCCCTTCGCCGCGCAAGCGCCGATCGGCCCGGGCGCTCGTGATCGGGTGCCGTTTCGGACGGTGGTGTCCGTTCCGGCACCCGCTCGCCGCCACGGGTACGGTTCCGGACAGTGGTGTCCGGTCCGGCACCCGCTCGCCCCGACCAGCCGGCCGGCGGCCGGGTCAGTCGTCGGAGGAGCGCAGATCGGCGACCGCGTCGGAGACGGCCCTGTGGAAGGTCGGGTACGCGTAGATCATGTCGGCGAGCCGGTCGACCGGGACCTTTGCGTGCACCGCGAGGGTCAGCATGCTCAGCACCTCGCCGCCGGCTGGTCCCATGGACGTCGCACCGACGAGCACGCCCGCGTCGACGTCCTCGACGAGCTTGATCAGTCCCTCGTTGCCAGCCTTGTGGATCCATCCCCGAGCGCTGCTGGGAACCTTGGCCGTCCCAATGCGGACCCGGCGTCCCGACTCCTGCGCCGCCTGCTGCGTCAACCCCACGGAGCCGATCTCGGGATCGGTGAAGGTCACTCGCGGAACGGCGGTGTCGTTCGCGCCGCCGGCGGGCTTGCCGAGGATGTCGTCGGCCACGATGCGGGCCTGATGTGTCGCGACGTGGGTGAAGGCGCCGACGCCCGTGACGTCACCGACAGCCCAGACGCCGTCGATGACGCGGCCGCGCCCGTCGACCGATAGGAAGCGGGCGTCGGGATCGATGCCGAGCTCGCCGGCGTTGATGCCCGGCAGGTCGGTGCGCCGACCGGTCGCGACGAGCAGCTGCTCGCCGGTCACCACGTCCCCGCCGTCGAGCACCACCTCGAAGCCGTCGCCTCCTCGCCGAACCTCGGTGGCCTTGGCTCCGGTGTGCACGACGATGCCCTCGCCTTCGAACACTTCGGCGAGCAGCTGGCCGGCTTCCGGCTCCTCCGGCGGTACCAGCCGCTCCAATGCCTCCACGACGATGACGTGCACGCCGAACCGAACCATCACCTGCGCCAGCTCGGCACCGATGGCGCCACCGCCGAGCACCACCAGGGAGGCGGGCAGCTCCTTGACCTCGACGATCTGGTGGTTGGTCCAGTAGGGCAGGTCGCGCAGTCCCGGGATAGGCGGCACGGCGGGCGTCGTCCCGGTCGCCACGACGATGCCACGGCGGGCGCGGTAGACGTCGCCGTCGACCTGTATGGCGTCGCGCGCGACGAAGCGCCCGGAGCCGCGAATGAAGCGTCCGCCCTGCGCCTCGAATCGTTCGACGGCCACACGGTCGTCCCAGTCGTCGGTCGCCTCGTCGCGGATCCGCTGCGCCACCGGTGCCCAGTCGGGGGTGACCTCGACGGCGCCGGCCATGCCTGGGATGCGCCGCGCCTCGGCCAGGAGCTGCGCCGCGCGGATCATCATCTTGGTGGGGACGCAACCCCAGTACGGGCACTCGCCGCCGAGGAGCTGTTCGTCGATGCCGATCACTGCCAGCCCGGCCTCGGCCAGGGGTCCAGCGACAGCCTCGCCACCGGGTCCCATGCCGAGCACCACCACATCGACCGTGTGCTCACTCATCTGATTCTCCTGCGTCGTGGGCGGTCCCGTTGTCGGCTGCTGGAACGAGCAACCTCCCCGGGCGCGCAGCTGTTCCCTTGGCGCGGCGGTGCAATATCGTCGCCCGATTAGACGAAGGGATCAGGGATGACCGAGATGCGGCTGCCGCCCGAGGCCGAGGCGCTCAATCAAGGCCACGGGTTTGACTTCAGCGATCTTCGCGCGGTGTACATCAACTGCACGCTGACCAAGTCGCCGCAGCGGTCGCACACCCAGACGCTGGCGGACCGGTCGATCGCGGTGATGCGGGCCAATGGTGTGACCGTCGAGTCGATCCGGGCGGTCGATCACGACATCGCACCGGGCGTGTGGCCGGACATGACCGAGCACGGCTTCCACGTCGACGAGTGGCCGACGCTGTTCGACCGCGTCCTCGCCACCGACATCCTGGTGCTGTGCACGCCGATCTGGCTGGGCGAGAAGTCCTCGGTGTGCACCAGGGTCATCGAGCGGCTGTACGGCAACTCGAGCCAGCTGAACTCGGCTGGGCAGTACGCCTACTACGGGCGCGTGGGTGGCTGCCTGGTGACGGGCAACGAGGACGGCATCAAGCACTGCGCCATGAATGTCCTGTACTCGCTGCAACACCTGGGCTACACCATCCCGCCGCAGGCCGACGCCGGCTGGATCGGCGAGGCGGGCCCGGGCCCGTCGTACGGTGACGACGACACGGTGGGGTTGGACAACGACTTCACCAATCGCAACACCACGTTCATGACCTGGAACTTGCTGCATCTGGCTCGGCTGCTGAAGGACCGTGGCGGGATCCCGGCCCACGGCAACCAGCGTTCCGAGTGGGACGCCGGCTGCCGCTTCGACTACCCCAACCCCGAGCACCGCTGAGAGTCGGAGCCTGACCGCGCGATCGGCCCTCGAGTGCCCGGCCGGGCGTGGTCAAGTGCGTCCAGCCCCGGGCCGATACCAAGTCATGGGCGCGGGGACGAACAGCACCAACCCGCGGCGGGTCGAGGCGCGGCTCGCCGCGTTCCGCCTGGTTTCCGAGGTGCAGTCGCGCGACGATGCGGCCGCCGACCTCGCCACGGCCCGGCACGAGGCCGAGGCCCAGCGCTGGGCGGAGGTGGAGCGGCTCCTGCTCTACGCGGATGTGGTGCGGGCGTGCTGGCTGTCCGAGGCCGACGCGGACCGGCGGATCGATGAGTTGCTGGAGCGCAGCGAGCGCGACGGTGACGAGCCGCTGCGCGCCGCGGGTCTGGCGATGCGCGCCGAGTTCCGGTACCGCGAAGGGAACTCGGAAGTGGACGCTGCGCGCTCCGACGCCGACCTGGCGCTGGCTACAGCGCTGCTGGACATGCCGCACGGCCCGGCCCTGGAGCGGGTCAGCGCGTTGATCTCCTGTGCTTGCGCCTACGCCGAGCGGGGGCTGTGGGAGCTCGAAGAAGAAACGTACGCCAAGGCCATGGCATTGCTGCCGTTGTGCGAGGATCCGATGCCAGCCCAGACGGTCCTGCACAACCGCCCGTTCGCCCACCTGTATGCGGCCTGTTCGTTGCATGAGGTTGGTGAGGTGGAGCAGGCCCTCGAGCACTGCCGGCGGGGCGTCGCCCTGGTGGCGTCGGCTCTGGCCGCCGATCTTCCTGACGATTACGCCGCCAGCGTGCGCGCCGTGCGCTACCTGCTCGCCGCGCTCGCCGGTGATGAACGCCCTGAGCCGCTGGACGTCATCCTGGCCGACACCGTCCCGCTGCTGCACCAGCACTCGGTCGGCTCGGTGCGTCTGGCGGAGGCGCTGCGGGCGCTGCGGGCGGGTGACGTGGCCGCCGCCCAAGCCCACGTCGGGCTGGCCGAGCCGCTGCTGCGCTTCGACCCGCAATCGCCCGAGCTGGCCCTGGCGATGCTCGTGGCCGCCGACGCGGCCGCTGCCGTCGACCCGAACAGTTCCGCTGCGGCGCTGCGCTACGGCCAACACAACGCGCAGTTGCGGCGGCAGGCGCGGCTGCGGCTGCTGGGATCGGCTAGAGCCCGACTCGAGACCGAACGGCTGCGCCTGGAGCGTGACGCCTACGCGCGCAACGCCCTGGTGGATGAGCTCACCGGAGTCGGCAACCGCCACCATTACAACCGTTGGCTTGCCCAACTGTGCGCCAAACCCACCGCGGAGCGCCTGGCCGTCCTGGTGGTCGACATCGATCGTTTCAAGACGGTCAATGACACCCACGGACACGCCGCCGGCGACGAGGTGCTGCGGGGGGTCGGCCGGCTGCTGCGCGCCTCCTCCCGTCTCGCCGACCTTGTCGCGCGCCTCGGCGGCGACGAGTTCGTGTTGCTGCTGGGCGACGTCGGCGCCGCGACGGCACACGATCGCGCGCTCGGGCTGCTGGATGCCATCCGCGCCGAGCCGTGGCACGAGGTGTCACCTGGCGCGCGGGTCAGCGTTAGCGTCGGCCTGGCGACGGGTTTCGCCCACGACGCCGAGAACCTGCTGCGGCTAGCGGACGCCGCCCTATACCAGGCGAAGGCGGCCGGGCGCGACGGGTTGGTCATGATCGAGCCGACGGCGGCCCTGGCTAGTCCCTGACCGCTCGCAGCAGCAATCCGGCTCCACGGCGAAAAGCGGGACTGAGCCAGGCAGCCGAGCCGGTATCGGTGGGCGCTTGGGAACTGTGGACATGATGACCGGCACGGCCGCCCCCCGAGGCCTTCCGGGCTGTGACTGGTCGTGTGGCCGAGCCATTGCCGCGAGTCGGTCCCCGCTGACACAGCACCAGCCTGCACCAGGGTGCGTCTCCCGAGCATTGGGAGCGCGCCCTGCCTCAACCCAGTGGTCCAGCGAGGGCGCTTCTCCTGCTCGGGCGGCCCGCGACAACGCTACGCGCCCGGGCCCGCGCCGCATCTTCCGGGCCGGTTAGACTTCGACCCCCGACGACGACTCGGGCGGAATCGGCCAACGAGAGGAGAGACGATGCCGCTCTATCTATCGAGGTTCAGCTACAAGCCGGAGACTTGGGCTCGGCTGATCGGCCACCCAGAGGACCGCCGAAAGGCCGCTCAGTCGTACATCGAGTCGGTCGGTGGGAAGCTCCACGGGTTCTGGTACGCCTTCGGCACACACGACGGCTACACCCTATGGGAGGCCCCCGACAACGTGTCCATGGCTGCCGTTTCGCTGGCGATTAGCGGAGGCGGTGCGCTTAGCTCGTTGGAAACGACAGTCCTCCTGACCGTCGACGAAACGATGGATGCCCTGCGCAGGGCCGAGCAAGTCCAGTACCGAGCGCCTGGCGTGTAGCGGCTGCCCCACGGCCAGGCGGGCATGGGGGCAGCACCGTGGCGCCAGCCTGCGCGAGCATGAGCCATGCGGCCTCGTCGAGCATGACGCCGACGATTGCGCCGTCAAGGGCCTGAGCGGGCGCATGTTCGCCTCAGTCGCCCGTCCGCTTCACCAGGGCGCGTCTCCCGGTCTCCCGGCCGATCAGACCGTCCGCACTGCCCCCTTGACCCCGTCACTACGGTCTCGTCGTCCAGCGTCATGTCAGGGTGCTCATGGGCGGCCCGGCACTCCTGGCGCCAACGCCAGAGCAGCGCGGCTCGCCGCGCAGTGAGCGAAACGCCGAACTGGAACGGAACGGCTCTGCTCGTCGACCTGCTGGCGAGCCTGCGTAGCCTCCCGGATAGCGCTCGAGGATTTGGGCCACGCGCTGTGGGTGATCGCGTGTCGCCGGGCGAGGCCGCTGTCCGAGGTGCTTTAGAGAGCGCCACCGAACAGGTCGTTTTTCTCGGCGGCTCCCGGAACCCCAGGCGTGTCCTGGCTCACGGCCTTGGAACGCGAGCCGGACACCCCGGTGTCGCTGCCCCATAGCACCGTGAACATGCCGGACGGTGTGCCACCTACCGGTTCGTACGGGTCAGACACGAGGAGGTCGGCGTGTCGGCTTTTGCCGACGTTGCGGACTCGCAGGGTTATGCCCCAGTAGTCGACAACGGACGACCTCGTCCCGCCGATTCCTGTCGTTGCCTGTGTGAAGGAGCGGCTACCCTTCGTGCCCAGGCCCGAAGCGTTGCCGTACACGACAACGACCCCGCCATTCCGGCTGGCGTCGTGCACGCCATGTGTCACCGCGACGTCGCCAATCCCGTCGCCGTTGAGGTCTCCGACGCCGAGCGCCACGCCAAGCGCGCCCACTGGCTCGTTGACGAGGGCTTCATAGGTCAGGTACTGATCACCCAGGGCGTTGACGCCGTGCGGGCCACCGCGCAGCACGTGCAGCGCGCCGGTGACGCCGGAACGGGATGTCGGTTGCTGCAACACGGTGACGATCAGATCTTTGCGACCATCGCCGCCGACGTCTGTGATGCCGACCGCCGACCCGAACGCGTCGAGATCGGCCGCAACTCCCTTCACCCCTGGGGAGTCCTCCGTCCACACCTGTGGGGCAGGGGCATCAGCACCCTGCAAGTCCAAGCCCGATCCTGCCGCGCTGTAGACCACCGCAACGGCTCCACGCGCCTGGTCCACCTCCTGCAAGCCGATCGCCAGGTCTGGTGTGCCATTGCCATCCAGGTCACCGACGGCCAGCGAAGTCAGCGGCGGGCTGCCCAGATCATCCGGCAGACCGTATCGCGGTCCCACGGCCTGGCTGGGCTGTGTCGCCATGCCCGCGGCCCGCCCTCGGTAGATCAAGAGTCCATTGCTGCCGGAGGTCACAGCCACCGCGAGGTCGCCGTAGCCGTCGCCGTCGAAGTCAGCGGCGATGAGCTGTGAGCCCAACTCGTCCTCCTCAGGATCGCGCTCTCCGAGGACGGCATCCGGACGGCCCAAGGAGTGCGCACCCGTTCCCGACAGTCCATCCGCCCCGCCGTACAGCACCGCTACCGCCCCGACATTGAGGTCCGTCGAGGTGTCCTCGCCAGGCGCACCCACTGCCAGGTCGGCGTAGCCGTCGGCGTCGAAGTCGCCAGAGGCCAGCGCCGCCCCGAACCCGTCGCCGGGCTCCGCCACGCCCGGAACCCCCCGAGAGGCTTGACTCAGGCGCTTGACGTCGGAGGTCGACAGCCCGGTCGCAGCCCCGCGGAACACCACAATCCCGCCGGCGCCGTCGTTCTCTCCGCGGACGCCGACAGCCGAATCCCGCCAGCCATCACCGTCAAAGTCCCACGGGCGTGCCCCCGCACTGGCGCCTGCCGCGGGAATCGCCATAAGGGCCAGAACCGCTGACAGCAATACGGCGCTCATCACCGCACGCAGCCAACGCTGACACCCCGTTGATCGACGAGACATGACAACTCCATTCCCCCGAGACATGACAACTCCATTCCCCACCGTATTGCCCCACCCCACGCCGTCAACCTCACCGTCCCACCCGCCACCCGCGATGGCAAGAGACCATTCGATACAGCCGACATAGCCTCTACAGGCCGCTCCAAGGCTTCGGAGTCGAGCTTGCTCAAACGAGGATATCCGATGCCGCGCCTCGACCAGGGCTGGGCGCACCTTTCCGCCCTGCGGCGAACTGACCACGGTGCCCTCGTCAGCGACGACCTTGGCCGGGCGGGGCGGTGCGGGTCTCGGCAGCCGCATGCCGGTGTCCAGGAACAGGCGGATAATGGCCGTGTCGCGGCGCTCGCTGAAGCCGGTGCCCTTGCAGGCTGCGAGCAGAGCGCGCAGGTCGGCGTCGGACCACTGGCACCGGCGTCTCTGGGAGGTGGGGCGCGTGCATGCCGGCCATGGGGTCGGCGGGCAGTTCGCCCTCTGTGGTTAGCCACTTCGTGAACTGCTGGAGGCTGCAGTAGCGGCACGCGACGGTGGTCGGCTTCCACCCGATCAGCGAGGTCGGCGAGGTAGTCCTTGATGAGGTCGCGATCTAGCTCGGCGTGGCCGTTCACAGCGGCGAAGGCGGCAAGCTGGCGTGCCGTGTCGGCGTAGGTCCCGATGGAGTGGTTTACGGGCTCGCAGCGACCGCGGCCACTGCCGCCGGGTTGAGGAATGCGTCATGCTTACCCGGTCATCCGGCGGGAAGGGGAGAACGTGCAGGTCAACCGCGTTATGTGGTCAGGGGCGGGGTCGAACCGCCGACCTCACGATTTTCAGTCAGTGGCGAGCCACACAGCGCCATGACGTCGGAGGTCCCATAGGGTCGCTGACCTGGGCATTTGCCGGC
>Ga0136616_10000146_pt1 | contig 28901 bp, 29 predicted proteins | sample AntDrymUQ2992106_2_FD_106648 | JGI IMG/M metagenome (GOLD analysis project Ga0136616, IMG submission 106648) | Polar desert sand microbial communities from Dry Valleys, Antarctica - metaG UQ299 (21.06) | ecosystem: Environmental > Terrestrial > Soil > Desert | place: Antarctica: Dry Valley... | reverse complement strand
TCGACGGTCATCTCGCCGATGGCGTCGGGCGTGGTCGCGGTCGGCCTGTTCGGTGCCACCTGGATCGCCGGTGTGGTGGGTGGCGTCGGTGAGGCGCTCGGCAACGAAGGCGTCGCGCGCGTCGGCACCGTCTCGCGGATGCTCCTGCCCACCGACGGCCTGTGGCGCGGGGCGATGCACGCCTTCCAGGACCCGTCGGCGTTCGCCTCGTTCGGTCCCGAGGGCGCCGCATTCCCGTTCCTGAGCGATGCGTCGTTGACGCCCACCTACCTCGCCTGGGCCGCGGTGTGGGTGGCGATGGTATGGGGGCTGGCGGCGGCGTCCTTCTTGCGCAAGGACCTGTGACCGATTCGACTCAGCCGTCAGGCCAATGTCCCTCCATGTGCCACAGACTCCCCACGGTGGTCTAGAGGGCTCAACTGGCCAGCGCGGCTTCGAGGATTCGAGTCTGTGGCGTCCCCGTGAGCGCCGGTGATTTGTCCCGAGAGGACCACACCGTCGTGGTGAGGAAATCCAGGAACTTCTCCGCCGCAGTGACGGTGTCGAAGTCAAGGTCGATCACCACATACTGTGGATCGTCCACCGGCCGCTGGATCCGCTCCGCGCGAACTCCGGCCTGCGTGCGGTACTGCTCGAAGCGCTCGAAAGCACCTCTCCAGAGATCGAAATCTGAGATCGCATGTTCGATGTGCAGGGTGGGCATGGGGGCTCCTCGGTCGTCGTAGTGGGACTCGGCTGACGTTAGGGATCACTCCCCTGGGGGCCCATCCCAGAACGCTGGGACCTTTCCGGCTTCACGGGTCGAGCCGCGTACCTTATGCCAGGTCGCTACGAATCGCGGTCCTGCAAGAGATCGCGCGGGTGGTGGACTTCGAGGCCTATGCCTGGCTGCTGACAGATCCCAGGACGTCGGTGGGCACGTCGCCGCTGGCCGAGGTGCCGTGGCTGCCTGACCTTCCTCGTCAGATCAAACTCAAGTACCAGACACCCGTGAACCGGTGGACGAGGCTGAAGCGGCACCCGGTCGCGCTGCTGCATCAGGCCACGAGGGGCAATCTCGCCGCGAGCCTGGTCTGGAGGGAGTTGCTGGCAGACCTCGCACCGCCGCTCACAGCCGCACTCCGACGGACGCAAGCGCTCACGTTCGCCGGCGAGCCTCCACGGGATGAATCGGTTCCGGGTCCTGTCGTGCTCCTGCTCTCAGCTGACTGCAGGTGTACGCGCAGACTCCCGAGACGCAGGCATACCTGCGGCTTCTCGTGCCACCCGCAGAAGGCCGCGCGCCCGTACCGGCGACTGCGTACAACGTTGGGGCGCAGCTGTTGGCAGTTGAAGCCGACGTCGACACCAGCCCGCCCCAGGCCCGGGTACACATTGCCGAGTCTCTATGGGTGACCGCGCGCGCTGCCCGCATCGAGGACGCGCGGCCCCCGGCTGACAGAGACATCGCCGTCACGATGGAGCGTTCGTCGCCGGCCGAACGGGCTGACATGTTCGGTCGAGTCTTCGGGCTCAGCCGGCGAGAAACCCAGTTGCTCGATCAGCTTGCACTCGGGCACGACACTCGTGAGGTCGCGGGAGCCATGTTCGTCTCCGAGAACACGGTGCAGGACCACCTGAAGTCGATCTTCGCGAAAACAGGGACCCACAACCGACGAACGCTGCTGGCCCGCGCGCTCGGAACGTGAGCGAGGTCGGACCGCATGGCCGGTGCAAGTAGCGAGCACGTGACACCTTCAACGATGGAGTGCTGCGAGACGGCAAAGTGATCAAGCTGACTCCTGACCAGTCAGTCCCGAAGCTTCACAACGGCAACCCGATCCGGGTCACCGCAGCAAAGATCGAACCCCTCTCAGCGGCGTTCTTCGCGGAAACGGAACGCAAGTTCCTCTAGGTCGCAACCGCCTGCGAGCAGCGATCCCCACCGTGGGTAGCATTCTGTTGTGGGTATCGGTGAACTCCTGGTGCGACGTCTTTACGTCGACCTGGTGCGGATCAGCGGGGCTAGCTGTCAGCCTTCGCCACGCTGACCTCGTTCATCCATCCGCTCACCTGTAGGAGATCACCGTGTCTGTCACGGATGAATTGCTTGAGAACAACACTGCGTATGCCTCGACCTTCAACGGTCCGCTTCCGATGCCGCCCTCCAAGAACGTGGCCGTCATCGCCTGCATGGACGCCCGGCTTGACGTGTACGGACTGCTGGGCCTCAAGGACGGTGAAGCACACGTCATCCGCAATGCCGGTGGCGTGGTCACCGCCGACGAGATCCGCTCACTCGCGATCAGCCAGCGGCTGCTCGGCACCAAAGAGGTCATCCTGATCCATCACACCGATTGCGGAATGCTTACGTTCACTGACGACGCTTTCAAGGCAGCGATCAAGGCTGACACGGGCACGGAGCCCGAATGGGACTCGGAAGCCTTTACCGACCTGCCCGAGGACGTACGGAAGTCGGTCGAGCGCGTCAAGCAGAGCACGTTCGTGCCGCACCGCGACGCGGTACGCGGGTTCGTGTTTGACGTGGCCACTGGCCGTCTCGAGGAAGTCGAACAGGCAGCCTGAGCCACAGCACGCGCTACGGTCGCCCGCTGTCGCCCTCCGAACGGCGGCAGCGGGCGATTTCACAGCTGACCTCCAGCCAGCGCCGGAATGCGCCACGGCTGCGCGGTGCACCCTCGGCAAACAACTGCGAGCCCGTGGTCCCCCAGCCCTGCCGTGGGTAGTCCACACTGACGTTGTAAGCCCCGCACTAGGACAGTGCGTGGGCGCAGCAGTCACCGCCTACCCTTGGCCGGTGCGTGTGGGGGAGGAGCCAGTGAGCGCCGAACCGCACGTGGTCGCCGGCCGCTATCGCCTCGATGAGCGGATCGGTTCCGGAGGGATGGGCGTGGTCTGGCGCGGCCACGACACGGTGCTGAACCGGACCGTCGCGGTGAAGCAACTGCTCTTGGGACCGGGGCTGTCTCCCAGCGACGCGGACGAGAGCCGGGCTCGGGCCATGCGGGAGGGGCGCATCGCCGCCCGCCTACAGCATCAGCACGCGATCAACGTCTTCGACGTCGCCCTCGGCCCCGACCTGGAAGGCAGCCAGGACAGCCAGCCGTGGCTCGTGATGGAGTACTTGCCCTCCCGCAGCCTGGCTGACGTGCTGACCGAGCAGGGCTCGCTGCCCCCGCTGGAAGTCGCTCGCATCGGGCGCCAGATCGCCGACGCGTTGGCCGCAGCGCATCGTGAGGGCATCGTGCACCGCGACGTCAAACCGGGCAATGTGCTGATCGGAGAGAACGGCACAGTCAAGATCACGGACTTCGGCATCGCGCGAGCCAGCTGGGACACCACCGTTACTCGCACCGGCGTGCTCACCGGCACGCCCGCATACTTCGCTCCGGAGGTCGCCCGTGGGGAGGCGCCTGACCCGGCCTCCGACGTTTTCTCGCTGGGGTCCACCCTCTACGCCGCCGTCGAGGGCGTACCGCCCTTTGGGCACGACGACAACACTCTCGCGTTGCTCCGGTCCATCGCCGACGGCATGGTCCGTCCGCCGCACAACGCTGGCCCACTCAGCTCCCTGCTGATGATGCTCTTGCGAGAGGACCCCACGCGACGGCCGTTGATGACTGTGGTGAGGGACATGCTGGGGCGGATCGCCACCACGGGGCGGGAGCCCCCGACGGCGGCGCTGTTGGCAGCTGGCGACGGCGACCCCAGTCAGCCCACCGCAAGTTCCGCTCCGCCACCGGCTGCCCGTCCCGAGGAGGCAACCGGTCCCAGTGTGGCAGCCAGCTCGAACCAAGACGCCCAGCCAGTCGGCCCATCGATGGCTGCTGCGGTGGCCGCCATCGACACCCATGAGGATGCCCCGCCGGCCCGGCTCGCCCCATCCGCCCGCCCGGCCACGCGCGAACCAGCTTCGCCCGTACGGCCGGCTCGCCCACGAGCAGGCCACCCATCGTGGTGGCAGCGGGGCAGGGTGCTGGCCGCCGCTATGGTGGGATTGCTCATCGCAATCGGCGCGGTCGTCCTGGCCATCACCCTGGGCGGGCCGGACGACTCATCGACCGCCGCGTCTGCACCGACGTCGGCCACCACGCCCGTGGTCACCACCACCCTGGCGCCGACCACCACGCAAGCGACGGCGACCACTCCGGAACCGACCACACCCACACCGCCGCCACCCCCACCGGCCGCGCCCGGACCGCCGGACTTCGTCACTGCGGTAGAGACCTACTACGGGCTGCTCCCCGACGATCTCGACGAGGCATACGCTTACCTCGGCCCGGGCGTGCAGGAGCAGGCCCGTGGCCGCGATGGGTACGAGAACTACTGGAGCCAGTACAGCGAGGTCGAGGCCGAGAACGTCCAGGCAGACGGCACGACGGTCACGCTGACGATCGTCTACACCAGATTGGATGGCAGTTCTTTCACCGAGCCGTACATCTTGCAGATGGGCACCGCCGACGACGGCAGCGTCCTGATCCTCAGCTCGGAGTACGGAGGGCCTGGCTAGTCGGAGTTGTTCAGCCGGCGCCCAGATGTACCTCATCAGGGATGGTCCCCCGACCAGATTCCGTCGTACGCTGCGCAGATCCGTGCACCGACAATCACTCTGACCGGCCAGGTGGGCCGGCGACCACTGGAGGGCCCGTGAAGACCAAAGCCGCTGTGCTCCGAGAGGTTGGCAGCCCGTTCGAGATCGTCGAACTCGATCTCGATCCACCCAAGGCCGGCGAGGTGCTCATCCGGTACGTCGCAGCCGGGCTGTGCCACTCCGACGAGCACCTGCGCCAAGGCGACATCGTTCCGCGCTTTCCCGTCGTCGGGGGGCATGAAGGCGCCGGAATCATCGAAGAGGTCGGCCCCGGGGTGACCCGGCTGAAGCCCGGCGACCACGTGATCTGCTCGTTCCTGCCGGTGTGCGGGCACTGTCGCTGGTGTTCGACCGGCAAGTCCAATCTGTGCGACCAGGGCGCGACCATCCTCGACGGCGTCATGACCGATGGCACGTACCGCTTCCACAAGGACGGCGAGGACTACGGCGGCATGTGCATGCTGGGCACGTTCTCGGAGTTCTCGGTCATCTCGGAGAACTCGGCGATCAAGGTCGATGACGACCTGCCGTTGGATGTCGTCGTGCTGATCGGCTGCGGTGTGCCCACGGGCTGGGGTTCGGCCGTTCACGCAGCCGAGACCGAAGCCGGTGACACGATCGCGATCTACGGGATCGGCGGCATCGGGATCAACTCGGTGCAGGGTGCGGCACTGGCCGGCGCCAGGAACGTCGTCGCCATCGATCCCCTGGCCAACAAGCGCGAGATGGCCGAGAAGCTCGGCGCGACACACACCTGCGAAACTGCCGAGGAGGCACAGGAGCTCATCACCGAGCTCACCCGGGGAGTCGGCGCCGACAAGGCAATCGTCACGGTCGGGGTCGTCGACTCGGCGGTCGTGACCAGCGCCTTCCATGCCATCCGCAAGGGCGGCACGGTCGTCGTCACCGGCTTGGCCGACCCGACCAAGACCACGATCGAGTTGCCTGGGGCGCTGCTGACGCTGTTCGAGAAGACGATCAAGGGCTCGCTGTTCGGCTAAGGCGACCCGTTCCACGACATCCCGAAGATGGTCGAGCTCTACCAGTCCGGTGACCTCAAGCTCGACGAGCTGATCACCAAGACCTACACCCTCGACCAGGTCAACGAGGGGTACGACGATCTGGTGGCTGGCAAGAACATCCGCGGTGTGATCAAGTACGACACTGCGCCACTGAGCGCCTGACCCCCCGCCCCAATCCGAGTCGCCGACCGTGCGGCGCCGCTGCCTATGCTGTTCGCCGTGCCCGAGACACCCGCGGAATGGTACGAGCGGGTACGCGCTGGCATCGACGCCGACGGCTACCGGGACGTCGACTGGCGCAGCTGGCGCAGCTGGCCGTTCGACGGTTCGCTGTGGGTCCGACCGCTCGATCCGCCGGCCACCACCGAGCCACCGCGAGCGGGAGCCGGCGGCAACGACTGCGCGCAGTGCGAGCGCAGCCAGGGCGCCGCCGCGGCCGATTACCTCGTCTGGCGCGACGAGTTGTTCATGCTCGGGCTGCCTTTCGAGGCCTCGTCGCTGCCACTGGCGATGTTCCTCATGACCCGCCGGCACACAGATCTGTCCGGATTGACGCCGGACGAGGCCCAGCGGATGGGCACCCTGCTCGTCGAGGTCGAACGCGCCGCGTGTCAGGTGCTGGCCGTCCCGCGCATCCAGGCGGTGCGTTGGGGCGACGGCAGCGAGCACCTGCACTGGTGGCTCATGGCCCGACCGACCGGGATGCTGCAGTTGCGCGGCACGTTCCTGTCGCACTGGGACGATCTGCTGCCCCGTCACCCTGCCGAACCAGCACGTGCCGATGCTGAATTCGTCGCCCGCCGGCTGGTCGAGCGGGTCGGCGGTGAGGCGCTGGCCCACCCGGGTCGGGCCTGACGACTCCCGCCTGGGTTCGCCGCCCAGATAGGTTTGGCTTGCCGTACGGGTGTACGGGCGTCGCAGTACGGGAGTACGGTGAGCAAGTACGATCGCAGGTATGAAGACCACGATCGAGTTGCCAGACAGCCTGGCCCGCCGCGCCAAGGAACTGGCCAGGGCGCAGGGCGTCACCCTTCGGGAGGTCATCGAAGCGGGCCTGCGCGCCGAACTCGACCGGCGTAGCGCACCTGCCCCTCCGGTGGACTTTCGGTTTCGTACCGTGGGGGGGTCCGGGCTGCGAGAGGGCATCGAGCTCACGGACCTGCGCGAGCACGCCTACGACCCGGCGCGATGATCGCGGTCGACACCAACGTGCTGGTCTGCGCCCATCGCGAAGACGTCCCGCAGCACCACGCGGCCAGGGCCGCTCTTGCTGAGCTGGCCACCCGGGGGGCTCCCTGGGCGGTGCCGTGGCCGTGCGTGCACGAATTCCTCGCCGTCGTGACCCACCGCCGGGTCTTCGACCCCCCCTCCTCGCTCGGCGACGCTGTCGGCGCGATATCGGACCTGCTTGCGCTGGCCGGGATGCGGCCACTGGCCGAGGCGGCCGATCATGCCGACGTGCTCTTCGGGCTGCTGACGGCCGGCACGGTGACCGGCCCGAAGGTCCACGACGCACGAATCGCGGCCATCTGCCTCGCCCACGGTGTCGCGACCCTGTGGACGGCTGACCGGGACTTCTCCTACTTCCCCCAGCTGAGGACGCAGAACCCGCTGTTGGGCTAGTCGTACCGCAACAGGAACCCCACCCTGCCAAGCCGCTCCAGAGGTGAGAACCAGCCCGTACCAATGGGTACTGTGGCACAACGACTTTGCCGACGTACGGAGGCAGATGACGACCTCACCGATACAGGCGCTGCCTCGGAGTTCGGCCCGGTGATCGCGGCCGCACCCACACCGAACGTGCCGGTACCGACTGCGGTGCCGGTGATCGGGCTGCGGCGCGAACGCGAGGTCTTGACCGTCGCGCTGCAGACTTCCCGGCATGTGGTCCTGGAAGGGCCGCCCGGCACCGGGAAGTCGACGCTGCTGCGCGCGATCGCTCGTGACGTCGGCAAGGACGTGGTTTTCGTCGAGGGCAACGCCGAACTGACGCCGGCCCGGCTGATCGGCCAGTACGACCCGTCGCAGGTGATGGCCGGTGGGTACGCGCCGGAGAACTTCCTCGACGGCCCACTGCTGACCGCGATGCGGGGCAACGGCCTGCTCTACCTCGAGGAGCTCAACCGGGTTCCGGAGGAGACCCTCAACGTCCTGATCACCGTGCTCACCGAGGGCGAGATCGCCGTACCACGGCTCGGGACCGTCCATGCCGCATCGGGTTTCCGGCTGATCGCTGCGATGAATCCCTTTGATGCGGTCGGGACCGCCCGGGTCGGTCAAGCCATCGCCGATCGGATGTGCCGCGTCGTACTGGGCTATCAGGACGCCGCCGGTGAGCGGTCGATCGTTGCCGCCGCGACCGGTGGCGACCCGTCGCCGATCGGTCTTGCCGTAGGCATGGTCCGCGCCACGCGGGAGCACCGTGACGTACGGATGGGCTCCTCGGTTCGTGGCGCGATCGATCTGGTGTTGCTGCTCGGTGGCTTGCTCAGACTCCGAGGCGGGTACGGGCTGTCGGCCGACGGCGCCCGCGAGACCACCCGAGATGCTGCCTATGCCGCGCTGTCGGGACGGATCCGGATCGCGGACGGTCTGGACCGGACGGCCGAGTCGGTGATCGACGAGATCCTCGACGACGTGTGGCCCGAGCACATGCCTCCGCCGGGCTCGGAGGACGAGGACGATCCCGACTCCGACGCCGACGATGATCCTGGGGACGGCCAGGGAAAAGCTGACGGCCCGCCGCCAGCATCCGGCGGGCCCGAACCCCAGTCCAAGTCCTCGTTACGTCGAGACCGTAAGACCGGTGCGGCTCGCCGGCAGGTGAGCCGGAGCGAACTCGCCGCCCGGCACGAGGACTTCGGCAAGGTCTCACCGGAGGTCGGCGAGATCGACGAAGCGGCTCTGGCCAGGCTGGTGGCTGAGAAGCCGGACGCGGCAGGCGCCCTGCTGGCCGACATGGCTCTGGCCACGGATCGCGAGATGCGGGCGCTGGCAAGGAGATTGGCGAGCCGCGTCTTCATCAGCCTGGCGCGCGTCGGACGTTCACCAGCTCGTGGAACCCGCAGGCTCGCGTCCGGCCGCCGCGACGACGGTGACGTCGACATCGACGCCACCCTGGACCGGTGGTCCGGACTCGGCGCACCGACCGCCGACGACCTGGTCACCCGGAACTGGACGGCCTCTCGCCGGGCAGTGTGCCTTGTCGTGGACTGCAGCGGGTCGATGACCGGGTTAGCGGTCGCGCTGGCCGCCGTGGCCGCTGCAGGCGTGGTCCTCGCGGCCGACGACCGGCTCGATCCGAGCGTGCTGTCCTTCAGCGACACGGTACGGGTACTTCAGATGCAGGGCGTACGACGCTCGCCCGAAATGGTGGTCGGTGACTTGATCTCACTGCGGGGGCACGGGCTGACCGATCTCGCGGCCGCACTGACTGCCGCTGGGGTGCAGCTGAGTGGTGCGGTGGCCGACGAGCGGGTCGTCGTGCTGCTCTCGGACTGCTTGCACACCACCGGATCACCGCCGGAGTCGGCCCTTGCCGGGCTCGACCGGCTGCATGTTCTGCTGCCGCTACCCACAGCCGAGTCGGTGGTTGCCGGGGCCGCGCTGGCCGCGCGTGGCGGTGGGATCAGCCAGTCGGTCGGCGGGATCGCCGAGATTGCCGGTGCCCTGCGCAGAGTGCTGAGTTGACCGGTCGACCCGGCTAGTTCAGGCCGGTCCGATCTTGGGGACCAACGCTCGCAGACTGCGCGATCGGAACGCTCCCCACCACAAGCCGGCTCCGTAGCTGAGGTCGTCCAGACGGCGGAAGAGGAGGAATGTGGGCAACCGAACCTGACGACGGAGCGGCCACCAGCCGATGACCGCATCCACAACCGCGATCAGCACGAACCACGGGCGAGTGCGACGGCCAGTGGCGGCCACGAGCACGCTCACCGGCCAGAAGTGCCGGACCACCGCGGAGGCAAGCTGACGACCGGCGAACAGCCAGCCCGTGCCCACCAGCGAAGCGGCCAGCCGCCACCGTGGGCCGACACCGGTCAACCGGCTGGCCAGCCGAGCCGTCGCGCCGGCCAGGATCGCCGCGGCGTACACCGGCCCCAGGCGTCCGGCGAGCAGCGACAGCCAGGCCGCTGCCGACCAGGGCGAGACCACAATCGGCGCGACCGCCGAGCCGTGCCGTGCAGCGAGGTCAGCGGCCCCCGTTCCATAGAACAGGCGCCGCCGCGCCCACCCCATGACAGAGGTCGGATGTTCGTGCCGCACAGAGGCTTTCGGTTCGTACCTGATCCGCCAGCCAGCCGCAGCCAGGCGCCACACCAGGTCGACATCCTCGGCGACGTGCATCGAATCGTCGAACCCGCCGGCCAGCGCGGCGCGGCGGACGAGCAGAGCCACGCCGGGGACGTACGGAATCCGGCCGTGCGGATGCACCTGCCCTTCGTGCGAGCCGAGGTCCAACGAGCTGGCCGCCTCCTCGTAGGAGGCCAACCGGCCAGAGCCACCGAGGTTCGCTGCGACGATCCGCGGGGCGGCGACGGCCACCAATGGATCCTCGAGATGCGGTTGCAGGTGATCCAGCCAACCGGGGAGGGGCGCGCTGTCGGAGTCGAAAAAGGCCACGTACGGCGTGGCGGCGGCGACCAGCCCCGCGTTTCGGGCGGCGGCGGGTCCCCGGGCGATGTCGTTGCGGATGACAGTTGCCGTGTGCCTCGCGCAGACCCGGCGAGCGGCCAGGGCATCGCGGGAGCCGTCATCCACGACGATGACCGGGATCGCTGCACCGCCACGACGGACGGCGGCCAGCAGTCGGTTCAGCCCGTCGGGTCGATCGCGGACCGGCACAACGACGGTGACGTCGGCCGCGTTCGCCGGGCCACTCGGCCGCGGGTGGGCGACCCCGGTATCCAGCAGCCGCCGGGCCAGTGCGGCGGTTGTGTCGTCGCAGACCCGGAGCGTCGAACGGCCGGCGATCAGGTCGACGGCCTTGCCCGACAGCCGCAGCAGTCGGATCGGCGCCGCACCGAGCAGCACCCGGCCGGCATCGAGCCGGCGCACGCCTGGAGCCACCTGCACACGAAAGCCATCGGGAAGTCGGGTGGTCGCCGGGGGAGTGCCGGTGTCCGGCCCGGGCCGGCGCCGGGTGCCCTCGATCATCGGCTCACGGAGAGGTTGGTGAGCTGGGTCATCCGGTGAACCCGCCGTCGGCGTGCAACACGCTGCCGGTGATCGCTGCCGACTCGGCCGAGCACAGCCAGCCGACCGCCGTCGCGACCTGCTGCGGATCGAGCAGCGACCCGGTCAACTGGTGGGCGGCGAACTCCTCGACCGAGCGCAGGTCGTAGAGCGAGGCCGTGGCGTCGAGCATCGCGGTCCGAGTGGAGCCAGGACTCACTGCGGTGGCGGTGATGCCGGTGCCCCGCAGATCCATGGCAAGCCCCTTGACCAGCCCGACCACCGCATGCTTGGCGGCGTTGTAGGCCGACAACCGCCACAACCCCTGGTGGGCCGCAACGGAGGCGATCGTCACGAACCGGCCGGTGCGCGGCTTTGCGCGGCCCAGCAGTGCCGGCACAGCGGCCGTAACCAGGTTCGCCACGCCGAGCACGTCGACGTCGAGCAGCACCCGCCAGGTCTGCTCGTCGGTCTCCCATGCATCGTGACCACCGGCGATGACACCTGCTGCGGCCACAGCGGCGTCCAGTCCGCCGAAGGTGACCTGCGCTGCGGTGACGGCCTGCCGGAGTCCGCCGAGGTCGCGTACGTCGGCCACCGTCGGGAGAACGGCGTCGCCGTACGGCGCGCACACCGCGTCCAGCTCCGCCCGCGTCCCGAGCGGATAGCCCACCGCCGGGTCGTCGGCACAGGCATCGACGGCGACAACCCGCCAACCACCGGAAGCCAGGTGGTCCACGACAGCCGCGCCGATGCCGCGCGCCGCACCGGTGACCACGGCGACCCGAGGCTGCGCTTCCACGCTGGCGGACCCTACGCCCGACTCAGCCGGCCGTCAGTCGGCCGCCCGGTCCACCGGCCAGCCATCGGCCCACCGCTGCGTCCAGGTCAGCGCGCAGCTCGCCGAGCAGCCTCTCCCCCTCTTGGGTGCTCGCGCCCGACGGGTCGCCGAGCACTCCGCTGGGGCTGACTGCTGCGAGGTTGGCCGCCTGGATCCGGGGCAGCAGGTCGCTGAGTGGATCCGTCGGCCCAGCTATGGCTGACAGCGGCCGGACCGCGGTCGGCCGTACCGCCAGCATCAGTGACGTTTCGGTACGTCCGGCGTGGGCGTCACCAGCCGGGATCGTCGGGGACCAGTACGCCGCATCGCGGCCCTCGTACCGAAGCTGTCGTACGGCGGCCGCGAGCGGCGCCAGGTTGCCGCCGTGGCCGTTGAGGATGAGAAATCGCTGCGCCCACCGTGCGGCCGAGCGGCCGAGTTCGACCAGCACCAGTTCCAACGCCTCGCAGCCCATCGACAGCGTTCCCGGAAAACCCTCGTGTTCCCCACTCGCGCCGTAACCCAGCGGTGGGGCCAGGACCAGATCCGGACGAGCCTCGGCCAGCCCGCGGGTGAGTTCGACGGCCACCGCGGTGTCGGTGTCGAAAGGGAGGTGAGGTCCGTGCTGCTCGGTAGATCCCAGCGGTAGGACGACTGCGACGGCCGGACTCGGAACCGCTGGCCAGGCAACGGCATCCAGCGCCGTCATCGGATCCGCGGCCAGTTCTCCACCCCAGGGACGGTACCGCTGCTCGTGGCTCACCCGATCCTCAGCGCCGACCCCAGGGAGGGGACGATTGCAACGAACCTATCGCCGCAGGGTGGCGCTGAGTCGGATGGCGGTGCGGTGCAGTGCGGGGCGGTGCAGTCCGTCGCGGAGCGCTACCGTTGCGCGGGTGCCGGGAGAGTGGTTCGAGTCCGTCGCCGAGGCGCAGCGCCGGGCGCGCAGACGGTTGCCGAAGTCGGTCTATGCGGCCCTCATCGCCGGTGGCCAGGACGGCCGCACGCTGAAGGACAACCTCGCCGCATTCAGCGAGCTGGAGTTCCTGCCGCACACCGCTGAACTTCCGCGCGAGCGTGCGATGTCCACCACCGTGATGGGTACGGAGGTCTCGCTGCCGGTGCTCATCTCTCCGACCGGGGTGCAGGCGGTGCATCCCGAGGGCGAGGTGGCCGTCGCTCGCGGCGCAGCTGGAGCGGATACGGCGATGGGGCTCAGCTCCTTCGCCAGCCGGGCGATCGAGGACGTGGTGGCGGCGAACCCGAAGACGTTCTTCCAGATCTACTGGTCCGGTGATCGCGAGACGTTGCTGCAGCGCGTCGATCGGGGTCGTGCCGCGGGAGCCAAAGGATTGATCGTCACGCTGGACTGGACTTTCTCGCACGGGCGGGACTGGGGCAGTCCGGTGATCCCGGAGAAGATCGACCTGCGCGCCCTGCTGCACTTCGCCCCCGAGGGGATGATCCGGCCGCGCTGGCTGTTGAGCTTCCTCCGGCAGGGCGGCATCCCCGATCTGACGGTGCCCAACATGGCCCTACCAGGTCAGCCGGCGCCCACGTTCTTCGGCGCGTACGGCGAGTGGATGCAGACCCCGCTGCCGACCTGGTCGGACGTCGGCTGGTTGCGGGAGCAGTGGGACGGGCCGTTCATGGTGAAAGGCATCATGCGGCCAGAGGATGCCCAGCGGGCGGTGGACATCGGCGCGTCGGCGATCTCGGTCTCCAACCACGGCGGGAACAATCTCGACTCCACGCCGGCCCCGGTGCGCGTTCTACCGGGCATCGTCGATGCCGTCGGCGAACAGGTGGAGGTTCTGCTCGACGGTGGCATCCGCCGTGGCGGTGACGTCGTCAAAGCCCTTGCGCTGGGCGCCGATGCGGTGATGATCGGCCGGGCCTACCTCTGGGGGCTGGCCGCCAACGGTCAGGCCGGGGTGGGCAACGTCTTGGACATCCTGCGCAGTGGTATCGACTCGGCGCTGATGGGGCTGGGGCGCGCTTCCATTCACGACCTGGTCCGGGAGGACGTGCTGATCCCGGAGGGGTTCACCAGGGCCACCCCTCGGGTGTCCGAGCTGCGCTAGCGCCCCGAGGCGCACAATCACAGATCAACTTGAAAGGGGAGTGCCCGCCAGCGGGTTCTCGTCGCAGGCCCGGTCGGGGCGACGGGTCAGCAATGCGACCGGGACCGCGCCGGCGGGCTGGCCGCGGACTGGTCCGCGGTGTGAGTGGTCGCCGGTCGGCACAGGTCTCGCCGAGGCCTCCGATGCAGCCAGGCCGGCCTCGCCGTAGCCCTGCACGCACTCAGGGTCGGGGCCGTCCAGCGGCAGGCCGGTGAAGAACTTCGCGGCCATGCAGCCACCGCGGCAGGCATCGAACATCGAGCACGACGAGCAGGTCCCGCCGCTGTCGGGCTTGCGCAACGAGGCGAACAGCTCCGAGTCGCGCCACACCGATGGGAAGCCCCCGGGCGAGCGGACATTACCGGCCAGGAACTGCTCGTGGATCGCGAACGGGCAGGCATAGACGTCACCGATCGGGTCGATCAGGCAGACCACCCGACCGGCCCCGCACAGGTTCAGCCCAGGCAGCGGATCGCCGAGGCCGGACAGGTGGAAGAAGCTGTCGCCGGTGAGGACCTGCTCGCCGTGGGCGACCAGCCATTGGTACAGCTCGCGCTGCTGCAGCGCGGTGGGGTGCAGATCAGCCCACACGTCGGCTCCGCGACCGGAGGGCCGCAGCCGGGTCAGGCGCAGCTGGGCGCCGTACCGGTCAGCAAGGCGCTTGAACTCGTCGAGTTGCCCGGCGTTGTGCCGGGTCACCACGACCGAGATCTTGAAACCGGTGACACCGGCAGCGGCGAGATTCTCCATCGCTCGAATCGCCGTACCGAACGAACCACCGCCGCGGACCGCGTCGTTCACATCAGCCGACGCGCCGTCCACCGAGATCTGTACGTCGACGTAGTCGGTCGCGCCCAGCCGCCGGGCGGCGACGGTGTCCAGCTTGACACCGTTGGTGGAGAACTTCACCCCGACGTGATGGTCGATCGCGTAGTCCAGCAGCTCCCAGAAGTCCGGACGCACCGTCGGTTCCCCACCGCCGATGTTGACGTAGAAGACCTGCATCCGCTCGAGTTCGTCGACGACCGCCTTGCATTCAGCGGTGCTCAGCTCGTGCGGGTCGCGCCGTCCAGATGAGGACAGGCAGTGCACGCAGGCCAGGTTGCAGGCGTAGGTCAACTCCCAGGTCAGGCAGATCGGCGCGTTCAAGCCCAAGGCGAAATGGTCGACCAGCTTGGTCGGTCGGTTGGCCAGAACCGTCACAGCGAGACTCCTTCGGCCGGTTCGCTCCATGCCCTCGGTCGGGTCACCCGCGATTCGGTAACTCGTCGTTCGATCATCTGGGAGCCGGCCAGGCCGGCCAGCGCTTGCAGGATTGCGGTTCGCTGCGATTCGGGGACGGCACAACGCTCGACGGCCTCGTCCACCGATATCGAGGCACCCAACGCCCGAACGACCTCGACCAGGATCGGTGCCTTGAGAAAGGACAGCCGCCGGGTACCGAAGTGGTAGGCAAGAGCGCCGAACGCCTCGTCACGCAGTTCGGCCTGGCGGTGCAACTGATAGGCCGCGCTGGAGTCGAAGCCGGCAGCGCCGTTGTCGGCGGCTGTCATCGCAGCGGTCAGTAGACGCCGCACATGCCGTCGATGGAGACCTCTTCGACCAGTTCCTCGGTCACCAGTTCATCGGTCACCGATTCGCCGGTCACGTCGGTGTCCTCGGCGGCAACCGCGGTCCTGTCGCCCATCGCTGGATCACTCATGTTCTCTCCTTGGACTCGCGCCGCCCGTACGGTCAGGCTACGGCCGTCACGACCATCGGACCACCCACTGCGCGCCCGGTGGCCACCCGAGGATCAGTGATCGGGATCAGCGCTGGCCGGTCCGGTGACGCCGGCATCCACGTCGCTGGCCGTACCGTGATGGCCGGCTTCCTTCGCCCGTTCGTAGGAGGCGTGGATCTCCGCCTCGGCCTCGTCCCGGCCCACCCAGATGCCGGTCGCGACGGACTTGCCCGGCTCCAGTGCCTTGTAGACCTGGAAGAAGTGCTCGATCTCGCGCTTGTCGAACTCCGGTACGTGGTAAACGTCGCGCATGTGTTCCATCCGCGGATCGGTCGCGGCCACCGCGAGCACCTTGTCGTCGCCGCCGGCTTCGTCCGACATCCGGAACATACCGATCGCCCGGCAGGTGATCAGGCAGCCAGGGAAGGTGGGTTCGTCGAGGATCACCAGGGCATCGAGCGGGTCGCCGTCCTGCCCAAGCGTGTCCTCGATGAAGCCGTAGTCGGAGGGATAGTGCGTCGCGGTGAACAGTCGGCGGTCCAGCTTGATCCGGCCGGTGCGGTGGTCGTACTCGTACTTGTTCCGTACGCCCTTGGGGATCTCGATCGTCACGTCGAAGTTCACGCCTCCTAGTGTGTCCCAAGACTGACCGCGATCATGGAGCTGTGACCGCGCTTCCGGCCAGAAACTGGTCATAGCTCCATGATCGCGGCGGAAATGGAGCATCGAATGAGGAGACCGGTTGCCCGCCAGGCGCGCTGAGATCGCCCGGCCGAGCCGCTCGCGCCGGCTGCTGCTCGTCCTCCTGGCCCTGGTGCTCGTGGCGGCCGCCGGAGTGACCACCGTCGTTCTGGTCCACTCCGGGTCGGACCCGTTGCCGCCGGGACTGCCTGTGGCCGCGGTGGCCGAACCCGTCCTGCCGGATCTGGCCGTGCCGGAGCCCGCCCTCGCCGACGACGCCGGAGACGAACCGGTCCCCGACCCAGCCGCGTTGGCTGCGATTCTCGCGCCGACGCTGGCCGATCCACGGTTGGGTGGGCGACTGCTGGCATCGGTCGTGGATGTCGCCGACGGTGAGGTCCTCTTCGACGCCTCCGCAGACCAGCCCGCCACCCCGGCGTCAAACGCCAAGCTATTGACCGCCTTTGCCGCACTGAGCACCCTCGACCCGGGGGACCGGCTCGCGACCACTGTCGTGGCCGGGTCGACACCGGGTGAGATCGTGCTGGTCGGCGGCGGAGACACCACGCTGTCCCGTACGGCGCCGTCGTTGAGCTACCCCGGGGCGGCCACGGTCGCCGATCTCGCCCAACAGGTGTTGGGAAATGCGGGTACGGACATCACCGGCATCGTGGTGGACAGTTCGCTCTACACCGGCCCCTCGGTCTCACCGCTCTGGCGCACCGGCGATGCACCCTCGACCTACGCCGCCCCGATCACCGCCACCATGGTCGACGGTGGCCGGATCGGCCCCGGGTCCAGGTCGCGAAGCGGCACTCCAGACCTCGACGCCGGTGCTGCCCTGGCCGAAGCCCTCGGGCGGCCCGACCTGCCTGTAGTCGCCGGCCTCGCCCCGCCCGAGGCCGCGCTGCTCGCCCGGGGCGAATCCGCCCCGGTCTCCCGGTTGGTCGAGACCATGCTGGCGCTGTCCGACAACGTCCTGGCCGAATCGCTGGCCCGGCACGTCGCCCTGGCTCGCGGGCAGAGCCCGGACTTCGCGGGCGCCGCGGTCGCCGTTGCGGATGCTGTTGCCGCAGGCGGTCTCGACACCACCGGCCTGACCGTCGTGGACGGAAGTGGCCTGTCGGTCGGCAACGCCATCCCCCCGCGGTTGCTCACCGATCTGCTTCGTGCGGTCGCCGTCGAAGCCGGCAATCCCGATCTGGCTCCGATCAGCAGCGGGCTGCCGGTGGCCGGGTATGACGGAACCCTGGTCGACCGGTACGAGGCCGGCCGTACGGTCGGCGCTGGTTCGGTACGCGCGAAGTCGGGGACACTGGACGGGGTGAACGCGCTGGCCGGGTACGTGGTGACCGCCCAAGGTCGAGTGCTCGCCTTCGCCCTGATCGCCGACCAGTTGCCGCCGGGCGGCCCGTTGATCGGCGGCGAACCCGTCCTAGATGCCTTCGCCGGAGTGCTGGCTTCCTGCGGCTGCCGCTGACCGCTTCGCCGCCGTTGGGTCGGGCATGGAGGGCCGGATTCGGCGAGTCGAGATTGCCCCCGCGTACGGTTGACGCATGGTGATGTCCTGGTGAGCGGCACTCCGTCCTTGGTGGACTGGGGCTTGGCCTCGCGCACGGCCCGGCGGCTGGTACGACCAGGTCCCGAGGTCTCGGCCGCCGACGCGGCACAAGCCGTGGAGGAGTTGCTGGAGTTGTCCGACGAGGCCGAGAGCCACGTCCGGGCCCTGACCAGGCTGAGCCCGCTGACCAGCACGATCCCCGCAGTTCGGGTCGTCGACCGCGGCGCCTGGATCGACATCAACGTCGCCGGAATGGACAGCCTGATCACGCCGCTGGCCCAACGGCTGGTCGAGAACCAGGAGCACCCGTCGAACGCGTTGACTGTCGCGATCGGGTCGCGGGTCACCGGCGCGCAGGCCGGCGCGGTGCTTGCCTTTGTCGGGTCGAGGGTGCTGGGTCAGTACGAGATCTTCGGCAGCGGCGGCGAACTGCTGCTGGTCGCGCCCAACATCGTCGAGGTCGAGCGCAAACTGGGCGTCAACCCCCGCGACTTCCGGCTCTGGGTCTGCCTACACGAGGCCACGCACCGCCTGCAGTTCACCGCCGTCCCGTGGCTGGAGGGCTATCTGAGCGACCAGATCAGCGCCTTCGTCGACGCCACCGACACATCGGCCGAGGCGGTGCGGGAGCAACTCGGCGAACTCGTCCGCAACATCGCCTATGCCGTGCGGGGCAGCGGGTCAGGTGCTGACGACGCGGCCGGAGAAGGGCTGCTTGCGCTGATCAAGAGCCCGGAACAGCGCGCGATCCTGGATCGGATGACCGCACTGATGAGCCTGATCGAGGGCCATGCGGAGTACGTCATGGACGAGGTCGGACCCGACGTCGTGCCGTCGGTCGCCTCTATCCGGAAGCGCTTCAACCAGCGCCGCAAGGGCCGCGGCCGGGTTGACCGGATCCTGCGCCGCCTGCTCGGCCTGGAGGCGAAGATGCTGCAGTACGCCCAGGGCCGGCATTTCGTCAGCGGTGTGGTCGGCGAGGTCGGGATCGACGGGTTCAACGCCGTCTGGGCCGATCCCCAGTCCCTGCCGTCGATGGAGGAACTCCTCGATCCCGCCGCCTGGGTCGCCCGAGTGCACGGCCCGCGGCCAGCGCTCACCTCCTGACCTGACGACCGCCCGTCCACCTCTCGACGCCGACCCCGACCGCACCCAGCGCCCGCCATGGCCGGACCACCTGCCGCTGTCGCCGCGATCCGTCGCGCCGTACGGGCGAGCATCACCGAGGTCCGCTTTCCGGTACGCGTGGCCTGCAGTGGTGGGGCCGACTCCCTCGCGCTCGCGGCGGCGGTTTCCTTCGTAGCCCGCCGAGACGGGTACGGACCGGTCTGCGGTCTCACGGTCGACCATGGGCTGCAACCAGATTCAGCCCAGCGTGCGGAGACCACGGCGTCGATCCTGGCGGACATCGGGCTGGAGCCGGTCCACGTCCTGACCGCCGAGGTCGGTACCGAGGGCGGCCTCGAGGCGGCCGCCCGTACAGCGCGGTACGGGGCCCTGATGGCAGGCGTGTGGCGCCAAGGAGGCACGGTGGCACTGGGCCACACACGTGATGACCAGGCCGAAACGGTCCTGCTCGGCCTGGGCCGAGGTTCTGGCCCGCGCTCGATCGCAGGAATGCAGACCTACCAGGGCCTGTGGTGGCGACCGTTCCTCGACGTGCCCAGAGCCACGACGGTAAGGGCGTGCGAGGCACTGGGGCTGCCGGTCTGGGATGACCCGCACAACCATGATCCGGCCTATCGCCGGGTGCGCCTGCGGCACGAGGTGCTGCCGCTGCTCGACGACGTACTCGGCGGCGGGACCTCGGCGGCTCTGGCCCGTACGGCCGCGCTCCTGCGGGCCGACCTCGACGCGTTGGACAACCTGGCCGAGCAATGGCAGACCGAGCACCACGCCACCGGCGAGATCCTGCCGGCAGACGGGTTGGCCGAGCTACCACCGGCCCTGCGCCAGCGAGTTATTCGGTTGTGGCTAATCCGCCGTGACGTACCCGATCTGGGTTCGGTGCATCTCGACGAGGTGGGCCGGCTGATCACCGACTGGCACGGGCAGGGCCCGATCGATCTGCCGGGTGGATTCAGCCTCAGCCGGACGTCTGGCACCCTGACCCTGAAAGGCCCGAACCTGCACGGTCGTCGTCCCACAGATCACAATCCACGGGAGCCCTGAGTGGCCACAGTCGTCATCAGCGGGCAGACCGCCGACGAGATCAGTAGCCGAGCCACCGGTGTATACGGCGACGACATCGAGACTGTGCTGGTCAGCGAGCAACAGATCGCTGCCCGCGTCGCCGAACTGGCCGACGAGGTGAGCGCGGACTACGCCGACCGGGACGTGCTGCTCGTGGGCGTCCTCAAGGGCGCGGTGTTGTTCATGTCCGACTTTGCGCGAGCGTTGAACCGACCCTCGCAGATGGAGTTCATGGCGGTCTCGTCGTACGGGTCGGCGACCAGTTCCTCTGGCGTCGTCCGGATCCTCAAGGACCTGGACCGCGACATCTCCGGCCGTGACGTGCTGATCATCGAGGACATCGTCGACTCCGGCCTGACGCTGTCCTGGCTGATCAAGAACCTGGAGTCCCGCCGGCCCGCCTCCCTCGAGGTCTGCGCCCTGCTGCGCAAGCCCGACGCGGTCAAGGTCGACATACGAGTGCGCTACATCGGGTTCGACATCCCCAACGAGTTCGTCGTCGGGTACGGGCTTGACTACGCCGAGCGCTACCGGGAGCTCTCCTTCATCGGCACCCTGCGTCCCGCGGTGTACGCCGCCCACTGACGCTGCGGCCGGGTAAGACGGGGAGCGGAGCCGTACACGCAGGAACGCGGGAAGCGGCCTGAGCGTTGGGCTGAACACGAGCAGGCAAGGGCTCCCAGCGCTGCGGGGTAGAGTCGTCCACGCGGTAGGAGCCGGGGAATCACTGCGCTGACAGTGTCGGGTCGCCGCGCGCGAGACAGCCTTCGGGCCCACAAGAGCAGGAGGGACGCCGACCCCGATCCACCCTCGGGTTCGGCATCGCGATGGAACGTAAACGACTGATCAGGTCGCCCTGGCTGTGGGTGGGGCTCGCCGTCCTGCTGTTCTTCGTCGTGCAGCCACTGTTCAGCGGCGGCGGCGACTTCACCGAGGTCAAGACGTCGGTGGCGCTCGAGCAGTTGGAGTCCGGCAACGTCTCCGAGGCGACCATCAATGACAAGGAACAGACCCTCGATCTGACCTTGGAAAGCCCCGTCGACGGCGCCAGCGAGATCACGGCGTCCTATCCCCTGGAAGCCTCCGACGAGGTCTTCGACCTGGTCCGCAACGCCGAGGGTTCGGGTTCGCAGTTCGACACCTCGGTCAGCCAGGACAACATCTTCATCTCGATCCTGCTCAGCCTGCTGCCCTTCGTCCTGCTGATCTTCCTGTTGTTCTGGTTCATGAACTCCCAGAGCGGCGGTGGTCGCGGGGTGATGAGCTTCGGCAAGTCAAAGGCCAAGATGGTCAGCAAGGAGACGCCGAAGACGACGTTCGCCGACGTGGCGGGCGCGGACGAGGCGATCGAGGAATTGGAAGAGATCAAGGACTTCCTCGAAGCCCCGGCGAAGTTCCAGGCAGTCGGCGCCAAGATTCCCAAGGGTGTCCTGCTCTTCGGCCCACCCGGGACCGGCAAGACATTGCTCGCCCGCGCAGTGGCCGGTGAAGCCGGTGTCCCGTTCTATTCGATCTCCGGCTCTGACTTCGTCGAGATGTTCGTCGGGGTTGGTGCGAGCAGAGTAAGGGACCTCTTCGAGCAGGCCAAGGCCAACGCCCCGGCGATCATCTTCATCGACGAGATCGACGCGGTCGGGCGGCACCGCGGCGCCGGAATGGGCGGCGGGCACGACGAGCGCGAGCAGACTCTCAACCAGATGCTGGTCGAGATGGACGGCTTCGACGTTCGTGGCGGCGTCATCATGATCGCGGCCACCAACCGGCCGGACATCCTCGACCCAGCCCTGTTGCGCCCAGGTCGTTTCGATCGGCAGATCGCCGTCGACCGGCCCGACCTCGAGGGTCGCAAGGCGATCCTGCGCGTCCACGCCAAGGGCAAGCCGTTCGAGCCCGGGCTCGATCTCGACACCGTCGCGCGTCGTACCCCCGGCTTCACCGGCGCCGACCTGGCCAACGTGATCAACGAGGCTGCGCTGCTCACCGCCCGGCACAACCAGACAGTGATCAGCGACTACTTCCTCGAAGAGGCGATCGACCGGGTCATCGCCGGTCCCGAGCGCAAGACCCGGGCGATGAGCGAGAAGGAAAAGAAGGTCACCGCCTACCACGAGGCCGGGCATGCCCTGGTCGCCCACGCGCTGCCCAACCTCGACCCGGTCCACAAGGTGACGATCCTGCCCCGTGGCCGCTCCCTCGGACACACCCTCGTGCTGCCGACCGAGGACAAGTACACCCAGACCCGCTCGGAGATGATCGACACGCTGGCCTACGCCCTCGGCGGGCGGGCCGCGGAGGAACTCGTCTTCCACGAGCCGACCACCGGCGCCGGTGATGACATCGACAAGGCCACCAAACTGGCCCGGGCGATGATCGTCGAGTATGGGATGAGCGCCAAGTTGGGCGCGGTGAAGTACGGCTCCGGCGATGCTGAGCCGTTCATGGGTCGCGACATGGGCCACGCCCGGGAGTACTCCGACGCGGTCGCTGCTGACATCGACGCGGAGATCCGCGCCCTGATCGAACTGGCCCATGACGAGGCCTGGGACATCCTGGTCGAATACCGCTCGGTCCTGGACACCATGGTGCTAGAGCTCATGGACAAGGAGACGCTGACTCGCGAGGACATGGGTCGGATCGCCGAAGGGGTGTCCAAGCGGCCCTCGATGGCGCCGTACGAGGGGTTCGGCAAGCGGGCGCCCTCGGACCTGCCTCCGGTGCTGACCCCAGCCGAGCGGGCGAGCCTCAACGGCTCGGCGCACCTGGGCAACGGCGCGCCGACCTTCGACGGCCACGGCACCGATCAGCGCGACGAAGCGACATCCGCGGCCGGATCACGGGAGTGAGCCCGGAGTGACCCCATCCCGGCCGGGCGGGCACTTCGATCAGGCCCGCGCCGAGGCGGCCATCGCCGAACTCCTCATCGCGGTCGGCGAGGACCCCAGCCGGCCGGGACTGTTGCAGACGCCGGCCCGCGTGGCTCGGGCCTACCGGGAGATGTTCGCCGGGCTTCACCAGAGCGCCGAGGACATCGTCAGCACGACCTTCGACGAGAATCACGACGAGATGGTGATCGTCAAGGACATCGAGCTGTACAGCGTCTGCGAGCACCACCTCGCGCCCTTCCACGGGGTGGCCCACGTCGGGTACGTGCCGAACACCTCCGGCGAGATCACCGGGTTGTCGAAGCTCGCCCGGCTGGTCGATCTCTACGCCCGCCGACCGCAGGTGCAGGAGCGCTTGACCTCGCAGGTCGCCGACGCGTTGGTAGAGCGGCTCAAGCCGCGCGGCGCGATCGTGGTCATGGAATGCGAACACCTGTGCATGTCGATGCGTGGCGTCCGCAAGCCCGGTTCCCGGACGGTCACCTCCGCCGTACGCGGGATCCTCAAGACCAACCAGCCCACCCGCGCGGAGGCGATGAGCCTCATCCTCGGGCGCTGATGCCGTCCCCGCCTCGACCGGTCGGACTGCCCGCCCTCGACCGCTGCCTGGTGATGGGGATCCTCAACGTCACACCCGACTCCTTCTCCGACGGGGGTCGCTTCGCCGGCATCGCCGACGCGGTGGCGCATGGTCTCGCGTTGGCCGCGGCAGGAGCTGATGTCGTGGACGTCGGCGGTGAGTCCACTCGCCCTGGCGCCGAACGGGTCCCGGCAGACGAGGAGATCCGCCGGGTTCTGCCTGTCATCACCGAGCTCTCCAACGCGGGACTGTCCTCGACTATCGACACCACGCGGGCTGTCGTCGCCGCCCAGGCGTTGGCTGCTGGGGCCGCCGGCGTCAACGACGTCAGTGGCGGACTGGCCGACCCGGACATGGCCAGGGTGGTTGCCGACGCCGGCTGCCCGTGGGTGCTCATGCACTGGCGGGGGCACAGCCGGGACATGGCCTCGCTGGCGGCCTACGACGATGTCGTTCTCGACGTACGCGATGAGCTCCGGTGCCGCGTGGATGCGGCGCTGGGCGCTGGGGTACGCGCTGAGCAACTGATTCTCGATCCAGGGCTCGGGTTTGCTAAGACCGCCGAGCACAACTGGGCGCTGCTGGACCGCCTCGAGGTGCTGATCGAGATGTTCCTGCCGGTGCTGATCGGCGCCTCCCGGAAGGCCTTTCTGGGGCGGCTCCTGGCCGACGGGGCCGGGATCCCCCGACCGCCGGATCAGCGCGACGGCGCCACTGCGGCGATCACGGCTCTGGTTGCCCAGGTCGGGGTCTGGGGGGTGCGGGTGCACGAACCCGCAGCGAACCTCGACGCGGCGCGTGTGGTCGCGGCCGCGGTTCGGACCCAAGCCCAGTCGGTGGAATCCGATGACTGATCGAATCACGCTGCGCGGCTTACGTGTTCGCGGCTACCACGGCGTTTTCGACCACGAGCGTCGCGACGGGCAGGACTTCGTCGTCGACGTCGTGCTGTCGGTCGACACCAGCGCGGCCGGCCGATCCGACGACCTGAGCGACACGATCCACTATGGCGTCCTGGCCGAGGAACTCGCCGCGGATGTAGCCCGGGATCCGCTGAACCTGATCGAGGCGTTGGCCCAGCGCCTGGCCGAGCGCTGCCTGCTCAACCCCCGGGTGGAGGAGGTCGAGGTGACCGTGCACAAGCCGCAGGCCCCGGTCACCGTCCCGATCGCCGACGTCGCCGTCACCATCACCCGCCGGCAACCCGCACGTTATGCGCATAACGTCCCGGATTCCGACCCGGGACCCGCACGTTATGCGCATAACGTCCCAGAATCGGAGATCGGGCGGAGTGCCTCATGACAGCGCTCCGCGGCTCGGTGTCGTCCGCGGTGTTGTCGATCGGGTCGAACCTGGGTGACCGGCTCGGCTATCTGCAGGCGGCAGTGGACGGGCTCAAGGACTATGTCGCAGGACCTGGCGCGCTGTCGCCGGTCTATGAGACCGCGCCATGGGGTGGCGTGGAGCAGCCTGCGTACCTGAACGCCGTTGTTCTGGTGACTGGGCAGCGCTCGCCGGGTCAGTGGTTGGAATTGGCGCACACCCTGGAGCAAGCGGCTGGCCGCTCTCGTGAGACACGTTGGGGCGCAAGGACGCTTGATGTCGATCTCATTGTGGTGGACGACGTTCGATCCGACGATCCAGCACTCAGGCTGCCCCATCCGCACGCCCACGAGCGTGCCTTCGTCCTCGTACCGTGGATGGACGTGGACTCAGCGGCTCGGCTGCCAGGGCATGGACGGGTCTCGACGTTGCTGTCCACGATGGACACTCGGGACGTCGTACGGTATGGAGCACTGGAGCTTTCACCGTGACTCCGACCAGAGTCCGTGATCTCGCGGGGATCTGCCTGGTGGTCGCGCTGATCTCCTGGCTCTTGGTGCGCCAGTTCTACGGAAGCCTTCCGCCGCTGCGCTGGTATCTGCCGCTGTCACTCGCCGCGCTGGGAATCGTCGAGTTCGCGGGCGCCGCGGCGCTGCGGGCGCGGATCCGCGGAGATGCCGGACTGCCGGCGATGGACGCCCTGATGGCCGCCCGAGCCCTCGCTCTGGCCAAGGCCAGCGCGGTCGCCGGGGCCGGCTTCGCCGGGTTGTGGCTGGGGCTGCTCGGCTACACCGTGCCCAACGTCGGGTTCCTCGCGGTCGCCGGGAGCGACACGGTGACCGGTGTCATCGGCGTACTCGGATCAGGCCTGCTGATCGCCGGAGCCCTGGTTCTGGAGAACGCCTGCCGTACGCCGCCGCCTCCCAAGCACGGCCCCGGCCCCCCGTGATCTTGACCTTATTGCGGCGACACGCCGCGCGACGGCCTCGAAAACCACCAAAAGGTCAAGATCACCAGGGCTGAAACCGGGGCCCCAGTGATCTAGGCGCCGGGTGCATCCTTGGCCCAGCCATCAGCCGGGTACTGCTCGCCTACCGGTACGTCCACCTCGAGCCGGTTGCCCTCCTGCGCGAGAGGACAGACCCAACGAGGGCTGTAGGCGCAGGACGGGTGGTAGGCGAAGTTGAGATCGACGACGATCGTGGCGCCGCCGGCGGGGCGCTCAGGCGTGCTGGGCCCGGCCCCCAGATCGGCTCCCTTCACCGTGTCGAGTAGGTACCGCCCGGCGCCGTAGGTACCCCGCCCGGCTGTGGTGTCCCGCATCGGCAGGAACAGGCCGCCGCCGTACTGCGCCAGCCACCACACATCCAGGCTGCCGAGCTCGTCCAACTGGACCCGGCCGATCCGCTCCAGCCGGACTACCTCCTCGCCTTGGGTGGCGATGTCCAGCCGCGCAGGCTCGACGTCGGGCTCGATCGACACCTGGAAGCGGTACGCCGGGTCGTACGGCGCGTACGGCAGACCGGGGAACTCACTCCGGGCAGCTGGTTCGAGCGGGGACTCCGGATGCTCGGCGAACAACCTGTCCCGCCCGCTTCGCCAGAGCTCGAAGCCCTCCTCCGGCCGTGCGCAGCCGCGAACCCGCCCGTACAGGTCGCCAACCGTGCGGCGCCAGTCCAGCAGAGTCGTGCTCATGTCCGGCCTGCCATCGGCTCAGCGTGCCACTTCCCGCCCGGCACTTGGTCCGCGCCTGGCGTCGCTGCCGCCGGTCCGCCCGTACCCTGTCCGGCATGGCTGTACGCGCGGACCGGGGGCCCGCCGCTGGGTCGGCGCTGCGTACGGTCGCCGTCGCAGGAGGATTCCTCTGCGCGGTCGTGGCCAGCGTGACCCTGTTCGTCACCGAAAACCCCGACGTCCTGCGGATCGGAATCTTGGTAGCGCTGTGGGCCTTTGGCCTCGCCGCTCTCGCCGCCGGCCGTAGGCAGACCGAGCAGGCAGTGGCCGCTAGCGCCGAACTGGGGGTACGCAAGACCTACGAACTGGAACTCGAGCGCGAGGTCGCCGCGCGCCGGGAGTACGAGCTTGCGCTCGAGGCCGAGCTGCGGCGTGAACTCCAGGACGTCTTCACCGCAGAGATCGGGGCGCTGCGTGAGGAGATGACCCGCCTGCGGCGCGAACTGTCCGAGCAATGGGACAGCGAACTACGCGTCGAGCGAATGGTCATGCGCACCCCATCAGTCCGGATGGGCGGCGACCGGCGCGAGCCGCTCGAGCACGAGTCGACCGGCCGGGCCAGCATCGCCGCCGGACCGTCAAGCGAGGCAGAAGTTCGCGACCGGTATCATCCGCACCACGACGTCTTTCGAGTCCGACCGTTCGAGTCGGAGCCACCGACGAAGGAGTTTGCCGCCGTGGGCAGCATTGAGCTGTCCGTACCCACCAGCCCCCTCCCACCACCGAGTCTGTTGCATTCGCCGAACGGGCCACGGCCGCCGAGCCCTCCATCGTCTGGATTTCCGACTCTGATCAACACTGGCCCGCCGCCAGCTCAGCCCGCACGTCTAGCTGAACAGCCGACGGGCAACGGAGCCTCCGACGACGACGTCCTGGCCCGGATCCTCGCCGAAGCAGGTGCCGGTGTCGGTGGTCGACGTCGCAAGCACCGTTACGCGGACGAGGACGAATAGGCACGTTCGGCGACTACTTGTCGATGTCTCCCACGACGAAGAACATCGAGCCGAGAATGGCGACCAGATCGGGCAGCAGCGTGCCGGGCAGCAGCTCGGTCAGCACCTGGATGTTGTTGTACGACGCAGAGCGCAGCTTGCACCGCCATGGCGTCTTCTCACCGCGACTGACGATGAAATAACCGTTGAGCCCCAACGGGTTCTCTGTCCACGCGTACGTGTGCCCTTCCGGTGCCCGCAGTGTCTTGGGCAGCCGTACGTTCACCGCGCCGGTGACCGTCTCGAGCCGGTCCAGGCAGGCGTCGGCCAGGTCGAGTGAGGCATAGACCTGATCGAGCATGCACTCGAACCGGGCGTGGCAGTCCCCGGCGGTCCGGGTGATCACCCGCAGCGAGTCCTGCAGTTCGGCGTAGGCGAGATAGGGCTCGTCCCGCCGCAGGTCGAAGTCCACCCCGCTGGCCCGCGCGACCGGTCCGCTGACGCCGTAGGAATCGACCTGCTCGGGCGAGAGCACCCCGACGCCGCGGGTACGGGCCAGGAAGATCTCGTTGTTGCGGATCAGCCCGTCCAAGTCGGGCATCCGACGGCGAACGTCGGCAACGGCTTGGCGAACGCGCCCGGTCCAACCCGCCGGCACTTCTTCCTTGATCCCGCCGACCCGGTTGAACATGAAGTGCATCCGCCCCCCGGCGGCCTCCTCCATCACCGCCTGGATGGTCTCCCGCTCGCGAAAGGCGTAGAAGACCGGCGTGATCGCGCCGATCTCCAACGGGTACGAGCCGAGGAACATCAGATGGTTGAGCACCCGGTTCAGTTCGGCGAGCAGGGTGCGTAGCCAGGTGGCGCGCTCCGGCACCTCCATCCCCAGCATCCGCTCCACGGCCAGCGCGACCCCGAGCTCACTGGAGAAGGCCGAGAGCCAGTCGTGGCGGTTGGCCAGCACGATGATCTGGCGGTAGTCGCGTACCTCGAACAGCTTCTCCGCGCCGCGGTGCATGTACCCGACGATCGGTTCGGCGCTGACCACCCGTTCGCCGTCCAGGACCAGCCGTAACCGGAGTACGCCATGGGTGGACGGGTGCTGCGGTCCGATGTTGAGTGTCATGTCCGTGGTGGGGAACTCGTGCAGCCCCGCCGCGGCATCGCCCACCCCGACGGTGACCTCCTCGCCGACCATCCGCCCATCCTGCCCGTACGGGATGCCGAACCGCGATGATGGCTCGATGCGGAGCCGACGCGTCTGGGTCCTGGGCACCATCGTGCTCATCGCGACCTCGGCATGCACGCCAGGCGGACGAGGCGCGGGCATCGCTGCGCCAACATCGTCGTCGGCCAGCGTCGTGGTCACCGAAACCGCTGTCGGCCCACCGGCGCTCTCATCTGTCGAGCCACCCGCGCCGGCCGTCGAGCAGTTCCCGCCGTTCTCCTCCACCGTGGCGCCGGTGACCGCGGAGCGCCTCGGCGCCTCGTACCGGGTCGGATGCCCTGTCGCGCCCGAGGCACTGCGGCTGGTGGGCCTGACGTACGTCGGTTTCGACGG
>Ga0136616_10000145_pt1 | contig 29075 bp, 27 predicted proteins | sample AntDrymUQ2992106_2_FD_106648 | JGI IMG/M metagenome (GOLD analysis project Ga0136616, IMG submission 106648) | Polar desert sand microbial communities from Dry Valleys, Antarctica - metaG UQ299 (21.06) | ecosystem: Environmental > Terrestrial > Soil > Desert | place: Antarctica: Dry Valley... | reverse complement strand
TCGCCGTGGCTCATCCACACCGTCTGGGCCGCGGGCAGTCCGGCGAAGAGCGTCGACTCGCCGGCGAGGGTCAGCGGGGTGCCGCCGTACTCCCGGCGCCCGGTGCGGGCAACGGTGCCGCCGAGCGCCTGCGCCATCGCCTGGAACCCGTAGCAGATACCGAGAGTCGCCACGCCACCCTCGAACAGCTCGCGCGGCACCTGCGGAGCGTCCGGCGCGTACACCGAGGACGGGCCGCCGGAGAGGATGATCGCCTTGGGGCGGCGGGCGAGCAGCGCGGCCACCGGCACCGTGTGCGGCACGATCTCGCTGTAGACCCGCGCCTCGCGCACCCGACGGGCGATGAGTTGGGCGTACTGCGCGCCGTAGTCGACGACCAGGACCGTGTCCGTGAGTGCCGTCACCGGGGCATCGTAGGCGCCCGGCGGACGGGTCAGCGGGCGACCGGCGTGACCGTCACCTCGACCCGCTGGAACTCCTTGAGGTCGGAGTAGCCGGTGGTCGCCATCGCCCGGCGCAGCGCTCCGCAAAGGTTGAGCGTGCCGTCGGGGGCGCTGGACGGGCCGAGCAGGATCTGCTCGAGGGAGCCGGCGGTGCCGACGTACATCCGGGCACCGCGCGGCACTTCGGCGTGGTGCGCCTCCGCCCCCCAGTGGTAGCCGCGGCCGGGCGCCTCGGCGGCCCGGGCCAGCGGCGAGCCCATCATCAGCCCGTCGGCGCCGCAGGCGATGGCCTTGGCGAGGTCGCCGCTGCGCCCGATGCCGCCGTCGGCGATGACGTGGACGTAGCGGCCGCCGGACTCGTCGAGGTACTCCCGGCGGGCCGCCGCGACGTCGGCCACCGCCGTCGCCATCGGCACCGCCACACCCAGCACCGTGCGGGTGGTGTGCGCCGCCCCGCCGCCGAAGCCGACCAGCACCCCCGCCGCGCCGGTGCGCATGAGGTGCAGCGCAGCCTGGTACGTCGCACAACCGCCCACGATCACCGGTACGTCGAGCTCATAGATGAACTGCTTGAGGTTGAGCGGCTCCGCCCGGCCGGAGACGTGCTCGGCGGACACCGTGGTCCCCCGGATGACGAAGAGATCGACCCCGGCGTCGATGACCGTCTTGTGAAATTGCCGGGTGCGCTGCGGGGACAGCGCGGCGGCGGTGACGACGCCCGCGTCACGCACCTCCTGGATGCGCCGGCCGATCAGGTCTTCCCTCATCGGTTCGGCGTACAGGGACTGCAGCCGCTGGTTGGCGTCCTCGTCGGACAGTGCGGCGATCTCAGCGAGCAGCGGCTCCGGGTCGTCGTACCGCGTCCACAGCCCCTCGAGGTCGAGGACGCCGAGCCCGCCGAGCCGACCGATCGCCACCGCGGTCGCCGGAGACACCACGGAGTCCATCGGCGCGGCCAGCAGCGGCAGTTCGAAGCGATAGGCGTCGATCTGCCAGGCGATCGACACCTCCTGGGGATCGCGGGTACGACGGCTCGGCACGATCGCGATGTCGTCGAAGCCGTAAGCGCGACGGCCCTGCTTGCCGCGCCCAATCTCGACATCCGCCATAGGAACTTTCGACTCCGGTCAGCGGTGCGGGTAGTTGGGCGCTTCCACCGTCACCTGGACGTCGTGCGGGTGACTCTCCCGAAGCCCGGCCGGGGTTATGCGGACCAGCCGCCCGTGCTCCTGCAGGTCGCCGATGGTGCGCGCACCGGCGTACCCCATCGCGGCGCGTAGGCCGCCAACAAGTTGATGAGCTACGGCGGCGAGCGGGCCGCGGAAGGGGACCTGCCCCTCGACGCCTTGGGGCACCAGCTGGTCCTCGGAGAGCGCGTCGTCGGCGAAATAGCGGTCCCGCGACCACGACCGTCCTCCGGACCGGCTGCGCATCGCCCCGAGCGAGCCCATGCCGCGGTAGGTCTTGTACTGCTTGCCGTTGACGAGGACGAGCTCCCCCGGGCTTTCCTGTACGCCGGCCAGCAGGCTGCCGAGCATCACCGTGTCGGCGCCGGCCACGATGGCCTTGGCGATGTCGCCGGAGTGCTGCAGACCGCCGTCCCCGATCACCGGAACGCCCGCCGGCCCCGCCGCCTGCGCGCACTCATAGATCGCGGTGATCTGCGGTACGCCGACCCCGGCCACCACCCGGGTCGTACAGATCGAGCCCGGTCCCACGCCGACCTTGATGCCGTCGGCACCGGCGTCGATGAGCGCCAGGGCACCCTCCCGGGTGGCTACGTTGCCGCCGACGACCTCAACCGTCACCGACTCCTTGACGCGGGCGACCATGTCGATGACCGCGCGGGCATGGCCGTGCGCGGTGTCCACGACGAGCAGGTCGACCCCAGCCTCGGCGAGCGCCATAGCCCGCTTGTATGCCTCATCGCCGACACCGACCGCGGCCCCCACGACCAACCGTCCGTTGCCGTCCTTTGTCGCCTGCGGGAACTGCTCGCTCTTGACGAAGTCCTTGACGGTGATCAGACCCTGCAACCGGCCGGCGTCGTCGACCAGCGGCAGCTTCTCCACCTTGTGCCGGCGCAGCGCGGCCATTGCCGCCTCGGCGGAGGTGCCGACCGGCGCGGTCACCAGCGGCATGCGGGTCATGACATCGCCGACTGCCCGCGAGTGGTCGTCCTCGAAGCGCAAGTCGCGGTTGGTGATGATGCCGAGCAGCAGCCCGTCAGGGTCGGTGACGGGTACGCCGGATATGCGGTAGCGGGCCATCAAGGAGTCGGCGTCCGCGAGCGTCGCATCCGGTCCGATGGTGATGGGGCTGGTCACCATGCCCGCCTCGGAGCGCTTCACCAGATCCACCTGCTGGACCTGGTCATCGACCGGCAGGTTGCGGTGCAAGACCCCGACTCCACCCTGCCGCGCCATGGCCACCGCCATCCGGGCCTCGGTGACGGTGTCCATGGCGGAGGACAGCAGCGGGATGCGGACGGCGAGGTTGCGGGTCAGCCGGGCAGTCGTATCGACGTCACCAGGCAGCACGTCAGAGGCGGCCGGCAGCAGCAGTACGTCGTCGTAGGTAAGTCCGAGCATCGCGAACTTGACCGGGACCCTGGCTTCTAGAGGGGCTCCCGGAGCGGCCTGCGTGGGATCCATGGCACCTTCCGGGAGCGGCGGTCACGCCGTGGCGGGGCCACTCATGCTAGCGGCGCGGCGCATCAGCTGACGAAACCCCAGCGGTAACCCTTGGCGACGGCGTGGGCGCGGTCGGACGCGTGCATCTTGCGGAACAGTCGGCGCGCGTGGGTCTTGACGGTGTCCTCGGAGAGGAAGAGGTCACGGCCGATCTCGGCGTTGCTGCGGCCGCGACTCATCCCAGTGAGCACCTGCGTTTCGCGCTCGGTCAGCGCGGGCGCCAGCCCAGCGCCGGCGACGACCTGGCGTCGAGTACCCGCTGCGGCGTACTCGACCAGGGCCTCACTGACGACGGCGCCGAACTCCTCACCCAGCGGGTCCTTGACGACGTAGCCGCGGGCACCGGCCGCAACCGCCCGCGCAGCGTCCTCCTGGTCGTCGGCGGTGACCAAGGCGACGACGAGGGCCTGGGGGTAGGTCGCCATCAGTCGCCGGGTGGCCTCGACCCCGCCCATGCCGGGCATGCGCACGTCCATGAGGACCAAGGCGGGCCGCTCGACGGGCCAGCGTGCCAGAGCCTCCTCCCCGGAGGCGGCGGTAACCACCATCCGTACGTCGGGCAGCGCAGCGCTCGCCCTGCGCAGTGTCTCGCGCGTGAGCGGCGAGTCGTCGCAGATCAACAGCGTGGCCACAAACTTCCCTTCACCGGCGTCCACCAAGAGGGCAGGGTCGCTCCTGGGCTTTGTCGGCACATCCGGTCAACGACGTAAGCGCCAGTTGGGTGGACGTTGCGCAGACGTACGGCGCCGGCGTACGGGGTCAGGCCCCGGCCGCTACGCCCAGCCGCTCGATCGCCCCGGCGAAGTCGTCCACCCGGGTCACCCCGGCGGGGAGGGTCCGCTCCGACCAGCCGGGACCGCCGGCGACCACGACAGGGGTGGGGCGCGGCGCCGGGATCGTTGACAGCTGCGCGGGATCACTGGTCTCCATTCTCTGCGCCCAGAGGAACACCACTGACGGGCCACTACGCCGTACCGCGTCGGCGAGGGCGGCGCGCGGCATGCTGGCGCCCAGCACTTGACAGGCCACGCGCCGTTCGGCGAGGCCGGCGGCTACTACGTGCAGCGGGAGGCTGTGCAACTCCCCTTCGGTGGCGGCCAACAGCACCGGCCGGCGGTTCACCGGGTTCTCGAGCCGGATGCCGACCGCCCGCAGCGCACCCATGGCGCACTCGGAGAGCAGGTGTTCGACGTCGACCCCCTCCCCCGTAGCAGCCCAGCGGTCGCCCACGCTGATCAGTACCGGGACGAGTAGCTCCTGCCACGTCGCCGCCACCCCGCGGCGCTCGAGGCTGGCCCCCAGGATGCGATTCACCGCCGCGGCGTCTAGGGACATGGCGGCCCGGGCAAGCCCACGGGCCTGCGCCGACGCGCCGGTGAGTCGCAGTACCCGGCCCCCACCATGGGAGATGTCGCAGTCCAGCTCGGCCCCGTCGGCGGCCCCCGGGTCACCCGCTGCGCCGCCCACCCCTGCATCGGCCGACCCTGCATCGGCCGCCGGTTCGGCCGCTCCACGAGTTCCGACCTCACGGATATCCGTCGCGATTCTGGCCGCTTCGGCGACGGTGACACCGGCGAGCAACAGCCGGCGCATCTCCTGCAACGTGGCCACATCGGCAGATGAGTAGCGGCGGTGGCGCCCGGGACGGTGCTCGGCGGGGCCGAGACCGTACCGCCGGTCCCAGGTACGCAGGGTGGAAGGTGCCACACCGACGTACCGGGCCACCGCCGCCACGGAGAGCCCCTCCGGCACCTCGACCGGAGGTTGGCGCGGAGGCGACGGCACGCGTCCGATTGTGAAGACGATCTCCTGGCAGCGCCACTCCACCGCGCCAGGCAGCCGAGTCAAATATCTTTCAGCATTCAGTGTTGAACAACCTATGACTCGGTTGTAGGCTCCTGCACATGGCCGACCTCTCTCGTCTCCCCGGGCCGAACGCCGACATCTGGGCGTGGCAACTCAAGGGCGCATGCCGTCAGGCAGATCCCACGGTGTTCTTCCACCCAGAGGGCGAGCGGGGGCCTACTCGCCTCGCGCGTGACCTCGCCGCCAAGGCCGTCTGCGCCCGATGTCCGGTCATCGCAGAATGCGCGATGCATGCACTGCAGGTGCGGGAGCCGTACGGCGTCTGGGGTGGGCTCACGGAGGACGAGCGCGAACATATCTACGCCGACGGCACCGTTTCCGCCGCTAGCTGACGCGCCAGAACCGTTCACGTACGCCCGGGCCGAACAAGCCCAGACGTACGTGCCGGTGATACCTAGTGGCTGTGGCCGTGCCCGTGCCCGTCCTGGCCGTGCTCGGGCTGCTTCTCCGGCTTGTCGACCACCAGCGTTTCCGTGGTGAGCAGCATGCCGGCGATGGATGCGGCGTTGCGGAGGGCTGACCTGGTCACCTTGACCGGGTCAATGATTCCGGCGCCCATGAGGTCGCCGTAGCGGCCGGTGTCGGCGTCGAGGCCTTCACCCGGCTGCATGTCGCGGACTCGGGACACGACGACGTAGCCTTCGTGGCCTGCGTTCTGGGCGATCCAGCGCAGTGGCTCCGCGGCAGCCCGGCGTACGACGGTCATGCCGGTCGCCTCGTCTCCCGACAGCTGCAACGCGTCCAGCGCAGAGACCGCGTGGAGCAGCGCAGTGCCACCTCCCGCGACAATGCCCTCTTCGACCGCGGCGCGAGTCGCCGACACCGCGTCTTCTATGCGGTGCTTGCGCTCCTTGAGCTCGACCTCGGTGGCCGCGCCGACCCGGATCACGCAGACGCCACCGGACAGCTTGGCCAGCCGCTCCTGCAGCTTCTCGCGGTCCCAATCGGAATCGGTGCGCTCGATCTCTCCACGGATCTCGGCCATGCGCGCCTCGATCGTCTCGCGGGAGCCCGCGCCCTCTACGACTGTCGTGTCGTCCTTGGTGACGACGATTCGGCGCGCGCGGCCCAAGACCTCCAGTCCGACCTGGTCGAGCTTGAGCCCGACCTCGGGACTCACCACCTGGCCGCCGGTCTGCACCGCCATGTCCTGGAGCATCGCCTTGCGGCGGTCACCGAAGCCCGGAGCCTTGACGGCTACGGAGGTGAACAGTCCCCTGATCTTGTTGACGACCAGTGTCGACAGGGCTTCACCCTCGACGTCCTCCGCGACGATCAACAGCGGCTTGCCCGACTGGGCCACTTGCTCGACCAGCGGCAGCAGCTCCGCAACGGAGGAGATCTTCGTCTGGTGCAGCAGGACGTAGGCGTCCTCGAGGACTGCCTCCATCCGCTCGGCGTCGGTGACGAAGTAGGGCGAGAGGTAGCCCTTGTCGAACTGCAGACCCTCGGTGTAGTCAAGGTCCACCCCGACCGTCGTGGCTTCCTCGACGGTGATGACACCGTCCTTCCCTACCTTGTCCATCGCCTCGCCGATGAGGTCGCCGATCGTGGCGTCCTGGGCAGAGATTGCTGCAACGTGCGCGATGTCTTCCTTGGACTCCACTTCACGGGCGGCGTCACGCAGATGGGTGTCCATCGCGTCGACCGCGGTGTCGATGCCCTTCTTCAGCGCCATCGGTGCGGCGCCCGCGGCGACGTTGCGCAGCCCGAAGTGCACCATCGCCTGGGCCAGCACTGTCGCGGTCGTGGTGCCGTCACCGGCCACGTCGTTGGTCTTGGTCGCGACCTCTTTGGCGAACTGCGCGCCGAGGTTTTCGTAGGGGTTGTCGAGTTCGATCTCGCGGGCGATCGTCACGCCGTCGTTGGTGATGGTCGGTGCGCCGAACTTCTTGTCAATGACCACGTTGCGACCGCGCGGGCCGAGGGTCACCTTGACCGTGTCGGCGAGCTTGTCGACGCCGCGCTCGAGGGAGCGGCGGGCGCTCTCGTCGTACTGCAGGATCTTCGCCATCCGGGCTCCTCTCGCAGAACCGCCCCGGGGCCCACCCTGACGTTGCAGGGAGGCCGACCGGGGCGGGTCCGACTGACTGGTGGTCGTGCTGCCTCAGCCTTGGGTGTCGTTACTTCTCGACGATGGCGAGGACGTCGCGGGCGGAGAGCACGAGGTACTCGTCAGCGCCGTACTTCACCTCGGTGCCGCCGTACTTGCTGTAGAGCACGGTGTCGCCGACGTTGACGTCGAGCGGGACACGCTGCCCGTCTTCGTACCGGCCTGGGCCAACGGCAATGACCGAGCCCTCCTGAGGCTTCTCCTTGGCGGTGTCCGGAATCACCAGACCGGAAGCGGTGGTCTGCTCTGCTTCCGACGGCTGGACCACAATGCGGTCCTCGAGCGGCTTGATGGAGACCTTGCTACTGGTCGCGGTCGTCATCCGACCTCCCCTTCATGCAGATCTTGGGACGTAGGGACCGTGCCGACTGGGCGGTGGCCTGCCGTCGCGGGGGTCAGACCGGCCTCGTCGCCTGGCACCCTCCGGCGGAGAGTGCTAACGAGTACCCTAGACAGCGGGTTAGCACTCCGTCAACTTGAGTGCCAGCCGGCGGGATTCCGCCCGCCGAACGCTCGCGCCTGCTGAGATCCGCATCGGCCAGCGTCCGGCGCACCCTCGCCTCCGGTGACCCAGTCGCCGTGCTCGGGCGGCCAGCGGACGCTGCTCCAGCGCGCGCCGGCAATGCCACCACGTCGGCGACCGAGGCGGCCTGGACGAGGGCGACAGCACCAGCGACCGCGACGGCATCGGCCGCAGCGACAGCGGCCACGGCGAGGGCGACCACAGAGCGACGCAGGCGGGTCATGACAGCGATCGTCGCGCTGTCCGCTGACCCTGGGCCGACCGGTGAGTAACGGGCAGGCGTACGTCGCGCGAGCATCCGACGGCGGCGGCGAACCGCACGGCTGCAGACATCGACGTCAGCCCGCAGGGCAACGGTCGTTGCCAGCGGAGGCGCGGCGTGGTGAGGGAGGGCTGTCCCTCTCCACTGGTACGTCCAGGTGGTTTGCCGAGCCTTGCCTTTACTTAGGGCAACAATTCGATGACAGTTCGTAAAGTAGCCGGTCAACCATTGGGTACCGCACGATCGATTCGTCTCACGGGGGGACGCCTTGAGAAACCGACCGATCCATCGTTCCGCACCAGTCGCGGTCACAGCTCTCGCAATGTTGGGATCCGCGCTGGCACCGGTGGGCCTCGCCACGCCAGCAGGCGCAGCGTCGGGGGACGCCGTCCGCGCCGTCACCGCGGCAGCCGCCGGTAATCGCCTCTTCAGCCATCAGGCGCGCGCGTACGGCACGCGAGTGAAGGTTCGCGGCACGCTGCCGCCGGGGTCCGGAGGCAAGTCCGGCCCTACCGCCAACAGTGTGTTCGGCTGTACGACGATAGACGGGCTCGACCGCAGCAACACGATCGCCTCGGTGAACCTGCCGACAGGACTGGGGACGACAGGAGCTGCGGACACCACCGCGTCGACGGACCGCTACCACGGCAGCGTGGCCTCGCGCTCGCGGTCCGTGGTGCAGCAGGCGTCGCTCTTGGAGGGCAGGATCAGCGCCCGCTCGATCCTGGTCAGGGCCCGCACCTCCCGTGCCTCGGGCGACTTCGTCAACGACGCCGCAGCGGAGTTCGTCGGCCTCACCGTGGACGGCCGGACAGTCGACGAGTCGCCGCCCCCGAACTCGCAGATCGCCCTGCCCGGCATCGGAACGCTGTACATCAACGAGCGGGTGGCCGCGAAGTCTGCCGACAAGGCGTCGTTGACGGTGAAGGGCCTGCGCGTCAACGTCGAGGAGGAGAACTTGCTCGGCCTTCCGGTGGGCAGCAACATCATCATCGGACGCGCGTCCAGCGGGCTGACCGGCCCGGTGAGAGCCCTCGTCGGCCGCTACGCCTACGCCACCCGGCTCAAGGTCGGCTCCGAAGTCAGGTCAGGCCGAACGGCACTGAAGTATCTGTCCTGCACGGGTACGGACGGAAAGATCAGGACGAACACGGCGGGCGCCATCACCATCCCCGACGCCCTGACCACAGGCTCGGCCGAGTCGAGAGTCCAGGGGACGGTTACGCCGGAGTCGGCGGCCGCGAAGACCGTGTCGCGAGTTGCCTCGGTGCGTGCGCTGGATCAGCTGGTACGGGCGAAGGCGGTCACAGCGAAGGCGCGTGCCATCCTCGCCGACGGAGGCCGCACCCTCACCAGCAAGGGGTCGTCGTTCGTCGACCTGCAGGTGCAGGGGCGCCCCGGCATCGGTGACAACGTTCGGAAGAACACCCGAGTCGAGATGGCGGGCGTCGGCACCCTGTGGCTGAAGCGGGTGATCAAGACACGGCGCCAGATCGAGGTGCGGATGATCGATCTCGAGGTGACGGAGAACGGGACGTCACTCCCGATAGGTGCGAAACTGCGGATTGGCGTGGCCATCTCCAAGGTTCGCTGACACCGCGGTCCCACCGCGGCACGCATCCGCCGCCCGGGTGCGTGCCGCGGTGGGCTTGCTGGGCCGGCGATGCGCTCAGCTGAGCACCACCAGCACGTACGCCACATAGCCAGCCAACAGCAGCGACCCCGCGGGACGGCCAAGCCGGCCGCGCGTGGAGAGGGCGACCACCACCAGCGGCAAGGCCATGGCCAGCGCCGCGGGAGCGCCCATCCCGGTGATGACGAGGGGGCGAGCCAGGGCCGCCGCCCCCAAGGTGGCGGTCGCGTTGTAGGCAACCGAACCCACAACGCCTGCCACGGCAAGCTCGCTGGCCCCGCGCCGGACCGCGGCGGCCACCAGGGCGAGGAACTCAGCGCTGGTGGCCAGCGCCAGGACGGTGAGTCCGACCGGCCCGTCCTGCTGGTTCAGCGCCGCCACGACTCGACTGGCTCCGGCGACAGCGACGTTGCCGCCGACCAGCATGAGCCCGATGCCGGCGAGCGCCAGGATCAGTCCGACTGTCGAGGAGCGGCTGTCTGTTGTCGCGGCGGTGTCGCCAAGCGACTCGGCCAGCTCCCCGATGGCCGGCGGCTCGCGCTCACGCCACCAGATGAGGGCGACGAGCCCCGCGTACGCCGCGAGCAGCGCGACCCCCGCCGCCCGGGAGACTCCACCGTCAACCACAGCGAGAAAGGCGAGCACGCCCGCTACCCCGGCAAGCGCAGCGTAGGTCCGCACCCGCCGGCCGATGGGCAGCGGGCGGGCCACCGCCGCGGCGCCCAGCGCGAGGGTGAGGATCGTGACGTTCGCGCCGAGCGCATCGCCCGCGGCGAGGTCGGGGTGCCCGGCGCGGGCGGCCACCACGGCGGTGACCAGCTCTTCCGGCTCGGCACCGGCGAGCAGCAGGCCCACGGCGAGCGTGGTCAGACCGAGACGGCGGGCCGCCGCGGCGGCGTTCTCCACGAAGAGCTCGGCTCCACCTATCAGCAGCGCGGCGGCGACCGCGAGCAGCAGCAGGCCGATCACTGCGGCGTACGCGTCACGTCGGTGAAGTCCCAGGCGTGTGGCTCGCGCGCGGCGAGCGACCGTGGTGGCGGTGGCAGGTCTCGCGAACGCCCTGGCCACCAGGTCACCACGACGACCCGCGCCTCGTCTCCTCGGAAGACCCGTACCTGCTGGGGAGCCGGCTCGCCCATAGCGGGTAGTGCTTGGGCGTACACCCAATCGACGAGCTCTTCGGCAGCCTGCTGCGAGACGGCCCGCGCCTCCCACATGCGGGCGGTCGGGCCTTCGCTGGTGACTGCGGGAGTCGGGCCGGTCGGGTGGGTCATGCCAGCACCTGCGTGACTGGCAGCGAGGAGTCCGCCGGTATGTGCAGGTCGGACGTCGGCGCGCCACCGGCCACCAGCTCCGCCCCGAGCGCCGCGACCATCGCACCGTTGTCGGTGCACAGGCCCGGTCGGGGCACGCGCAGCCGTACGCCGGCGGCCGCCGCGCGTTCGGCGGCGAGGGCGCGCAACCGCGAGTTGGCGGCCACCCCGCCGCCGAGCAGCAGGTCGTCGACGCCGAGATCGCGGCAGGCGCGCACCGCCTTCGTCGTGAGCACATCGACGACGGCCTCCTGGAACGACGCGGCCACGTCCGCCATGGGCACCGGCTCCCCCGCCCGCTGCCGGACTTCGACCCACCGGGCCACCGCGGTCTTCAGCCCGGAGAAGGAGAAGTCGTAGGCGTGGTCGGTGAGGTCGCGCGGTCCGCTCAGCCCCCGCGGGAACGCAACCGCCGCCGCGTCGCCCTCGCGGGCCGCTCGATCGACGTGCGGTCCGCCGGGGAACGGCAGCCCGAGCACCCGGGCCACCTTGTCGAACGCCTCCCCGGCGGCGTCGTCAATGGTGGCGCCAAGGGGGCGGATGTCACCGTCGTGCGCTCCACTCACATTCTCCACAAGCAGCAGTGAGGAATGCCCGCCGGAGACGAGCAGCGCCACGCACGGGCGGGGCAGCGGACCGTGCTCCAGCTGGTCGACGGCGACATGAGCGGCGAGGTGGTTGACGCCGTACAGCGGCCGGTCGAGGGCGAGGGCGAGCGCCTTCGCAGCGGCCACTCCGACGAGGAGCGCGCCGGCCAGTCCGGGGCCGGCGGTGACCGCGACGGCGTCGACATCACTCAGCCGCACCCCGGCGTCGGCGAGTGCACGCCGCAGGGTGGGAACGAGCGCCTCCAGGTGCGCCCGGCTGGCCACCTCCGGGACCACGCCGCCGAAGCGCGCGTGCTCATCGACACTCGACGCCAGCGCGTCGGCCAGCAGCGTGTAACCACGAACGAGCCCGACACCGGTCTCGTCGCAGGAGGTCTCGATGCCGAGCACCAACGGAGCATCGCCCACGACGCAGGACCCTATGGCGGCGCCCGGTCGTGCGGCCGGGGTAGCGGCACCCGGTCGCCCGGCCGGGGTAGCGGCGCCCGGTCGTGCGGCTTCGGCCCCGGCGCGACGATCTGTCCTTTGCGATGCTGCGCGTACCAGCGGCCGTCACCGTCCTGCTCGAGCTGCCAGCCCCCCTCATGCAGCAGGGTGTGATGGCGGCGGCAGGGCAGCAGGCCGTTGTCGACACTGGTGGCCCCGTTGTCGCCCCAGTGCACCCGGTGGTGCCCGTCCGACCACTCGCTGGGCAGATCACACCCCGGCCAAGGGCACTCGCCGCCATCACGTACCGCGATGGCGCGCCGCTGCTCGGCGGTGAAGAAGCGACGTTGGCGGCCGAGGTTGACCGGCTTGCCACGGGCGTCCACGCCCACCAACGTGACGTCTGCGTCGCAGGAAACCCGGCGGGCGGTGTCGCTGCTGATCGGACCAACTCGGGCCAAGTCAGCGTTGGCTGCGCCGGAGATTCGGCGCAGCGTGGCCTCGTCGACCGTCAGCACGACGTGCGGGTGCACACCGCCTACCCGCGGAACGTCCCCGGAGTCCAACGCGCGCCGGCAGATCTCACCCAGCGCCGCGGCGCGTCGCTGAGCGGCGGAGCGAGTGTCTCCGGCAGTGGGGGCGCTGTGCGCGTCGACCGCGGCGATGAACGTGGCGCCGGTGACCTCGTCGAGCAGCCCGGAGACGGCGACCATCCCGTCGTAGGTTGCGCTGTAGGACAGACCCTGCCGCTCGTGTCGGCGCAGCGCCGCCTCGGCCCCCTGATCCTGGTCGAGGCAGTAGCGGAATCGCGCGATCACCTTCGCCACGTCCGCCGGGGGCAGAACTTCAGCGGCGCGCAGCGCGATCGGCTCAAGTGCAGCGACATCGGCGTCGGAGGCGTCCTTCACGCCGCGGGCCACCGTGTGGACGCTCGCCACAGACACCGAGCCGGCGGCCAGCGCTTCGGCCAACGCAGGCAGCCGCGTGTCGAGCTCGCGGGCGGTCTGCACGGCATCGCGGGCCGCCGCACCGGTCAATCGCAATCGCCAGCGCAGCCACGCCGCTGCGGACAACGCTCCGTCCGCCGAGTAGGAGCCACTCGCATCCACGCGACGAACACACTGCAGATTCGTCGACTCGACGCGGTCGATCACCGACCGCAGCCCTGCCATCAGCTCGGCAAGATCGTCGTGCGGGTAGTCGGCGAGCCCTTCCGCCTTGACGGCATCAACGAGCGCGCCAGCCGCGTGGGCCAACTCGGCCGCGGCCACCGGAATGGCCTTCTCGACCGCTACCGAACACATGTTCGAAGTTTATCGCCCGACACCGTCACTCACGAGGCCGCGAGGAGATCTGTGGACTACTTCTCGACGGCGCGTCCCTGCAGGGCAGGTTGCTGCAGGGACAGCCGCAGCACGGCGGCGTCACGAGTCCCGTTGGCGTAGTAACCGCGGCGTACGGCGAGGCGCTCGAACCCGAACCGCTCGTACAGCCCGAGCGCCGGCTCGTTGTCCACCCGCACCTCGAGGAGTACGGCGACCACCCGCCGACGCCGCGCCTCCGCCACCAGGGCGGCGAGCAGGGACGCTCCTACGCCCCGGCCGCGCCGATCCACGCGCACTGCGATGGTCTGGACCCAACCTTCGTCGGCGAGGACGGCCAGGCCGGCGTAGCCGACGACAGCCCCGCCGCGGTCAGCCACCAGATAGTGGCCGGAGTCCGGGACGCCTGCGAGCTCAGCCCAGAACTGCCCGGTCGACCAGCTGTCCTGCAGGAAAGCGAGCCGCTCCAGCTCGGCGACATGCTCGATGTCCCACCAGCGCATCGGCCGCAGCGTCACCGCGCCGTCCAGTCGACCCTGATGCGTCGCCTCGGCGGCGGTCATCGCAGCACCGGCTTACGTAGGCCCGGCTCGACGGCGTCCGGGCGGCGCAGGTACAGCGGGCGAGGTGGCAGCAGCGACTCCCCGGCAGCCAACCGCTCGCTCGCCAGCGCGGCCATGGCTGCAGCACTCGGATGTCGAGGTCCGCGTCCGGGCCGTAGCACATCCGGATACATCAGCGCACCAGCACCTACCACGGGCAAAGTCCCCAGCACCGGCGCCACCTCGGCGGGCCGACCCACCGACGGCCCCTCCACCCGGGTACGCCGGTCGGTGTACCGGGCCCAGTAGACCTCCCGCCGCCGCGCGTCCGTGGCGACGGCGAACTCCCCCGGCTCCTCCCCATCCCAGGCGAGCACGTCGAGCGAGCAGACGCCGTGCACCGGCACCTCCAGCGCCTCCCCCAGAGTGAGCGCGGTCGCCAGCCCGACGCGCAGCCCCGTGAACGGTCCGGGGCCGACACCGACGATCACGTGGGTGAGTTCGTCGCGGCGTACGCCGGCTCGGGCGAGCACGTCGGCAATCCCCGGCGCGAGCAACTCTCCATGCCGGCGCGGGTCGACGGTGGTGCGTTCCGCGAGTACGCGCCGGTCGTCAGCCAAGGCGGCAGTGATGGCTGGTGTGGATGTGTCGAGGGCGAGCAGCAGCACGCCGAATGAGCGTACGCCCTGACGTCGTGCGCGGCCGGTGCGAAGCTTTTGATCCCTTTGTGCCTCGAGCACCGCGCCCGCAGGCGATGTGCGAGCGTGGCGGGATGGACGCGTTGGCTCAGGCGCAGGGCACCGACTTCTTCCACCTCGACGAGCTGCTCACCGACGACGAGTTGGCCGTCCGCGACCGGGTGCGCGCCTTCTCCGACAAGGAGGTCGTGCCAAACGCAGCCGGCTGGTGGGAGCGGGCTGAGTTCCCCCGAGATCTGCTCCCGGCGTACGCCGCGCTCGGGGTCGCCGGCGGGTCCATCGACGGGCACGGCTGCCCCGGTTTCGGCGCGGTCGCAGACGGACTGGTGGTGGCCGAGCTGGCGCGCGGCGACGGCAGCGTGGCGACGTTCCACGGCGTACACAGTGGATTGGCGATGCGTTGCATCGACGTGCTCGGCTCAACCGAACAGCAGCAGCGCTGGTTGCCGGCGATGGCGCGGGTGGAGCGGCTCGGCGCATTTGCGCTGACCGAGCCGACGCACGGCTCCGACGTCGTACGGCTGGAGACCCGCGCCGAACGCGACGGTGACAGCTACCTGCTGTACGGCGAGAAGCGCTGGATCGGGCTGGGCTCCATCGCCGACCTGGTCGTCGTGTGGGCGCGCGATGACAACGGTGACGTCGGCGGCTTCATCGTCGAGCACGGCCCGGATGGGCCGGAGGCAACACCGGGGTACACGTCGCACGTCATCACCGGCAAGACCAGCAACCGCGCGCTGTGGCAGGCAGACGTGCACCTCGACGGCGTACGCATGCCGACCGACAACCGGCTTGCCGAGGCCCGATCCTTTGCCGACACCTCGCGGATGCTGGCCATCAGTCGGCAGGGGGTGGCGTGGGAGGCGCTCGGGCACGCCGTGGCCGCGTACGAGTACGCCGTCGGCTACGCGCGCACCCGCGAGCAGTTCGGCGCGCCCATCGCGGCCCGCCAGCTGGTACAAGACAAGCTGTCGCGGATGCTCGCTGACATCACCAGCATGCAGCTGCTGTGCCTGCGGCTCGCCCAGCTGCAGGACAGCGGCAAGGCTTCCCTCGGGCGGGCGTCGCTCGCCAAACTGCATACTGCCGCCGCGGCCCGCCGGGTCTGCGCCGAGGCGCGCGACATCCTCGGCGGCAACGGCATCCTGCTCGAGCACCACGTCGCCCGCCACCACGCGGACATGGAGGCGGTCTACACCTACGAAGGCACCGACAGCGTGCAGTCACTCATCGTCGGACGCGAGATTACCGGGCTGTCCGCCTTCGCCTGAACTGGAGGTCACCGTGAGCCTGTCCGTCGCCACCATCCTCGCCGAGTCCGCCCGCCGCCATCCCGACAAGGTGGCCGCCGTTCAAGGCCAGCAGCACGTGACGTACGTCGAGCTGTGGCAGCAGGCGCTTCACTACGCCGCGGTGCTGCGCGACCGGGGCATCGGGCGCGGCGACCGGGTCGCGCTGCTCATCCCCAACGTGCTGGACTTCCCGCGCTGCTACTACGCCGCACTGGCACTCGGCGCAGTGGTCGTACCGGTGCACGCGTTGCTGACGCCGGACGAGGTGGCCGCCACGTTGCGCGATGCGGAGGCGTCGCTGTTGGTTGCCACCGGGCCGCTGGTGGAGTCGGGAGCCAAGGGTGCCGAGCTGGCCGGCGTTCCACTCCTCACGACGATAACGCCGGAAGACTCGCCATACGAGCGCCTCGAAGGCTTGGCGGCGGACGTCGAACCGTTGACGACGTACGAACCGTGCGAGGCCAGCGACGACGCGGTCATCCTCTACACGTCCGGCACCACCGGACGGTCGAAGGGTGCGGTGCTGTCCCACCTCAACCTCACGCTCAACGCGCACCTGTCCGCGACCGAGGTGGTGCAGCTGGTACGCGACGACGTGATCCTCGGTTGCCTCCCGCTGTTCCACTCCTTCGGTCAGACCTGCGCGATGAACGCCGGATTTCGCGCCGGCGCGACGCTGGTGCTGATGCCGCGCTTCGTCGGCGCACAGGCGCTGGAGCTGATGCAGGCGCACGAGGTGAGCGTGTTCATGGGGGTGCCGACGATGTACCTCGGTCTTCTCGACGCTGTCGCGGCGGGTGGACGACCGACCCCGCTGCGGATCGCGGTGTCGGGCGGGGCGTCGCTGCCGGTCGCGGTGATCGACCGCTTCAAGGACGCATTCGGTGCTGACATCTACGAGGGCTACGGCTTGTCGGAGACGTCACCGGTGGCGACGTTCAACCAGCCGGTGTTCGGCCGCCGGCCCGGCACCATCGGACATCCAATCTGGGGCGTCGACGTGGAGGTCGCCCGCGCCGACATCGACGACCACGTCGAACTACTCGCCCACGGCGAGCTCGGCGAGATCGTCGTACGCGGCCACAACGTCATGACCGGCTACTGGCGCCAGCCAGCGGCGACGGCCGAAGCGGTTGTCGACGGGTGGCTGCGTACCGGCGACCTGGGTGTCATCGACGACGACGGCTTCGTCGCCATCGTCGACCGGAAGAAGGACATGGTGATCCGCGGCGGGTTCAACGTCTATCCGCGCGAGGTGGAAGAGGTGTTGGCGCGACACCCCGCGGTCGCCCAGGTCGCCGTGATCGGACTGGCCGACGAGCGGCAGGGCGAGGAAGTGTGCGCCGTCGTACGCCTCACGCCGGAGGCGGCCAACCGATCCGCCGACGAGGTCGCGGAGGACATCATCACCTGGTCACGCGGACAGCTCGCCGCGCACAAGTACCCGCGCGAGGTGCGGTTCGTCCAGGAGTTCCCGATCGGCCCGTCCGGCAAGGTGCTCAAGCGCGAGCTCGTCGCCCGCTACCGCCGCTGAGAGCCACCCCGGACCAGCGGGGGCCGACGGCCTTCCACAGCACGAGGCGACCCTCGTCGCCAGCCGGGGCGGTCCAGCGGATCTCGATCTCCACGCGATTTCCGGCGAGTGGCTCGGCCAGGCCGCCGCCCCACTCCACGACGGTGACTGCCTCGTCGAGCGACGTCTCCAGGTCGAGGTCCGCCAGCTCCTCCCAGCCGCCCAACCGATAGGCGTCGACGTGCACCAGCGGCACCCCGCCGACCAGCGAGGGGTGTACGCGGGCGAGCACGAACGTCGGGGACGTCACCGGTTCCCGTACGCCCAGGCCAGCGCCGATCCCTTGCGTAAGCGTGGTCTTGCCCGCGCCCAGCTCGCCGGTGAGCAGCACCACATCGCCGGCCCGCAGCGACGCTGCCAGCCTTTCCCCGAGCGATCGCATGTCCCGGGCGGTCGGCACGGTGACCACTTCCGGCAGTAGCTTGCGCAGCTCCATCCAGCGGCCTCGGTCAGCGACCGGTTCGTAGCCGCGGCGCCGCCAATATCCACGGTTGTCCACGAGCTGATGCCGTACGCCGAGGCGCAGCTCCCTCTCCCCCGCCACTGCCGCGTCGACCTCGGCACGCTGGAGGAGCAGTCGCCCGACGCCGCGACCCTGCAGCGCCGGCACGACGGCCACCCGGCGTACGGCGAAGAGGCCGTCGAACCGGGCGAAGCGCAGCGCACCCACCGGGTGGTCGTCGGCGTCGTACGCGAGCAACCCGCCGTACCGCTCCAGGTCCGCGGCCACCGTCTCGACGGTCTCCTGCAACGCGCCGGACGGCGGATCGAGCGTGCCGTAGCCGGCAAAGGCGGCCTGGGTGATCTCGTGCACGGTGGGGGCGTCGTCCGGCCCCGCGGGCCGGACGGACCACGGGGTCACTGCGCTCGCCGCGGCGACGAAGCGACGAGGTCGGCGAGCGTCGCGAGATCCGTACGCAGCGCGGCGAGTGGCGCGCCCCGTGGGCCGAAGCGGATAGCCGCGGAGGGGTGGAAGGTGACCATCAGGGGTCGGCCAGCGTACGTGTGGCTGAGCTCGCGGGCTGCGCCGAGCCGCGTGCCCGGCCCGAGCGCCCACTCCGCGGCGGTACCGCCGAGCGTGCACACCACAACCGGGTCGGACAGCAGCACCTGGCGCTCCAGCCAGGACCTGCAGCGGGCCACCTCAGCGCGGCGGGGCTTGCGATTGGCCGGCGGCCGGCACTTCACCACGTTGGTCACCGCGACCCGCTCCCGTGGCAGGCCAACCTCGCCGAGCAAGCGGTCGAGCAGCTGTCCTGCTTTCCCGACAAAAGGCCGGCCGGTGGCATCCTCCTGGGCGCCTGGGGCCTCCCCCACCAGCAGCACGTCGGCGCCGGGCGGAAAGTCGCCGGCCACCACGTTCATCCGGGTTGCCACGAGCTCGGGACAGGCCACGCAGCGGCAGGCCGCACGCGCGAGCAGGTCGAGCGACGGCGCGCCCGCCGCGACCGCAGCGGGGTCTTGTACGGCGAGCTCGGCCATCACCGCACCCGCGGCCTGTCAGCGGCGCGGCGAGCCCGACGCAGCAGCTTCAGCAGGTGCCGGTTCACCTCGGCGTACCGCTCGAGAATGAGCATGTGGCCGGTCCGCTCGAGCACCACCAGGTCGGCGCCCGGCAGCGCACGCACCAGCTCGCGGCTGTGGTCCGCCGGAGTGATGAGGTCCTTGTCGCCGACGAGGACGAGCGTCTCCACCCCGTGCAGGGCGGGCAGCGCACCCAGCTTGTCGTGGCTGGTGAATGTCGGGAAGAACTCCGCCACCACATCGACCGGAGTGCTCTCCAGCATGCGCGCGGTGAACTCCACCAACGACGGCGGCACGTCGGAGGCGAAGGAGTACCGCTTGGTGAGCAGGAAGCCGAGGTCGCTGCTCAGCCGGCGCCCGCGCTCCACCACCCGGTGCTGCCGGCCGAGCGCCGCGACGAAGCCGGGCGCCGCGCGGCGCAGCACCTTGGCGGTGTACGCCGGCGCGCCCAGCGTCACCTCCGCAACCTTGGCCGACGACGTCCCGAGCAGCGCGATGCCGACGACCCGGTCGCGGAAGAGGTCCGGCTGCCGCTCGGCGAGCGCCATGACCGCCATCCCACCCATGGAGTGGCCGACGAGCAGCAGCGGCTGGTCGGGCGCGACCTCGTCTATGACCCGCTCGAGGTCGGCCCCCAGCTGGTCGATGGTCGCCGAAGCGGGGCTGCCCCGGCCGGAGCGTCCGTGTCCGCGCTGGTCGTAGAGGACCAGCCGGGCGGCGCCGCGCAGCGCCTTGCGCTGGTAGTGCCAGGAGTCGAGGTTCAGCGCGTAGGCGTGACTGAAGACGACGGTGACATCGGCGTACGGCGTCTCGCCGGTAGCGGTGGAGCGGCGGGCGAAGTCGGCGACCTCGTCGACTTCGACGTGCAGCGGTACGCCGTCGTCAGCGGTGACCAGGTGTGCCCCGCCACGCAGTTCGCCGAGCGGCTCGCCGGCCTCGGGGTCGTCGCCGCCCAGCCGGGTCCGCCCGACCGCTGCCCGCTTGACCGTGAGCCCGGCTGCCACCCCCGCCGCCAACACACCGATGGAGGCCCCCACGGCGGCGCCCGCTATCCCGGCCCCGCGGGCGGTCACCGCCCAGCGGCTCACGTGCCAGCGGTTCACCTATCAGCCCCGGCGTCCGTCTCATCGGAGGTCTCGGCGCCCGTCTCGGTGTAGGTCCGGGGCACCCGTTCCCCTACCCCGGTCACCACCTCGTAGGAGATGGTGCCGAGGGTGTCGGCCCAGTCCTGGGCTGTCGGCTCGCCGTGGTCGCCGGGCCCGAAGAGCACCACCTCGTCGCCGGCAGCCGCCGCGTCGCCGCCCAGGTCAAGCATGAACTGGTCCATGCAGACCCGACCGGCGACCCGGCGGCGACGGCCGGCGGCGTACACCTCCAGGCGGTTGCCGCCGTGGCGGGGTACGCCGTCGGCGTAGCCCACCGGCACCAGGCCGAGCGTGGTGTCGGCAGCCGTGGTGTAGGCGTGGCCGTACGAGACCCCCTGGCCCTGCCGCATCGGCTTGACCAGCGCCAGCCGCGCGGTGAACGTCATCGCCGGCCGCAGCCCGTACCGCTCGGGTCCGCCCTCCTGCGGCACGGGGGTCAGCCCATAGACCGCGATGCCCGGCCGGACGAGGTCCAAGTGGGCCTCCGGCAGGGTGAGCGTGGCGGCGGAGTTGGCCAGGTGCCGCAGCTGCGGGCGCAGGCCGGCGCGTTCGGTCTGCTCGACGGCGTCCCGGAAGGTCTGGATCTGCGCCGCCACGGTGGGGTGGCCGGGTTCGTCGGCGTACGCCAGGTGCGACCACACCCCGACGAGTTCGACGTATCCCGCGGCCACCGCCTTGCCGGTCGCGGCGAGCAGCTCCGGCCAGTCACTCATCCCGCACCCGCCCCGGCCCAGGCCGGTGTCGGCCTTAAGGTGCAGCCGCGCCGGTCGCCCCGCGGACCCGGCCGCGGCCGCGATCTCCGCGACGCCCCAGCCGGCGTTGACGGAGAGGTCGACATCGGCGGCGATGGCGTCGGTCCACCGCTCGCCCGGGGCGGCCAGCCAGGCGAGTACGGGCGCGCTGACCCCTCCGGCGCGCAGCGCCAGCGCCTCCTCGACCACTGCCACACCGAGCCAGCTCGCGCCACCAGCGAGCGCAGCACGGGCGGCCGGCAGCAGACCGTGGCCGTACCCGTCGGCCTTCACGACCGCCATGACCTCCGCGCCGGCGGCGCGCGCGCGCAGCGCCTCGACGTTGGCGCGGACCGCGTCGAGGTCGACGCGCGCCGCGGCGCGCAGCCGGTTCCCGGTCATCCCGCGATTCTCCCTCACCGGCTGGCCGCGTTTCCGGCGCTGGGACTCGGCCGCTAGCCGACGGCGCCGGGGCGGATGGCGCGGACGGCGGCCGGCCAGGCGTCCAGGAGGTCACCGGCCATGATCGGCGTGTCGCCGTCCGCGGCGAGCCGGCCGGCGAGTCCGTGCAGGTACGCCGCGACCGAGCCGGCGTCCAGCGGTGACAATCCGCCGGAGAGCAGCGCGCCGGCCAGTCCGGACAGTACGTCGCCGCTGCCCGCCGTCCCCAGCCACGATGTGCCGGTGGGGTTGATCCGGACGGGACCCCCACCGGGGGCGGCGACGACGGTGGTCAGCCCCTTGAGCAGCACGGTGGCTTGGAATCGCGCCGCGGCCTCGCGCACGTGTTCCAGCCGGCGGGCTTCCACGTCGGCGCGTTCCACGCCCAGCAGCCGGGACAGCTCGCCGGCGTGCGGCGTGAGCAGCGTGGGCGCCCCCGACCGGCGGCGCAGGGGGGCGGCATCCTCGGCCAGCAAGTTCAGCCCGTCGGCGTCGACCAGCACCGGCAGGTCGGTGCCGAGTACGGCGGCGAGCACGGCGTACCCGTCCTGCTGCTGGGACAGCCCAGGACCGACCACCCAGGCCTGGACGCGGCCCACGCCCAGCACGCCGTCGGCGTCGCCCTCCTTGATGACAGTCGTCACGGCCTCCGGCCAGCGCTGCCGCACCAGCTCCACCGGCCGACCGGTGGACGCGAAGCGCACCATGCCGGCCCCGCCGCGCAGCGCGCCACCCACGGTCAGTACGGCCGCACCGGTGTAGGTCTCGGAGCCGGCCACCACGCCGAGGACGCCGCGCCGGTACTTGTCGGTCTCTCCCGCCGGCCGTGGCAGCAACGCGGCTACCTCCGTCGACTGCAGGGCGGCTACCACTGGCGCCGTGTCGCGCAGGTGCGGGGCGAGCCCGATATCGACGAGCTCGACGGCTCCGGCGTACGACGCCCCAGGATCAATCAGCAGGCCCGGCTTCAGCGCACCGAAGGTCACCGTGACGTCCGCGCGCACCGCGTCCCCGGTCACCTCACCGCTTCCCGCGTCGACCCCGCTGGGTACGTCGACGGCCACCACGAGGGCCGCCGACGCCGTGGCCTGGGCGGCGAGCGCCGCCGCCTCCGGCCGCAGCCCGCCGCGCCCGCCGATGCCGACGATGCCGTCGAGCACCAGTGCGGCCCGGTCGAGGAGTGCGGCCACCGCCGGGTCGGCCGCGTCAACCGTGCGGCCACCGGCGGCGCGCAGCGCGGCCAGACCCTCGGCGTGGGTGCGGTCGGGGGAGAGCAGCAACGCGTCGACCTGAGCACCGCGGCAGGCGAGCCGCGCGCCGGCGAACAGGGCGTCGCCGCCGTTGTCGCCACTGCCCACCAGCAGCGCGACGCGGGCGCCGTACACCCGCGGCAGGAGTTGCACACAACCAGCGGCGAGCGCGGCCGCGGCACGCTGCATGAGCGCGCCATCGGGCAGCTCGGCCATCAGCTCCCGCTCGGCCGCGCGCACAGTCTCGACGTCGTACGCGCGTCTCATCCCTCGGCGACCACCATTGCGGTGGCCATGCCCCCGTCGTGGGAGAGGGACACGTGCCAGCGGCGTACGCCGAGCGCTGCCGCCGCCTCCGCTACCGTGCCGCGCACCTCGAGCAGCGGCCGGCCCTCAACTGTTCGTCCGACTTCGACGTCCTGCCAGGACAGGCCGCCCGGCGCGCCGAGCGCCTTGGCCAGCGCCTCCTTCGCCGCGAAACGGGCGGCCAGTGAAGCGGGTGGCAGCGCCCGCTCCGCCGGGGTGAACAGGCGCTCGTCCAGCCCGGGAGTGCGTCGCAGTGACTCGAGGAAGCGCTCGACCGGCACCACATCGACGCCGACCCCGACGATCACGGCGACGGCCCGGGCCGGACGGTCAGAACCCGGTGCGCCGCCACGGCCCCCAGATCGCGAAGGACATCGCATTGCTCGACTGGATGTTGACGAACAGCGTCTCCCCGTCCGGGCTGAACGTGGACCCGGCGAACTCGTCGTCCTCCTGTCCCGCTATCCGGTTCAGCGCGAAGTCGAAGACCTGCCCGCCGCGGGTCAGCCCGCGCAGGAAGTTGCCCTCGTCGCCGTCCTCGCACAGTACGAGGGTGCCGCGGGGGCTGGTCGTCACGTTGTCCGGGAAGTCCAGCACCGAGGCCCCGGGGGACTCGTACAGCAGCTGCAGCTTCTTCGCCCTCGTGTGGTAGGACCACACCTGCCCGCGGCCATCACCGAACCCGGGCGGCGAGGGGTCGTCGGGGTCGGGCTCGCCGCCCTGGGTGGAGACGAAGTACACCCTGTTGTGGTCGTAGACCGCGCCCTCGAGCCGCGCGAAGATCGCCGCCCCCTGCGCCCGGCCCTGGTTGCCGACCGCCTGGATCGCCTCGTCGTTGGTCGTTCCCTCGGGGAACGTGGGGTCCGGGTCGTCGATGTCGACCCACGTGACGTCATACGTCACTCGCTTCCGCTGCCCCACCGACAGGTCGGCGTTGCGCTCGCCGCGGACCTTGAGCATCTGCAGCCGGCCGCCGTCGACGAGCTGTCCCTCCCGCATCGGATCCTTGGGTGGGAGGTACCGGTAGAGGCCGGACGGGAACCCGAAGTTGTCCTCGGTCAGGTAGAGGGCACCGCCCTGCGGGTCGTACGCCGCCGCCTCGTGCGCGAACCGCCCGGCACTCCGCACCGGGCGTCCCCGGGATCGACCCCGTGACGGCACGTCGTAGATGTAGCCGTGCTTCTCGGTGAGCAGCGAGTTGTCCTCGCCGGTGAAGTCGTTGCCGACATCGGGCCCGTTGACGGTCTCCTCGCAGGTGACCCAGCTGCCCCACGGCATGGGGCCGCCGGCGCAGTTCTGCTGCGTGCCGTTGAGACTGACCCGGCTGTGGACGACACGACCGTGCGGGGTGACCACCACGGTGGTCGTGCCGCCCTGCGCCATCGGGTCGTAGGTGCGCCTCGTCACCTCGCCAAAGGCCGGGCCCGGGCCGTTGATCTCGTGGTTGCGCACCAGGACGACGTGGTCGCCGCGTCCCCACGGCCAGTCCCAGCCGCTGCCCGTCCGCGGGAACGCCGCCATGCCGTCGTGGCGCGGTGGCACGGGTGTGCCGTCGGACAGCGTCGCCCCCGCGGTGACGTCGTGAAAGGATCGGTAGCGGAAACCGTCGGGCAGCCACAGCCGCACCACGCCGTCGCGCTTGTCGGGCACCGGCCGCAGTTGGCGGAAGTCGGGCTTGGCCCGCTTGGCTTCTGCGGTCCCGGCGAGGAAACCGGCGAAGGGGCCGCCGAGAACGGCGGTGCCCACCGCGGTCGCCCCGCTGCGCTGCAGGAACGTGCGACGGTCGAGACCGGTCATAACTGTCCCCTTGGTCACTCCACAGTGACGGACTTGGCCAGGTTACGAGGCTGGTCCACGTCGAGGCCTTTGGCAAGGGCCAGCTCGCAGGCGAAGACCTGCAGGGGCACGGTGGTCAGTAGCGGGGCCAGCAACGTCGGTACGCGGGGCACCTCGATGAGGGTGTCGGCGTACGGCGCGACGGCCGTGTCACCTTCCTCGGCCACCACGATCGTGCGAGCTCCACGCGCCCGGATCTCCTGGATGTTGGACACCATCTTGTCGTGCAGCCGGCTGCGTCCCGCCGGTGACGGCACCACCACGATGACCGGCAGCCCCGCCTCGATCAGCGCGATCGGCCCGTGCTTCAGCTCCCCGGCCGCGAATCCCTCGGCGTGCATGTAGGCGAGCTCCTTGAGCTTGAGAGCTCCCTCCAACGCCACCGGGTAGCCCACGTGTCGACCGAGGAACAGCACGGCCTTCGCGTCAGCCAAGGACCGGGCCAACTCGCGGACCGGCTCAACCACGGCCAGCGTGGTCTCGATGAGCCGGGGAACCTCGCCCAGCTGGTCGACCACCTCAGCAACCTCGTCGCCGTACTTGGTGCCCCGCACCTGGGCGAGGAAGAGGCCGAGCAGGTAGCAGGCCACCAGCTGAGTGAGGAAGGTCTTGGTGGCGGCGACGCCGACCTCGGGACCGGCGTGGGTGTAGAGCACCGCGTCGGACTCGCGCGGGATCGTCGACCCGTTGGTGTTGCAGATGGCGATGACCCGGGCCCGCTGCTCGCGCGCATGCCGCACAGCCATGAGCGTGTCCATGGTCTCCCCGGACTGGCTGATCGCAACGACCAGCGTGGCCCGGTCGATGACCGGATCGCGGTAGCGGAACTCACTGGCGAGCTCCACCTCGCAGGGCACCCGGGTCCAGTGCTCGATCGCGTACTTGGCGATGAGGCCGGCGTGGTACGCCGTTCCGCACGCCAGCACCACAATCTTGTCGACCTCGCGGAGCTCCTCATCCGCCAGCCGCATCTCGTCCAACGCCAGCCGGCCGTTCTCGCCGATCCGGCCGAGCAGCGCGTCGGCGACCGCCTTCGGCTGCTCGGCGATCTCCTTGAGCATGAAGTACGGGTAGCCGCCCTTCTCGGCGGCTGAGGCGTCCCAGTCGATGCGGTACTCCTTGACCGCCGCCGGCTTGCCGCTGAAGTCGGTGACCGTGTAGCCGTCGCGACGCAGCTCGACCACCTGGTCCTGCCCGAGCTCCACGGCCTCGCGGGTGTGCGCGATGAAGGCGGAAACGTCCGAGGCGAGGAAGTTCTCCCCCTCGCCGCGGCCCACCACCAGCGGGGAGTTGCGGCGCGCCCCGACGACCACATTGGGTATCTCATTGTGTACGGCGACCAGGGTGAAGGCGCCCTCCAGCTGGCGGCAGACCCGACGCATGCTCTCCGCGAGATCGTCACCCGCCCGTGCGCACTCCTCCTCGAGCAGGTGGGCAACCACCTCGGTGTCCGTCTCGGAGGTCAACTCGTGGCCGCGCTGCTCCAACTCGGCACGCAGTACGGCGAAGTTCTCGATGATGCCGTTGTGGACCACGGCCACGGCGCCGGTGCAGTCGACGTGCGGGTGCGCATTGCGGTCGCTGGGAGCACCGTGGGTGGCCCATCGGGTGTGGCCGAGGCCGGTGGTGCTCTCGGGAAGCGGTGCCTCCGCCAGCGCCTCACGCAGCCGATCGAGCTTTCCGGCGCGCCGCTCGGTGGCCAGCTTGCCGTCGGCGACCACACCGACGCCTGCAGAGTCGTAGCCGCGGTACTCCAGCCGCCGCAGCCCGTCCATGACGACGTCGATAGCTTGACGTGATCCGACGTACCCCACGATTCCGCACATAAGTATTCAGGGTAACCGTCTGTCAGCCGGACAGGTGGAGTCGCACTGCGTCGGCCAGACGCTCGGCGACCGTGCGTGCCTGAGCCTGCGAGCTCGCCTCCACCATGACCCGCACCAGCGGCTCGGTGCCACTGGGCCGCAGCAGCACCCGGCCGTTCCCGCCGAGCTCGGCCTCTGCGGTGGCCACCGCAGTCGCCAGCTCCGTGGAGACGCTGACGCGGGCGCGGTCGACGTCGCGGACGTTGACCAGCACCTGCGGCAGCCGGTGCATGACGCCGGCCAGCTCGCCCAGCGGTCGGCCGGTGACCGCCATCCGGCCGATCAGCTGTAGGGCAGTCAGCACACCGTCGCCGGTGGTGGCGTGGTCGAGCAACACGACGTGCCCGGACTGCTCCCCGCCGAGCGAAAAGCCCCCCGCGTGCATTGTCTCCAGCACGTAGCGATCGCCGACCGGGGTCTCGACAACCTTCACCCCGGCCCGTTGCATCGCCTTCCGGAAGCCGAGATTTGCCATCACCGTGGCGACGACGGTGTCGTTGCGCAACGTGCCCGCCTCATGCATCGCGAGCGCGAGGATTGCCAGGATCTGGTCGCCATCGACGACCTCCCCGGATGCGTCGATGGCGAGGCACCGGTCGGCGTCACCGTCGTGTGCGATGCCCACATCCGCCTGGTGGGTGCGGACGAGATCGCTGAGCCGTTCGACATACGTGGATCCGCAGCCCTCATTGATGTTGCGGCCGTCCGGCTCGGCTCCGACCGCAAAGACGTCGGCGCCGGCACGCTCCAGTGCGGCGGGGGCGACGCGGTACGCCGCACCGTGCGCACAGTCGACCACCACGCGGAGACCATCGAGGCGGTGCGGCAACGAAGCGAGCAGGTGGTCGACGTACCTCTCCTCGGCCTCTAGATCGTCACGGATCCGACCCACCGCCGATCCGATCGGACGCTCCCACTTCTCCCGCATCCGACGCTCGATCGCGTCCTCGACGGCGTCGGGCAGCTTGTGCCCGCCGCGAGCGAAGAACTTGATGCCGTTGTCCGGCATCGGATTGTGGCTGGCGGAGAGCATCACCCCGAGGTCGGCGGCCATCGCCTCGGTGAGGTGTGCGATAGCCGGGGTGGGCAGGATGCCGACCCGGCGGACGTCCACGCCGGCACTGGCTAGTCCGGCGACGACTGCGCACTCCAGGAACTCCCCGGAAGCCCGCGGATCGCGGCCGACTACGGCGGTTGGCCGGTGCCCCTCGAACGCGCCGACATCCCCGAGCACGTGCGCGGCGGCGACGGCAAGGTCGAGCGCAAGCTCTGCGGTGAGATCCCGGTTGGCGACGCCGCGTACGCCGTCGGTGCCGAAGAGCCGGACCATGAGGGTCAGCGCTTGCTGTACTGCGGCGCCTTGCGGGCCTTCTTCAGGCCGTACTTCTTGCGTTCCGTGATGCGTGCGTCACGGGTGAGGAAGCCGGCCTTCTTCAGCTCCGGACGGTTCTCCTCGTCGGCTTGGTTGAGGGCGCGGGCGATGCCCAACCGCAGCGCGCCGGCTTGCCCGGACACGCCCCCGCCGGAGATGCGCGCCACGACGTCGTAGCGGTTGTCGATCCCGAGGATCTGGAAGGGCTCGTTGACCATCTGCTGATGGACCTTGTTGGGGAAGTAGTCCTCGAGCGAACGACCGTTGATCTGCCACTGGCCGGTGCCGGGAGTGATGCGGACACGCGCGACTGCCTCCTTGCGCCGCCCCGTGCCGCCACCGGACGTGCTCACCGTGCGGCGTGGGGACTCGCTGGTGAAGGACTGAGTCGACTCGGTCGACTCAGTCGTCGCGGCCGCAGCTGCCGGTGCCTCGGCGGTGTCGCTGCTGACCTGAGCCGTGTCGGTGGTGAGCTCGCTGGTGGTCTCGGCCACTGTTCTCCCTGCTTGGCGGTGATCTGATCGCCCGGCTGACGCCCGGGTGGTGATGTCGGGGGGCTACTGCTGAGCCAGCTGGGTGATCTCGAACGGCACCGGCTGCTGGGCCTGGTGCGGGTGGTCTGGGCCGGCGTACACCTTGAGCTTGCGCGCCATGGCCCGGCCCAGGGAGTTCTTCGGCAGCATGCCCTTGACGGCCTTCTCCACCGCCCGGTCGGGCCGCTTCTCCAGCAGCTCCCGATAGGGGACGGCGCGCAGGCCACCGGGGTAGCCCGAGTGCCGGTAGGCCATCTTGCTGTCCCGCTTGCTGGCCTTCATAGCGACCTTGGCGGCGTTGACGACGATGACGAAGTCGCCGGTGTCGACGTGCGGCGCGAACACCGGCTTGTGCTTCCCGCGCAGCAACTGGGCGACCTGGCTGGCGAGCCGGCCGAGCACCACGTCGTCGGCATCGATGACATGCCAGCGACGCTCGATCTCTCTCGGCTTGGGGCTGTACGTGCGCACGCGCTCGCTACCTTCGCTGCTCGATGATCATGGTCGCCCAAACGGCCGGCGGGCGCCCTGGCTGGGGCGGGCGCACAACGACCTCGTAGAATACCTGGACCCTCCGGAGACGGTCAAAGCGGGCAAGTGGCGGTCCGCGCTCCTGCATGCTGCCTCGCCAGCCGGATCAGCGCTCCCCGGTCGCCCGTACCGAGGCACAGGTGAGCGGCTCGCGATGAGGGCCGAGCGCAATGATTGACTGGCGTCAAGAACGAGTTGGCTCGGCCCTGCGCGGCGAGAACCCCACTGTCATAG
>Ga0136616_10000142_pt1 | contig 29230 bp, 27 predicted proteins | sample AntDrymUQ2992106_2_FD_106648 | JGI IMG/M metagenome (GOLD analysis project Ga0136616, IMG submission 106648) | Polar desert sand microbial communities from Dry Valleys, Antarctica - metaG UQ299 (21.06) | ecosystem: Environmental > Terrestrial > Soil > Desert | place: Antarctica: Dry Valley... | reverse complement strand
CGTCGATCAGGCTGTGCGCAACTTGCGCGAGATTCCTCAGCCGGCGAACGCCCCGCAAACGCGCGCCGAGGGCGGCCTGTACAGGCCGCCCTTTCACCACCAAACGGCGAGGAGACCCGCAAAAACCCGCACGCGAGCGCGGAGCGCCACGCGGGCTCGACCGGCCCGCTCTCGCTCACGGTCGATCGACCCCCTCATCGCCGCGAGAGCTTCTCGGCCGCCTTCCTCTACCTCGGCCACGCGGTCTTTCTGATCGCAGGTCCGGGACTCTCGAGTACACCGGCACTCCATCCTGACTACTCGGGCTGGACGGTCCCGCTCTGGCCGGGGCTCGAGCCCGTGAGCTGGCCGCCGGCGACGCGGCTCACCCGCGACAAATCGGTGTCCTTCCCCAGGTCTTCAGCTCGCTGCTCTACCTGCCCGCGCATGGACCGCCGGCCGAGCGGATCGAGCTCGCGCTGTAGCGGCGCCCCGAGACGGACAGCGCTAGGTGCAAACATGTGTTCGAGTGACCGCCCCGAGTGACCGCCCAGAGACGCGCGCAAGGTGCTCGCTTCGACGCCGAAGCCCGCGCTCGAGGACGCGGCTAGCCGCCGAGGCGTCCGCGCACCAGCCCGGCCACCTGGCGTGCCTCGGGAACCCGCAGGAGCATGACCGCGACGGCGTACACCGCGCTACCGGCGGCCAGCGCCGCGCCGACCGAGGCGGCCTGCGCGGCGAGCGAGCGGCCGAGGGCGGCGTCGAGCGGAGCCCAGACCGCGTAGGCGACTCCCGCCAGCGCCGCCGCGGCCGCCAGCATGCGCGTGGCGGCGGCGAGGGTGCGCGCGCCCTCGATCCCGCCGAGGTCGGAGCGCAGGAGCACGCCCTGGCCAACGGTCATGGCCACCGTCGAGACCACCGTCCCGATGACGATCCCCGCCACCCCGAGCGGGCGGTAGAGCGCGAGCGCGACCACGGCGTTGAGCGCCAGGTTCGCGCCCGCCAGGGCGGTCGTCACCCACGGGCGCTGGAGGCTGAAGAACGTCCGCGAGAAGAGCAGGCTCACCCCCTGGAAGGGCAGCGAGAACGCCCACCAGAAGAGCGCCGCGGCGACGAGGTCGGTTGCGCCCGCGTCGAAGACACCGCGCTCGTAGACGAGCCGGGTGATCGGCTCGGCGAGCACCGCGATGAGCGCGGCCGAGGGGATCAGCAGCAGGGAGATCGCCCGCACGCCGTTGGCCATGGTCGCGCGCAGGTCGTCGACCGCGCCGCGGGCGGCGAAGCGCGAGAGGGTCGGAAAGAGGATCGTCGCCACCGCCACCGAGAAGAGGCCTTGGGGGAGCATGTAGATGCGGAAGGCCTTGTCGATGGCCGCGGGGGCCTCCTCGCTCACGAGCGTGCCGAAGAACGAGTTGATCAGCAGCGAGAAGTTGATCAACCCGAGCGCGATCGTGACGGGGAGCATGAGCTTGAGGACGCGCCACACGCGCGGGTCGCGCAGGCCGCTGGACAGCGACATGCGACCGCCGCGGCCGCGTAGCCACGGCATGGGCAGGACGAGCTGGACCACCGTTCCCGCGAGCACGCCGATCGCGTAGGCGTAGATCTCGTCGCCCTCCGGGAGCACCGGCGTGAGCCCGACGAGGGCGCCGATGATCACGAAGTTCCACGCCAGCGGCGCCAGCGCGGGGACGCTGAAGTGCTCGAACGAGTTGAGCATGCCGACCACGAGCCCCGACAGGGCGAGCAGGAGGACGATCGGGAACATCAGCCGCGCCAGCGAGACCGTGAGCGCCTCGAGCGCGGGGTCGAAGCCGGGCGCGACCACCGGTATCAGCGCCGGGGCGGCGAGCACGAAGAGCGCGGTCAGCGCGCCGAGCACGACGGTGAGCAGGAAGAGGAGCCCCGAGGCGAGCCGGAAGGCCTCGCGCCGCTCGCCCTTCTCGAGCAACTCGGTGAAGACGGGAACGAACGCGCCCTGGAGGGCCGAGTCGGCGACGAGGGCGCGCACGAGGTTCGGCACCTGGAAGGCGATCGTGAATGCCGACATCGCCCCCGAGACGCCGAACAGCCCCGCGGCGATGATCTCGCGCGCGAGGCCCGCGACGCGCGAGAGGCCGGTGGCGAAGGAGAAGAAGGCCGTGCTCAGCGCGAGCCGACGCCCGCGGGTCGCAGGCGCCTCGCCACCGGCGCGGGCCCCGGCTTCGGCCGGCTCCTCGGCCGTGGGAGGAAGGTCGGCGCCGGCCTCGTCGGGCTCGGTGGCAGCCGGCTCGGTGGGCGTCGGCTGGCGCTCGTCGGGCGGCACGCCGACGCTATAGTACGGCGCTCGCCGCGGCCGGGCGACCGAGTCGCGGCGCACTTGCGTCCATGGCCAACATCGCCTCCCAACTCAAGCGGATCCATCGCTCCGAGCGCGAGCGTCAGCAGAACCGCGCTTACACGTCACAGGTCAAGACCCACTTCCGCCGGCTGGGCGCGGCCGTCGAGTCCGGCGACGCCGCGGCGGCCGAGGCCGAGCGCCGCAAGCTCGACTCCCGGATCGAGCGGGCGGTACAGGTGGGGGCGCTGCACCGCAACAACGGCGCACGCAAGAAGTCGCAGGCGGCGCGGATGCGGGCGCGGGTCGGTTAGACGGACGCCGAGCGGGCGGTGCGCCGCCCGAGGCGTTTACCGAGTAGCCCGCGTCAGCGTCAGCGTCAGCTCGGTCGCCTCGTCGAGGCCCTCGCCGTTGCGCATCCGCAGCTCGAGGTCGGCAAAGGCACACAACGCCCCCTCGAGGGCGTCGCGGGCGGCGCCGCGGGCCTGGCCGACCGTCCGCTTGGCCGCCCACGGCGGCATCGACAGCGACCCCGCCACCTTCTGCTCGGGCACGCCGGCGTCGAGCAGCTCGCTCGCCCGGTGGACGTCGCGCAGGCGCCGCACGAGCGGATAGAGCAGCCCTCCCGGGCGACCCTCGCCGGCCATGAGCCGCTCGGCCAGCGCGACCGTCTGGCCGCGGTCGCCGGCGACGAGGGCGTCGGCAAGGTCGTATACGCCGGGGCCGGCCTCGCCGGTCACGAGCGCCTCGACCTCCTCGGCACCGACGTGGGTCCGGGGATGAGCCGCCGCCGAGAGCTTCTCGAGCTCGCGCAGGAGCCGGGCCGGGCGCGGGCCGGCGCTCGCCACGAGCGCCTTGGCGGCGTCGGAGTCCAGTCGAAGTCCCTGTTCGCGCGCGCGCTCGACCACCCACCCGGGAAGCTTCCAAGGCTTCGGCGCGGCGTGCTCGCGCACCTCGCCACCCGCTCCCTCGACGGCCTTGCGCAGGCGCGCGAGCGGCTTGCCCCGCACGACGAGCACGAGCACGGTCTCGGGCGGAGGCGCGCCGAGCACCCGCTCGAGTGGCTCGAGGTCGCCGACCTTCCAGGCGCCGGCGTCGTCGACCAGCAGGTAGCGCACCCCGCCCGCGAGCGTCAGCATCTCCGCCGCCGCCGCGACCTCGGCCGGGTCCGACTCGTGCGCGTCGAAGCGCTCGAGGGCACCCGGCCCGCCTTCGGCCTCGGCGCGCGCGCGCAACCGCGCGCGCCAGGCGTCGATCTTGACGTCGTCGTCGCCGGCGACGAGGTAGGCGGTCTTCAGCTCGGCCACGGGATGCGATTCTACGGCGACCAACCGACGCCTCGGGGTGGTCTCAGCGCTCGGCCTCGACCTGGAGCCCACCTCCGTTCACGGTCAGCTTCACCGTCCCCTCGAGGTCGGTCCGGTGGGTGTCGACCCCGGCGGCGCGCAGGGCCGCGAGCGTCGCGGGCGCGGGATGGCCGTAGGTGTTGCTCTCCCCCACCTCGATCCCCGCGATCTGGGGCTTCAGGCGGCGCAACACGTCGGGCAGCGCGGGGTCCTTGCTCCCGTGGTGGGAGACCTTCATGGCCTCGACGTCGGGCAGGCGAAGCGGCGTCAGGGAGTCACCCTCGGCGTCGCCCGAGAGGAAGAGGTCGAAGTCGCCGGCGCTCACGACGGTGACGAGCGCCCGCGGATTCGGATCCTCCGGCGCGGGACCGGGCGGCCGGGGCGCGGGTCCGAGCACCTTTACGGTCAGTCCCGGCGCCCGCAGGACGCTCCCCTGCCGTGGCACGACGCGCCTCACCCCACGGCGAGCCGCCGCCTCGGCGATCGCCAGGAAGTCCGGGTCGCGGTTGCCGTCGCCGCCGTCGACGTAGAGGTCGGCCGGGAACTTCTCGATCACCTCGCGCAGGCCGCCCTGGTGGTCGCGCGACTGATGGGTGGCCACCACCGCGCTGAGTCGCCGCACGCCCGCGCGACGCAGCAGGCGGGAGACCTGGCCCTCGGGCGGCCCGCCGTCGAAGAGGATCGCCCCGCCCTCGGGCGACTGGATGAGCGTCGCGTCGCCCTGCCCGATGTCGAGATAGGAGACCGTCAGCTCCGACGGCGGAGCGGGCGGCGCCAGCATCGCCAGCGAGCCGAGGGCGACCGCCGCCGCCGAGCCGGCGACGACCGGCCCCCGGTGGCGTGCGGGCAGGCGTCTGAAGGCGGCTCGCCCGCTCGTGACCCAGGGCTCGAGCCGCGGACTCAGCTTCACCGTGGCGAGCGCGACCGCGGCGATCGCCGCGTAGGCCACCGCCACCGCCGCCGGGCGCTCGAGCGGCAGCGCGACCGTGGCCCCCGGCGCCTCGGCGAACCGGGCCGCGACTGCCTCGATGAAGGCGAGGCAGAGGCCGTTGGGGAGTGAGAGCAGGCTCGCGAGGGCGAGCGCCGGGCCGGCGAGGAGCGGCGGGGCGTCGGCGAGCTGCCCCACGGCCGCGCCGAGCATGCCGAGCCACATGGTCACCGCCACCGCCGGCATGGCGACGACGTTCGCCGGGAGGCCCGAGAGCGAGACGGTGCCGAAGTGGTGTGCGAGCAGCGGTGCCGTCCCGATCGTCGCCGCGACCGTCAGCGCGAAGCCCTCCGCCAGCGGCCCGGGCAGCCCGGAGAGCGCTTTCCGCATCCGGCGACCGATGGCGAGGATCGAGATCACGGCCGCGAACGAGAGCTGCCAGCCGGGGTCGGCGGCCACACGCGGGTTGAGCGCGAGCGTCGCCGCCGCGGCCAGCAGGAGCGCGTACCACCGCGACGAGGGCCGCCCGGCGCCGATCGCCACGAGCCCGGCGGCGCCCATCACGCCCGCTCGCTGGAGCGACGGCCCAGCCCCGGCCAGCGGCACGTAGACGGCGATCAGCGCGAGCATCGCCGCGGCCCGCGCCCGCGGTCCGGCGCCCGAGACCATCAGGAACGGCAGCGCGAGCGCGCACAGGAGCATCACGTTCTGCCCGGAGACCGCCATGATGTGGGCAAGGCCCGAGCGCCGGAAGTCCTCACGCAGGGCCTCGGAGACCTCTTCGTCCTGACCGAGGACCATCCCGCGCGCCAGTGCGGCGTGCGGGCGCGACAACCCCGCGTCGATCCCCCGCTCCGCCCGCCGCCGCGCGGCGTCGACGGCGCCGAGAAGGCCGCCGCGGCGGCGGCCGGTGGTCCGGAGTCGGTCGAGCTTGAGCTCGACCGCGATCCCGCGCCGGCGCAGGTAGGCCGGCCAGTCGAAGTCGGCGCCCGGCTTCGACCGGGGACGGCGCAGGCTGCCGGCCACCTCGAACTCGAGCCCCGCGCCCGCCCCGGCCGGCCAGCGCAGGTCGCGGTCGGCGTAGGCCATGACGCGCTCGCCGGCGTCCGCACCACCCGACACCTCGAGCGTCGCGCGCGAGCCGAACGGCGACGGCCGGGGCGGCTCGGCGAGCAACACCGCGCCGTCGAACGCCCCGGGGGCCCGCCCGACGAGCGTCGAGTGATCCTCGGCGGCAATCCTCGCGGCGCCGATCCCCACGCCTGCGATCACGAGCGCCGCCGCGAGCAGGCCGGTGCTCGGAGCGCGCAGGGCGGCGAGGCCGATCAGCGCCGCTCCCGCCGCCAGCGCGGCGGCGGGACGCGCCGCCGGCGCGAGCGCCAGTCCCACGCAGAGCGCCGCGAGGGCGACGTGGTAGGGACGATCGCGCAGGTACGCCGACAGCGCAGGGCTCAGGGGCGCACCGCCTTGCGCAACGTCGCGAACCGCTTCTCGCCGATGCCGTCGACCTCGCGCAGCTCCTCGACCGACTTGAACCCCTTGTGCTGATTTCGGTAGGTGATGATCGCCGCGGAGAGCTTGGGACCGATTCCGTCGAGCGAGTCGAGCTGCTCGGGAGTCGCCGTAGCCAGCGAGATCGGCCGGCCGGGCGCGCCGGCGCCGGTCCCGCCCGCGGCTGCAGCGGCCGTGCCGCCGGGGGCGCCCGTCGCAGCGGTGGCCCCCGGGGCGTCGGCCTGGCCGCGCCGGGGCACGATCACCTGCTGAGCGTCGCGCACCGCCGCGGCAAGGTTGAACGCGGTGAGGTCCGCACGGCGGGTCAGGCCGCCGGCCTTGCGTACCGCGACGGCCACCCGCGACCCCGCCCGCACGCGGTAGATCCCCGGTCGGCGCACCGCGCCCGCGACGTGGACGTAGACCGCTCCACCGGCCACCGGGCGGGGGGCCGCGCCGGGCTTCGGGCCCGTCGAGCCGCCGCCCGCCCCGTCGAGCGCCACGCCTCCGCCGCCCGCGGGCTTGGCCCCGCTCTCAGCGCGAAGCAGGTAGGCCCCGCCCACCACGAGCAGTACGGCCGCGACCGCGTAGGCCGCCATCTGTCCTTTTCCCGAGCCGTTCATGTGACGGTCGGGACGCTAGGTCTCGCCGGGTTACAGCGGGTGCACGAGCGTTACAACCCGGTGACCGCCGAGCACCGCAGACGCGACAACTCGCGAGCGTGCGGTGCGCTCGTCAGGCCGCCGCGGCCCGCCGTACGAGCGTGATCCCGTCGCGGACGGTGAGCAGCACGCAGACCACAGCGGGATCCGAGCGCAACCGGTCGTTGAGCTCCATCAGCGCCCGCGTGCGCTCGTCGCCGTCATCTCCGTCGACCACGCGACGACTCCACAGCGTGTTGTCGATGGCGATCAGTCCTCGCTCGGAGAGCTTGGGCAGGACCGCCTCGACGTAAGCGGCGTAGCCCTGCTTGTCGGCGTCGACGAAGACGAGGTCGAACGGGCCGTCGAGCTCAACGATGGTCTCGAGGGCCGGGCCCACACGCTGCTCGATCCGGTCGCCGTAGGGACTCGCGTCGATGTGGCGGCGGGCGACCTCGGCCACCTCGGGGTCGATCTCGCAGGTGACGATGCTCCCGTCCGCAGGAAGGCCCGGGGCCATGGACAGGGCGGAGTAGCCGCTGAACGTCCCGATCTCGAGCACCCGGCGCGCTCCGGTGGCGAACACGAGCAGCTCGAGGAAGCGGCCCTCCACGGTGCCGGTCATCCTGTGGCGTAGAGAGGGTGGCGCGCGTCTCCTCGGCGAGCGCGACGAGGTGCTCGGGCGGAGCGGTCGTGTGCTCCTCGGCGTAGCGCTCGACGTCGGGGTCGACGATTCCGTTCATGCTGTCGTCGCTCGGGGCGAGGTCCGGCGCAGCTAGTGGAGCTCGAAGCCCGAGTCGCCCTCGGTCTCCTCCTCGGTCGCCTCGACGTCCTCGACGTCGGCGCTGCTCGGACCCGAGCGACACCAGTCCACGAGCCGCTCGACCGCCTGCGGATCGCCCTCGAAGACAGCCTCGACGCTGCCGTCGTCCCGGTTTCGAACCCAGCCCGCCAGGCCCTCGCGCTCCGCCTGGTCGCGCGTCGAGTCGCGGAAGAAGACGCCCTGGACCTGACCATGGACGACGACCCGCCGGCGTGCCTTACCGTCGCTCATCGCCGGCCGCGCGGGCGTCGGCGCCCGCGCGGGCGTCCGATGGCTACCGACGGCTTCTCCATGGTTGCGCCGATACCCGCCCGGCGCGCGGCGTGAACGTGGTCGCCTAGGCGCGAGCCCGCGCGAGCTCGAGCGCCAGGTCGACCGCCTCCGCCGCCGACTCCACCCGCTCGATGTCGTCGACCGCCTGGCCCGTCCGCGCGGGCTCCCAGGTGGCAATTCCGACCACCGGAGTGCTCACCTTGAGGGCCAGCGCGATCTCCGCGAGCGTCCCATAGCCGCCTCCGACCGCGATCACCGCGTCCCCGGCCCGCACCACGAGAGCGTCGCGCGCCTCTCCCAGCCCCGTGGGGATCACGACATCGACGAACGGGTTGGCCGCCGCGCGGTCCGTTCCCGGCAGCAGTCCTATCGTCGACCCCCCTGCCTCCCGAGCGCCGCGACACGCGGCTTCCATCACTCCGCCGAGCCCGCCGCACACGAGTACGGCCCCCGCCTCGGCGAGCCTGGTCCCCACCTGCTCGGCCGTCGCCGAAAGCTCCGCGCCGGTCTCGCCGGCGCCGACCACGGCGATCTGCACGCGCGAGCCCGTGTTGCGCCCGCCCACTACCGGGTCCGCAGCCCGTGTCGCGCCGCGAGCGCGAGCTTGCGCCGGCGCGAGACCACTGCCCTCTGTCCCGAGCGCCCGTAGCCATCGCGCTCGATCTTGCGCAGGATCTCGCGGTACATGACGGCGGCGGCGCGCACCGCGGGCCGTCCGCGAGCCAGCTTGCGCACCCCCGCGAGGCCCTGCTCGTAGTCGGCGTCGGCGCGGGCGATCTGATCCCGCATGAGGCCTTCGCGGCCCTCGGCGCCGTCGCCGCCGTGGCGGTCGAGCGTCTCGCGGGGGAGGTAGACGCGCCCGCGCGCGCTGTCCTCCTCGAGGTCGCGCAGGATGTTGGTCCGCTGCATGGCCATCCCCAGCGCGGCCGCCTCCTGCTCTGCCGGCGCCCGCGTGCCGAGCACCGCCGACATCACCACCCCGACCGTCCCCGCGACCCGATAGCAATACTCGTCGAGGTCTGACTCGGTGACGATGGCTCGCGCGGCGAGGTCGTCGCGCATCCCGCGGCAGAAGTCGCCCAGGGCCGGGCGGGGAAGCGGGTGGCGGGCATCGACCTCGGCGAGCAGGCGAGCCTCGCGGGAGCCGGGAGGGCATCCGCGTGCCCAGCGCTCCACCGCCTCGATCCGAGCCTCGGCGCCCGGCTGGCCGTGGTCGACCGCGTCGTCGAGGGTCCGGAAGACCAGGTAGAGCCGGTAGACGTCGTCACGCACCGCCGCCGGGAGGATGCGGCACGCCAGCGCGAACGTGCGCGCGACCCGGCGGGTGGTGGCACGTGCCACCTCGAGGTTGCCGTCAGGCGGCGAGCGGCGCCCGAGCACGGTCCTCCTCGATCAGCTTCGCGGTGATCTCCGCGCCGAGCACCACGCCGGGCACGCCCGCCCCCGGGTGGGTCCCCCCGCCGACGTAGTAGAGCCCCGCGACCGAGCGGTCGCGGTTGGGCTGGCGGAAGTAAGCCGACTGGTGCAGCGTGGGCTCGACGGCAAAGGCGTTGCCGAGCACGGCGCCGAGCTCCGAGCGGAAGTCCTCGGGGGTCATCTGGTGCTCGACGACGATCGACTCCTCGAGCCCCTCGAGCCCGAAGTTGCGTTCGTAGTCGGTCACGAGGCGGTCGCGCAGCGGCCTGGCCTCGCGCGCCCAGTCGATCGGCGCCGAGAGGTTGGGGACGGGGAGCAGCGCGTAGATCGAGTCCCCACCGGGGGCGGCCATGGCCGGCTCGGTTCGCGAGGGCGTGTGGACATAGGTCGAGAGCTCGCGGGGGAGCGTGCTTCCGCGCGTGACCCCGGCGATCGTCTCGCGATAGTCGCGCCCGAGCAGCAGCGTGTGGTGAAGGAGCTGTGGCTGTGGGCGGTCGGTGCCTAGAAAGAGGAGGTAGCACGACATGGTCGGCCGCAGGCGTCGCAGCGGCGGGCGGCGGCCGAGCAGCTCGTGGGTCGAGAGCACGTCGGCGTTCGAGACGACGACGTCGGCGCCGACATGCTCACCGCCGGCGAGCACGACCCCGCTGGCGCGTCCCGCTCCCCCGCGCCGGTCGCCCGCGCGTTCGATGTGCTCGACCGCCGCCCCGCAGCGGACGTCGAGCGGACGCGCCATGGCCTCGACGAGCGAGTACGTGCCGCCCTCGGCGTACCAGCCGCCGTCGAGGACCTGGAGGTAGACGAGCGCCGCGTAGATCGCAGGCACCCGGAACGGGTCGCCGCCGATGAACAGCGAGTGGAAGGAGAAGGCCTCGCGGATGCGCGGATGCTCGAAATGGCGTGCGACGAAGCGATGCAGCCCCGTCGCCGCGCCGAGCCGCAGCATGGTCGGCAGCAGCGCGGCGAGGTCGCGGGCGCGCAGGAAGGGTTGGCGGCCGGCGGCGAGGATGCCGTGCTCGTAGATCGGCTTGACCGCCTCGAGGAAGCCGTCGAGGGCGGCGGCGTCGCGGGAGGAGAACCCGGCGATCTCATCTCTTAGGCGGTCGCGGTCGCTCGTGAAGTCGAGATGACGCTCGTCGTCGGCCCAGCGGATCCGGTAGAGCGGGTCGAGTTGCTTGAGGGTGACCTCACGATTCAGGTCGAGCCCCGCGGCGGCGAAGGTCTCCTCGAGCGTCCACGGCATGGTGATGAGCGACGGCCCCATGTCCCACGTGTAGCCCGCGTCCCGCAGCTGGTAGGCGCGCCCGCCCGGCCGCTCGCGCCTGTCGACCACGGTGACCTCATGGCCCGCGCCCTGGAGGCGGAGTGCGACGGCGAGCCCGCCGAGCCCGGCGCCGACGACGACGACCCTCATCGGGGAGGGAATGTGAGCTGCTGGATCATCCTGTGCCCACTACGCAGCCGGGCCCGGCGCCGGATCGCCGACCGCCGTCTGGTCAGCGCACCACGAAGTTGACGAGCCGGCCGGGCACGACGACGGTCTTGACGATCTCACCGCCGTTAAGCTGTGCCGCCACCTTCTCCGACCCGAGCGCGAGCCGCTCCTGGTCCTCCCGCGAGGCGTCGGCCGGTGCGGCGACGCGGTCGCGGAGCTTGCCGTTGACCTGGACGATGAGCTCGAAGGTCTCGCTCGTGAGCAGGCCCGGGTCGGCTTCCGGCCACGGCTGCTCCCACACGCGCGCGCCGGTGAGGAGCTCGTAGACCTCGCTGCCGAGGTGGGGGGCGAACGGGAAGATGAGCGAGCCTGCCGTGGCCACGGCGAAGCGCAGCTGCGCGGCGGCCGCGGGTGTGGCCGCGAGCTCGTCCTTGTGGCGGTAGGCGTCGTTGACGAGCTCGATCACCGCGGCGATGGCGGTGTTGAAGGCGAAGCGGTCGCGCAGGTCGGTGGTCACCTTGTCGATCGCCCAGTGGGTTTTTCGCAGGAGCGCCGTGGCATCGGCGAGGTCGGCGTCGCCCTCGCTCGCCGGGTGTCCGGCCACCTCGTCGGCGAGCCGCCAGAGCCGCGCCAGGAAGCGGTGGATCCCTCCCACGCCCTCGTCGGACCAGTCGGCGTCCTGGTCGGGCGGACCGATGTAGAGGATGTAGCAGCGCGCCGTGTCCGCGCCGTAGCGCTCGACGTAGTCGCGCGGGGAGATAACGTTGCCCCGTGACTTCGACATCTTCGCGCCGTCGCGAGTGATCATCCCCTGAGTGAACAGGCTGGCGAAGGGCTCCTCGAAGCCGAGCAGGTCGAGATCGGCGAGCGCCTTGGTGAAGAAGCGCGCGTACATCAGGTGGAGGATGGCGTGCTCGACCCCGCCGATGTACTGGTCGACGGGCATCCAGTAGTCGACGGTGTCGCGATCGAAGGCCGCCTCGGCGTTGCGCGCGTCGCAGTAGCGCAGGAAGTACCACGAGGAGTCGACGAAGGTGTCCATCGTGTCGGTCTCCCGGTGGGCCGCGCCGCCGCAGCTCGGGCACTCGGTGCACACCCACTCGGTCGCGGCGGCGAGCGGGGACCGGCCCTTGGGCGCGTAGTCATCGACGTCGGGGAGCTCGACGGGCAGCTGGTCGTCGGGCACGGCCACGAGCCCGCAGCGCTCGCAGTGGACGATCGGGATCGGGCAGCCCCAGTAGCGCTGGCGCGAGATGAGCCAGTCGCGCAGGCGAAAGTTGACGGCGCGCCGCCCGCGCTCCTCCGCTGCCAGCCACTCGACGATCTCGTCGAACGCGTCGCGGTTGTGGCGGCCGTCGAAGCGACCGGAGTTGACCATCTCGCCATCACCCGTATAAGGCAGGTGCGCGGGATCTTCACCCCCCTCCCCCCCGGGCGGGCGCACGACATCCCGCACCAGCAGCTCGAACGCCTGCGCGAACTCGTGGTCGCGCTCGTCGTGGGCGGGGACGGCCATGATCGCGCCCGTGCCGTACTCCATCAACACGTAGTCGGCGACGTACACCGGGATCTGCTCGCCGTTGACCGGGTTGGTCACCGTTCGTCCGAGCGGGATCCCGGTCTTCTCGCGCAGCTCGGAGCCGCGCTGCTCGGGCGGCTCGGCGACCGCGCGGTCGACGTACGAGCGCACCTCGGGCGAGTCGTTCAGCTTCAGCACGTCGGGATGCTCCGGAGCGAGCACGAAGAAGGTCGCCCCGAACAGCGTGTCGGGGCGGGTCGTGAACACCGGGTAGTCGGTGCCGAGCTCCTCGCAGCGGAAGACGACCTCGGCCCCGTGCGAGCGCCCGATCCAGTTGCGCTGCATGGTCTTCACGTGCTCGGGCCAGTCGAGCGAGTCGAGGTCGTCGAGCAGGCGGTCGGCGTAGTCGGTGATGCGGAGGAACCACTGCTCGAGCTGCCTCGCCACCACCGGCGTGCCGCAGCGCTCGCATACCCCATCCTTCGCCTGCTCGTTGGCGAGCACGGTCTCGTCGGTCGGACACCACTTGACCGCCGCATCGCGCCGGTAGGCGAGCCCGCGCTCGAACAGTCGCAGGAAGACCCACTGCGTCCACCTGTAGTAGCCGGGCTCGTGGGTGCCGAACTCGCGCGACCAGTCGATCGAGATGCCCCACGAGCGGAACTGCTCGCGGAACTGGGCGATCGAGGACTCAGTCGACTCGCGCGGGTGGCGACCGGTCTTGATGGCGTGGTTCTCGGCCGGCAGCCCAAAGGCGTCGTAGCCCATCGGATGCAGCACGCGCTCGCCGCGGCGGCGGCGGAAGTGGGCGATCGCGTCACCGATCGAGTAGCACTTGAGATGCCCCATGTGCGGCTCGCCCGACGGGTAGGGGAGCATCTCGAGGACGTAGGACTTGTCGTCTGGCGCGGGCTCGTTCGAGACCTCCCAGGTGCGCTCCTGCGCCCAGACGCGCTGCCACTTCGGCTCGATCTGCGTGGGGTCGTAGCGGCGCATCGCTGTTGAGCAGGTTATCGGCGCGCAGGGCTGATTTCGGCGGGGAGGAATAGCGCGCCAGACCTCAGGCCGCCGACTTGGCGCGGTCGTGTGATCTCGCCGGTGGCTAGAGGCCGTCCCTCGTCAGTCGGACGTACGGGCGCCCCCTCCGCGTCACGCGGATGTCCTCCCCCGCCGCCGCGCGCTCGAGGTACCAGCCGAAGCGGTTGCGGAACTCGTGAGCGCCGACGATCGTCTCGCGACGGGCGCCCTGTATGGAGCTAGTCGGGCTCGAACCGACGACCTTCGCGCTGCCAGCGCGACGCTCTCCCAGCTGAGCTATAGCCCCAGGTAACTCGTAGTCGACCGCCCAGTGTAGCGCTGCTCGCTGCCCGTTTCGGGGTGGGCAGAGGCGGAGCCGGATCGCGCACATACCCTGCACGAGCCCGATCGGAAGCAGATAGCAGCGGTCCAGCTCATCGCAGTACGCCGCCACGGCATCTACCTCGTCAGCGCGATATGCCGCTCGCATTTCGCGGGTCTTTGTCAGGTAAGACGTCCGCAGGTTGACCACCACGGTCTCGTCCACAACGCCCGCCCACTTGCACTGGACCCGCAGCCGACCCCCCACTTCGAACGCCAGGTCATAACGCCCGTGCTCGGTCATCGGCCGAAGAACCGGGACACCGAGACACGTGGCCGCCGTCGCGACCTTCAACTCGGCGATCGCTCCCTTCTGGTTTGGGTTGTCGAGCGGCACGAACGCATGTTCGCACGCGCTACGGACGGAACCCCTTACCCCACCGACCGCGCCGGCGCCTCACCCCAGAGCTGCTCGAGCCGGTAGAACGTCCGGGCCTCCGGGGTGAACAGATGCACCACGCAGTCGAGGTAGTCCATGAGGATCCAGCGGGCCTCGCGCTCGCCCTCGACGCGGCGCGGAAGCAGCCCGTGGTCGTCCTTCATCCGCACGTGGATCGCGTCGTGGATCGCGTTGGTCTGGCGCTCGGTGTTGCCGCTGCAGACCACCAGCGTGTCGGTGTAGGCGACGAGCCCGCGGAGATCGACGAGGCGGATGTCGAGGGCCTTGCGGTCGGAGGCGATCTCGGCGATCCGCTCGGCGAGCGCAAGGCTGTCGAGAGCGCTCGCGGCGGCCGGCGGCGCCTTGCCGACACGCCCGGGACCGCGTGCGGCGTCCGCGGCGCTCACCGCGTCCCCACCCTCGCTCGATAGAGACCGCGCTCGGCGATCAGGTCCACCACGGCGTCGGGCACGAGGTAGCGGACCGGAAGGCCATCGGCCACCCGCCGGCGCACGAGCGTCGAGGAGACGTCGATTCGCGGCATCGAGAAGAATCCCAGCCGCTCCGCGCCGGCCATGCCCTCGAGTCGGGCACGCACCGCCTCGGGCCCCAGGTCCGCACGTTCCACGACCGCCACCTCGGCGAGCCCAAGCACGGCCTCCGGATCACGCCAGCTCCGCAGCTCAGCCGCCTGGTCGGCGCCCAGGATCAGGACGAGCTCCTCGTCTTCCGCCCGCTCCTCGCGCAAGGCGCGCAGAGTGTCGACCGTAAAGGACGGCCCCGGGCGGTCGATCTCGACCCGCGAGCAGCCGAGCCGGTCGTCGTCGGTGGTCGCCGCCCGGCAGAGATCGAGGCGAGTCTCCCCCCCAGGATCATCTTCGACCTCTCGATGCGGCGCCTCCCTCACCGGCACGAGCAGCACCTGGTCGAGCTCGAGCCGGACACAGGCCTCCTGCGCGCACACCAGGTGGCCGAGGTGGGGCGGGTTGAACACGCCGCCGAGGATGCCGAGCCGCAAGCGCTAGCGACCTCCGCCAACTAAGCCCGTGTGTGCCCAGCGCCTTCGACCACGTACTTGAAGGTGCAGAGCTCGCGGAGCCCGATCGGTCCGCGCGCGTGGATCTTCTGGGTCGAGTTGCCGATCTCGGCGCCGAGGCCGAACTCGCCGCCGTCGGTGAAGCGCGTCGAGGCGTTGACGTAGACACAGGCCGCATCCACTCCGCCTGTGAAGGCGCGCGACGATTCGACCGACGGGGTGACGATCGCCTCGGAGTGCCCGCTGCCGTAGCGGTTGACGTGCTCGATCGCCTCTTCGGTCGAGTCGACCACGCCCACGGCGAGCACGAGCGCCAGGAACTCGGTGGCGAAGTCGTCCTCGGTCGCGTCGAGGAGCGAGTCCGCCACCCGCCCCGCGAGCGCCCGCGCGCGCCCGTCCACGCGCAACTCCACCCCCGCGGCGCGCAGGTCGGCGAGCGCGCGGGGGAGGAAGTCGGGAGCGGCGTCGCTGTGGACGAGCAGGGTCTCGGCTGAGTTGCAGACACCCGGACGCTGGAGCTTGGCGTTGAGGATGATGGCGCGCGCGGCCTCGAGGTCGGCGTCCGCGTCGACGTAGACGTGGCAGTTGCCCGCCGCGGCGTAGATCACGGGGACGGTCGCGACGGCCGAGAGCGCCGCCTTCAGCCCTTCCCCACCCCGCGGGATGATCAGATCGACCGACTCCGAGCACGTGGCGAGCTCTGAGAGCTCTTGGCGTCCGCCGCCGGCTACAAGCGAGACCGACCCCTCCGGCAGCCCGGCCGCGGCGACGGCTTCGGCCGCCACAGCGGCGAGCACGGCGTTCGAGTTCTCGGCGATCGAGGAGCCGCGCAGGACGATCGCGTTGCCCGACTTCAGGCACAGCGCCGAGCAGTCGATGGTCACGTTCGGCCGTGCCTCGTAGACCACGGCGACGACCCCGAGCGGCACCCGCACCTTGCGCAGGTCGAGCCCGTTGGGCAACCGGCGCGCCTCGATTCCCTCGCCCACGGGATCGGGCAGGCCGGCGATGCGACGGACGTCGACCGCCATCGCGGCGAGGCGGGTCGGGGTCAGCGCTAGCCGGTCGAGCAGCGCCTCACCGAGACCGCCCTCGGCCGCGATCTCCATGTCGCGCGCATTGGCCTCGAGCACCTCGCCGGCGCGCTCCTCGAGGGCGTCGGCCATGGCCAGCAGCGCGGCGTCCTTGGCGGCGGCGTCGAGGCGCGCGAGCGTGCGCGAAGCGCGCTTGGCCTCGGCGCAGATCTCGGCGACGGAGAAGGTCTCGACGGCCATGTCGGTCAAGCGTACCTCCCAGGCGAAGGAGTCGTCCCACAGGCTGGCGATCGCTCCGAGCTGAGCGCGGCCGGCCTCTCGGTAGGAGTTCGTCAGGCGCTCACTGAAGTACTGAGTGGTGAAGAGGGCGAGCGCCGCGATCACACCGAGGACGAGCAACCCGACTCGAAGCCTGAGCGTTCTGAGCAGCTTGAGCTTTTTCAACATCACAGGTCGATCCCTCGTCGTGAGCTTTCTTGCGCCTCCGTGCGCCCCGCCGTAGGCGCGAACAGGTCTTGTTTCGGCCAAAACCGAGGAAACTTGACCCTGGATCAAGAGCGGGCCGACCACGGCTGGCGCACGTAGACTGCGCACGATGTCCTCTGCCCGCCCGGACGAGCTCCGCGAGCGCACGCGCTACGAGCCGGCGGAAGTCGAGCGACGCGTCTTCGCGCGCTGGGAGGAGGCGGGGATCTTCCATCCCGAGCCCGCCAGGTCCGGCGAGGGGGAGACCGCCTCCTTCTCGATCGCCATCCCGCCACCGAACGTGACCGGCGCGTTGCACCTGGGCCACGCCCTCAACGGCTCGATCCAGGACGCCCTGGTGCGCCTCAACCGCATGCGCGGACGGCGGACGAAGTGGACCTTCGGGACCGACCACGCCGGCATCGGGACCCAGGTCCAGGTCGAAAAGGCGCTGCGCGAGGAGGGCACGAGCCGCCAGGAGATCGGGCGCGAGGCCTTCGTCGAGCGGGTGTGGCGGTGGCGCGAGCGCTACGGACAGACGATCATCGAGCAATACAAGCGCCTTGGCGCCTCGGCCGACTACGCCGACGAGCGCTTCACCATGGACGAGGGCTATGCGCGCGCGGTGGCCCACGTGTTCGTGGCCCTGTTCGAGAAGGGCTTGATCTACCGGGGCAGCTACCTGGTCAACTGGGACCCTGGCACCGGATCGGCCATCTCCGATCTCGAGGTCGAGCAGCGCGAGGTCCGCGACACCCTGTACTCGATCGACTACCCGCTGGCCTCGGGCTCGGGATCGATCACGGTGGCCACCGTCCGGCCCGAGACCATGCTGGCCGACACAGCGATCGCGGTCAACCCCGACGACGAGCGCTACACCCGGCTGGTAGGGGAGACCGCGGTCCTACCGCTGCTCGGTCGCCGCCTGAAGGTCATCGCCGATCCGTACGTCGACCCGGGGTTCGGGACAGGCGCGCTCAAGATCACCCCCGGGCACGATCCCAACGACTTCGAGCTCGGCCGCCAGCACCGGCTCGAGGAGATCACGGCGATCGGCGAGGACGGGCGCATGACCGAGGCTGCCGGCCCGCGCTTTGCGGGGCTCGAGGTGGACGAGGCCCGCGACGCGGTGGTCGCGGCGCTGCGCGACGAGGGCCTTGTGTCGGGGACTGAGCCCTACGTCCACGACGTCCCGCACTCCCATCGCTCGGGACGGCGCATCGAGCCGCTCATCTCGCTGCAGTGGTTCTGCGACATGGAGCGCCTCGCCGGCCCCGCGATCGCCGCGATCGGCGAGGGGCGTGTGCGCTTCCACCCCGAGAAGCCGTGGACCGGCGTCTACCTCGAGTGGCTCAAGAGCATCAGGCCGTGGTGCGTCTCGCGCCAGCTCTGGTGGGGCCACCAGCTTCCGGTCTGGTACTGCGACGAGTGCGAGGAGACGTTCGTCGCCGACCCCGCGAACGCCCCCGCGCGGTGCGGCATCTGCGGCGACGCGCTGCGCAGGGACCCCGACGTGCTCGACACCTGGTTCTCGTCGGCGCTGTGGCCGTTCGCGACGCTCGGCTGGCCCGAGCGAACGCCCGAGCTCGCGACCTTCTACCCGACCAACGTGCTCTCGACGGCGCGCGACATCATCTTCCTGTGGGTGGCCCGCATGGTGATGATGGGAATCGAGTTCACCGGCGAGGCTCCCTTCGCTGACGTTCCCATCCACTCGGTGATCCAGGCCCCGGACGGACGGCGCATGTCGAAGTCGCTCGGCACGGGCATCGATCCGCTCGAGGAGATCGACCGCTACGGCGCCGACGCCGTGCGCTTCGGCCTGCTCGCCATGGCGTCCTCCCAGGACGTTCGCTACTCGGCCGACCGCGTCGCTCAGGGCCGCGACCTCGCCAACAAGCTGTGGAACGCATCCCGGCTGATCCTGCTCCAGGCCGGCGAGGCGCTCGCGGAGGGTGATGCTGGCGGGAGCTTCGACGAAACGGCCCGAGCGGACGCGCCCGAGGACCGCTGGATCCTCTCCCGCCTCGAGCGGGCAGAGGAGCGGATAACCGGCCTGACCGACAGCTTCGAGCTCGCCCAGGCCGCGCGCGAGCTCTACGCGTTCGTGTGGGGGGAGGTCTGCGACTGGTACCTGGAGCTCGTTAAGCCGCGCCTCTACGACGAGCCGGCCGACCGGACCGAGGTGGCCGCAACGGTGCTCGGCGTGCTGCGGCGCGTACTCGTGCTCTCCCATCCGATCCTCCCCTTCGTCACCGAGGAGATCTGGTCGTTCTTCCCCGATGCCGGCGAGCACGGCCTGCTCGCGGTCGAGCGCTGGCCGACCGCCGACCCCGGTCGGATCGACGAGGACGCCGAGGCGGAGATCGACCGGGTGATCGAGGCGGTGACCGCGCTGCGGCGCTACCGGGACGAGGTCGAGGCGCCGGCCTCGGCCCGTGTTCCCGCGCGCCTCGAAGCCGACGGGTACGAGAGGACAGCCGCGCAGGTGGAGCGACTCGCCCGCTTCGACCTGACGGCGGACACGGGCGGTGACGGAGCACGGGCGAACGGGGCCGGCGCCCCCGCGCCGATTGCCTCGGTGGCCGTGCCCGGAGGCGTCGTCCACGTGCTTCCTTCCGAGGCGATCGACGTCGAGGAGTCCGAGCGCCGGCGCGCCGAGCGCCGCCGTGCGCTCGAGCGCGAGATCGCGCGTGCCGAGGGAAAGCTCGCCAACCGCGGCTTCGTCGAGAAGGCGCCGGCGCGGGTGGTGGAGGCCGAGCGCTCGAAGCTCGCTCGTTTTCGGGACGAGTTGGCGGGGTTGTAGAGGCGCTTCGAGGCCCCTCTCTCGGGTACGCTCGCTTCGCTCGCTCAGGGAGCCCCTCGATAGGGACCTCGAAGCGCCCGCCAGACCGCCTGCTCCTCCAATGAACTTCGCGCAAGCCGAAAGTCACCTGCTTGATCTCGAGCTGTTCGGGATGCGGTTCGGTCTCGACCGGATGCGCAAGCTGTCGACCGTGCTCGGCATGCCGCAGCGGCGCTTTGCCAGCGTGCACGTGGTCGGCACGAACGGCAAGTCGTCGACGGCGCGGATGGTCGCGGCCATCCTCGAGCGTGGGGGCCTGCGCACAGGTTGCTACACGTCGCCGCACCTGCGTTCCTTTCGGGAGCGGATCGAGGTCTCCGAGCAGCCGCTGTCGGAGGCCGGGCTCGCCGAGGCGGTCACGCGCGCGAGCCGGGCGGCCGAGCTCGTCGACCGCACGCTCGGCGGCGACGATCGCGTGACCCAGTTCGAGCTGCTCACCGCCGCCGCCTTCCACGCGCTCGCACGCGCGCGGGTCGACGTGGCGGTCGTCGAAGCCGGGCTGGGCGGTCGCCACGACGCGACGAACGTGATCCCCTCGAAGGTGCAGGTCCTCACCGGCGTCGGCCTCGAGCACACCCGTTGGCTCGGCCCCACCCTGGGTCACGTCGCCGAGGAGAAGCTGGCGGTCGTCCCCGCTCACGGTTGCCTGGTCTCCGGCGAGCTTCCCGCCGAGGCCGAGACAGCCGCCCAGCGCGTCGCGCGCGAGCGCCCGGCCCGGCGCGTGCGGGTCGAGCCGGAAGCGGAGGCGCGGGTCCCGCCGCTCCCGCGCGCGCCCGGCGCCTACCAGCGGCGCAACTTCGCCCTCGCCCGCGCCGCCGCCGAGGCGTACCTCGACGGAGCGCTCGACGAGGAGGCGGTGCGCGCGGGCGCAGCGGCGATCTCGATTCCGGGGCGCCTCGAGCGGGTGGCCGAGCGCCCGCTGGTGATTCACGACGGCGCCCACAACCCGGCCGGGGCGGCGGCGCTCGCGGAGTCGCTGCCGGAGATCGTCGGCTCGCGACCACTGGTGGGGCTGGTCGCGATCCTCGACGACAAGGACGCTGCCGGCATCCTGACCCCTCTGCTGGCGCTCATGACCAAGGTCGTCTTCACGCAGGCGTCGAGCGCGCGCTGCCTGCCGGCCGCGACGCTCGGCTCGCTGGCCGGTCAGATCGAGCCGAATCTTCCCGCCGAGATCGTCCGCGAGCCCGCCGCCGCCCTCGTCCGCGCGCGGGAGCTCGCGGGGCCCAACGGCGCGGTCCTCGTGACGGGCTCGATCGGACTCGTCGCCGACCTCGCGCGCGCGCGCGAGGCGCGCGCGTCGTCGTTGTGAGCTCCAGCGTGCCGCCCCCTCCCCGGCGCACCGGAGCTCCCGCGGATAGAGGCGGGTCGCCCCGGAGACCGCGCGACCGCGAGGCACCGAGCTTCATGGCCATGATCGGCGTCGTCGCGGTCGTCGTGGCGGCCGTGATCGTCGTGTTCTTCGTGATCGGGTACGTGCTCGGGCGGATCTTCCTCTGAGCGCCGGCGCTCGACTGCGGCTCGGGTGCAACCTCTCTGAGTAGACTGAGCGCGATCCTGGGTCCGTTCGCCATCTTCGGTATCGAGAACGACACGCTCAGCCTCGTCGTGGGGCTGGTGCTGCTGTTCCTAGCCGCCCTGTGGCTGGCGCTCGCCTTTTACACGTACATGGACTCCCGCCGCCGGGTCGGCGATCCCATGCTCGTCGGTACCGCGACGGTGGCGGCCGTTCTGTTCCCGTTCATCGGGACGATCGTCTACATGATCGTGCGGCCGCCGGAGTACCTCGAGGACGTGCGCGAGCGCGAGCTCGAGATCGCCGCGGCCGAGGCGCGGCTCGACCAGCTCCAGAGCGCCACCTGCCCTTACTGCGACTTCGAGGTCGAGAAGGACTTCCTGCGCTGCCCGAGCTGCCTGCGCCGGCTCAAGGAGCCCTGCCGCACCTGCGCCAAGCCGCTCGACCCGCGCTGGAAGATTTGCCCCTACTGCGAGGCCGAGGTGGCGAGCGGGGGGTCGCGCTCGCGCGGGCGCCCCGGCGCGCGAGCCCCCGCGCCCCGTTCGCGACCGGCCGCGCCCGCCCGGCGAGCCTCGGTAGGCGGTGAATCGCCCGCCGGCGAAGGAGCGCCGGCCGGCGGTCCGGCCGGCTGACCTTCGGCTGCCGACCCTCTCCAAGGCAGTCCGCATGGAGCGAACGCTCATCCTCGTAAAGCCCGATGCCTTCTCGCGGTGCCTGACCGGCGAGATCGTCGCCCGCTTCGAGCGCAAGGGCCTGGGGATCGTCGCCCTCGAGCTGATGCGGGTCGAGCGCGATCTCGCCGAGCGCCACTACGAGGAGCACCGCGATAAGCCCTTCTTCTCCGACCTCGTCGATTTCATCACGAGCGGTCCGCTCGTGGCCATGGTGCTCGAGGGCGTGTCGGCCGTGGCCGCGGCTCGTCAGGTCATCGGCGCCACCAATCCGCTCGATGCCCACGCGGGCTCGCTGCGCGGCGAGTACGGGCTCGAGGTCCAGACGAACCTAGTCCACGGATCCGACTCGCCGGACTCGGGACGGCGGGAGATCGGACTGTTCTTCCCCGAGCTCGAGTAGGGCCGTGGCCGGCGATCTCGAGGCTCTCGGCGGGGGGTCCGTGGCCGCGCACGGCGACGCGGGCGACGCGGGCGACGCGTTCGTCCTGGAGAACCCATGGCTGCTCAGGGCGGCGCTCGCGGGCGGGCAGCTACAGGCCCGACTCGGCTCGATGGTCGCCTATCAGGGTGAGGTCGCCTTCGAACGCTCGCGGCCGGGCCTCAAGCGCCTCTTCAAGCGCGCGCTGACCACCGAGGGCGGCCGCCTGATGAGGGTCTCGGGCACGGGCGAGGTCTTCCTAGCCCACCTCGCCCAACAGGTCTACCGACTCCGTCTCGAGGACGAGCAGGTGACCTGCAACTCGCGCCACCTGCTCGCCTTCGAGGAGGGCATCGAGTGGGACATCCGCCGGGTCCGGCGCGGTCTGGCGGGCAAGGTGGCCGGCGGCCTCTTCAACACCCACCTGACCGGTACCGGCTGGGTCGCGCTCGTATCGGAGGGACGACCGGTGCTCCTGCGCCCCGCCGATGCGCCGACCTACGCGGATCCCCGAGCGGCGGTGGCCTGGAGCGGCGGCCTCGAGACCGCGTTCAGGACCGACTTCCAGGCGCGGACACTGATCGGCCTCGGCTCCGGCGAGTCGGTTCAGATGGAGCTAAAGGGGGACGGATGGGTGCTCGTCCAGCCCTCGGAGGGCAGTCCGGCCGGCGGCGGGTCCCGGAGCCGGGGCGGGTCGGGACTGCTCGACCTCATCCTCGGTCCTTGACCGCCGCGCCGCTCGTCCTCGCCTCCCGCTCTCCCCAGCGGCGGGCGATCCTCGAGCAGCTCGGAGTCGAGTTCCGCGCCATCGCTCCGGGGGTCGAGGAGCTGAGCGAGGGACCACCCGAGCGGCTCGTGGTCGAGAACGCCCGGCGCAAGGCCGACGCGGTCGAGGGGACGCTCGTGCTCGGGGTCGACACCACCGTCGTCCTCGACGGCCGCAGCTACGGCAAGCCGTTCGACTGCGGCGCGGCGGCCCAGACCCTGGGCGCCCTGTCGGGACGCGAGCACGAGGTCTGGAGTGGGATCGCGCTGCGTGTGGGCGGTGAGGTCGCGGTGCGCTCGGCTCGAACGCTCGTGCGCTTTCGCACGCTCTCTGCGGTGGAGATCGAGTGGTACCTCGCCACCAAGGAGTGGAGCGAGCGAGCCGGCGGCTACGCGATCCAGGGCCGGGGGGCGGCGCTCGTCGAGGAGATCGAGGGCGACTTCTGGAACGTCGTGGGGCTGCCGGTGGCGGCTCTCGTGGGGCTTGCGCCGGAGCTCGTCGTGGCCGGTCGGGGCAGTCGCTAGGAGGTCAGGCCGACCACCGCGGCGCAACACCTCGATCGGCCAGCAGGTCGCGCAGCTCGAGCAGCGCGGTGTAGGTGGGGAGCGCGTACAGGGCGCTTCCGTCCCCGGCGGCCACGGCGCCGTCGAGCGAGCGCTCGAGGTCGCGCTCCACGACGATCGGCGCCTCGACGCCGGCGTACTTCATGCGCAGTGCCATCTCCTCGGCGCGCGTGCCCGAGCAGGTGACCCGGGCGATGCGGTCGGCCACCCCCTCGAAGTCGGCGTCCCACACCCACGAGACGTCGCGGCCGTCGGCGATGCGGTCGTTCAGCGCGATCCAGAGGTCGAGCTCACCGTCCTCGAGGGCGAGCGTCCGCAGGACCTCGTTGGCCCCGGCCGGGTTCTTGACGAGCATGATCGACACCGCCCGGCCGCTCACCTGGAGCGTCTCGACGCGCCCGAACGCCGCCCGAGTGCCCTCGAGGCCGTGCGCCACCTCGGCGAGTGGCGTGCCCAGCGCGCGTGCGGCCGCCGCGGCTGCCAGTGCGTTGTAGACGTTGTAGAGGCCCGGCAGCGGGAGCCGCAGGTCGACGGTCTCGCTCGGCGTGCGGATGCGCATGTCCGAGCCCGCCATTCCGCGCAGGACCACGCGCTCGGCCACGATCTCCGGCTCGGGGCGTCGTTGCCCGCAGTTGGGGCAGGAGTAGCGGCCGAGATGGGCGAGGTAGACGGCCTCGTAGGCGTAGGCATGCCCGCAGCGCCCACAGCGCTTGGAGTCGGCAGCGTGCTGGAGCTCGGCAAGCGCCAGCGAGTCGTCCTCGACCCCGAAGTAAGTGACTCGCGGCCGCCCGTGGCCGAGGTCGGCCACGAGCGGGTCGTCGGCGTTGAGGACGAAGCGAGCGGTCTCAGCGTGCTCGCCGGCCATCTCGCGCCAGCGCTCGGCGAGCACGGCGAGCTCGCCGTAGCGGTCGAGCTGGTCTCGGAAGAGGTTCGAGAGCAGGAAGAAACGCGGACGCAGGTCGCGCGCGACGGCGGGCAGCCAGGCCTCGTCGACCTCGAACAGGCCGAGCTCCTCGCCCCCCGGGCGCGCGTCGAGCATGGCGGTGGCTACGCCCCAGCTCATGTTCGAGCCCGTGCGGTTGTGGACGATCCGGACGCCTTCGCGTTCGAGCACGCCGGCGAGCATGGCCGCGGTGGTCGTCTTTCCGTTGGTGGCCGATATCACGACCGAGCCGGCGCCCAGGCGCGGTGCCAACGCGGCGATCGCGCGACGGTCGAGGCGCAGCAGCAGCCGGCCGGGCACGGTCGTGCCGCCGCCTCGCAGGCGTCGGGAGGCGGCCCGCGTCGCGCGGGCGACGGCGAGCTTGGCGGCGAGCATCACGCTCGGCTTGCGCGACCTCGGATCGAGTCGACGGCAGCCCGGGCGGCCTCGAGCGCGATCCAGTAGGCGTCCTCGGGGTCGGCGCCCCCGTCGCCGGCGGACGGCCTGCTGTGCAGGTCGAGCCCGGCCGGTTTCCTGGCGCCATCGGCCCCCACCTCGCACACCTCCCAGCCGTAGGCCGGCGATCGATCCGGGTCGCGGGGCCAAACCTTGCGGATCGTCACGTCGAGCCGGCGCCTCGCCATCCGGGCGCGCACGGTCGCGGCGCCGGGCGCGTCGGGCTGGGCGAGTCGGCGGATCGGCTCGAGCGTGCGCTCGGTCGCCAGCACCGCGATCCGATCGGCGCAGTCCATCGATCCGCCTCTGTCAGCCCGAGGACGCCGCGGGCGCCGCCAGGTCGCGTCGGGCCTCGGCGCCGGCAGCCGCTTCGGCGGACGACGGGGCGGCCGGGGCGGCGCCCTCGCGACTGAGCGGCTCGCAGTGGAGCCGACGGTCGTCGGAGGTCAGGCAGCGCCCCGTGGCGAGCTCGAACTGCCAGCCGTGGAGGGTGCAGGTGAGGATCCCGTCCTCGACGACGCCGAAACGGGTGAGGTCGGCCTTCAGATGGGGGCACCTGCGCTGGACGAGGAAGTCGCCGCACTCCCACATCTGCTGCTCCTGGAACTGCTCGGCGTAGTAGCCCTCGGCGTACTGGACGCGCTCCTCGGTGAGGGTCTTGAAGAAGTTGTAGACGTACTCGTTGAACGGGCCCTTGCGCTCGGCCTCGAAGCGGCACGAGAGGAAGAGCTGGTTGATCCAGTCCTCGTACCGGTTGACGATGCAGGACTCGACGAGCGCCGGGTCGACGCCGATCCGGTACTCCCACTCCTCGCCGCGCCACGGGTAGACCCGCCGCTGCTGGAAGTCGATCATCGTGGCCTGCTCACCGCAGTCGAGCAGGAGCCGCCCGTTCACCCCGACACAGGTCATGTCGGCCTGCTCGAGCAGCGGCTCGAACCACTCGCGCAGCGACGACGCGATGTCGACCTCGCCGCGCGGCCAGGACGCCTTGGCCGCCTCGATCGCGGGCTGCTCGCGTGCCTTGTAGGCCTCGAGGTAGGCCCGCTTGTCGGCGAAGATGGCGTGGACCTCGCCGTCGGGCACGGCGTGCTCGACCGTGCACGTGCCCCCGGCGAGCGTTGCGGTGCTGCCGGGGATCAGCGCCCGCCCGCCCGGGCGGCCCTGCTCGGCGAGGTACTCGAGGAAGACCGTCTGGTCCGGAAAGATGTTCGCCGGATCGCGGTCGAAGTCGTTGAAGTGAAAGAGGTCGTCGTCGAGGAAGCACGGGGGGCCGGCGGAGGGAACGACGAAGTCGGCACCGATCTGCTCGACGTAGCGCCACGCGCGCTTCATCTGGTTGTCCCGCTTCTGGCGTCCGAGCGCCTCCTTGCGCTTATCGGGGAAGCGGTAGACCATCGGGTACCAGATGGCGCCCGAGAACTGGAGGAAGTGGGCGTCGTAGGGGCCGAGGGCCTGGAGAGCATCGAGGTCGAGCGGACGCGAGTCGTTCTGGTCGAAGATCCGCGACTCGCCGTCGTCCAGGATCAGGCCCGAGTCGCCGAGCGGTCCGTCGGTTGGTGCCACCGCCGCCGTGATCGTGACGGTTAGGCCGTCGAGCTCGACCGGCTCGAGGTTTCGGGTATGGACGAACCGGGTGAAGCCGAGGTCGCGCAGCGCGCGCTCCATCAGCGGCAGCGGATAGTCCGGCAGCAGCACGGTCGTCTCCTTCGACACGTGGGTGCGCAGGAAGCCGGGATCGAAGTGGTCGTGGTGGAGGTGCGAAACGTAGAGGTAGGTCGGGCTCCCGATCCACTCGGGGTCGATCTCACGGTTGCTCGGGAACGGGAACCACGACTCGAAGTAGGCGGCGTTGAACCACGGATCGCAGAGAACCGAGCCGTGGCGCGTCTCGACGAAGAGCCCGGCGTGACCTACGGAGGTGACGCGCACCGGCGCGAGTCTAGATGGCCGAGTCCACGGCCCGGGCGCGTTCGTGGACGCACCGTCGCGGCGCGCGGGTCTTTGCCCACGCCCTCCGGCCCTGGCCGAGACGGCGCAAGGCTCTTGTCGCTCCGGAATCTCCTCCTCGGCGTCCGCTAGACTGCCGCCCCGCAGAGGGCGCTCGACTCGTCCGCGCGCAAGTCCACGGCCGGCGGCGAAGGGGTCGGGCTTCCGGAGCGAGCGCGCTCGGGCAGATCTTGCGTGCACGACGCCAGGCGGCGGCCAGTTTTACACACGATATGGGCTTTTTCTCCTACCTCACCGGCTTCGGCGGACGCGACATGGCGGTCGACCTCGGCACGGCCAACACGCTCGTATACGTGCGAGGACGTGGGATCGTTCTCTCCGAGCCCTCGGTCGTGGCGATCGACTCCCGCAACGCCGACGTACACGCCGTCGGCATCGAGGCCAAGCGCATGCTCGGCCGCACGCCCGGAACGATCTCGGCCATCCGCCCGCTCAAGGACGGCGTGATCGCCGACTTCGACGTGACCGAGCAGATGCTGCGCCACTTCATCCAGAAGGTGCACCAGAACCGGTGGGCCCACCCACGCGTCGTGGTCTGCGTGCCGAGTGGGGTGACGGGGGTCGAGAAGCGCGCCGTCGAGGAGGCCTGCCTCTCCGCGGGCGCCCGTCAGGCCTACCTGATCGAGGAGCCGATGGCGGCGGCGATCGGGGCCGGCCTGCCCGTCGGCGAGCCGACCGGAAGCATGGTCGTCGACATCGGCGGCGGCACGAGCGAGGTCGCGGTGATCTCGCTCGGCGGGATCGTCGTCTCCCATTCGCTGCGGATCGGCGGCGACGAGCTCGACGAGGCGATCACCACCTACGTCAAGCGCGAGTACAAGCTCATGATCGGCCAGCAGACCGCCGAGGAGGTCAAGCTGGAGATCGGCTCGGCCTTCCCGCTCGGCGACGAGGTGCAGGCCGAGATACGCGGCCGGGACCTTGTCTCCGGGCTGCCCAAGAACGTGGTGCTCACGAGCGAGGAGGTTCGCCTCGCGCTCGAGGAGCCGATCCAGCAGATCGTCGACGCCGTCAAGGAGACGCTCGACCGCACCCCGCCCGAGCTCGCGGCCGACATCATGGACCGCGGGATCATGCTCGCCGGCGGGGGATCGCTGCTCCAGGGCCTCGACGAGCGCCTGCGCGAGGAGACGCAGATGCCGGCCCACCTCGCGGAGTCGCCGCTCACCTGCGTCGCCGTAGGCTCCGGGCGCTCGCTCGAGGAGTTCGAGGCGATCCACCGCTCGAACAAGAACAACTCCCGACCGCGCCGGCGTCCCTAGCCCCGCGCGTCCCGGCGCACTCGGGCGTGTATGACCGCAAGACGATCCGGCGCCGGCGGGCGGTGCTGGCTGGGTTCGTAGTCGCCTCGGTCGCCCTGATCACGGTCTGGTTCGGTGAGCCTGTCACCGGCACCCTGCACGTCCTCCAGCGCGGCGCCCAGGAAGTGCTGTCCCCGATTCAGAGCGGGGCGAGCCGGGCGCTCAAGCCCTTGCGCGACACGATCGGCTGGACGGGGGACACCCTCTCGGCCAAGGGGGAGAACGACCGTCTGAGGGGCGAGCTCGGACGGCTGCGCCGCGAGCTTGCGGCGACCCAGACCGCCCGCCGCGACGTCGAGCAGCTGTCGGGGTTCGCCGAGATCGCCCGCGCGGACGGCTTTCCCCAGGGGACGGCGCCTGTGACCGCCCGGGTGATCGCCCGCTCGCCGACCGTCTGGTGGTCGAGCGTGCAGCTCAACAAGGGCTCGAGCGACGGGCTCGAGGTCGACCAGCCCGTGATCACCGGCGACGGGCTCGCCGGCAAGGTCACCGCCGTGACCGGCGGCACGGCCACCGTGACGCTGATCACCGACGAGCGCAGCTCGGTCTCCGCGCAGGTCATGCCGGCGGGCGCCGACGGGATAGTCCGGCCCAAGGTCGGCGATGCGAACGATCTGCTGCTCGACTTCGTCGAGAAGGGCGGTCGCATCAAGAGCGGCCAGACGGTCGTGACCTCCGGCTTCACGGCCTCGCCCGGGCTCGAGTCACTCTTCCCGCGCGGGGTTCCGGTCGGTCGGGTCAAGAAGGTCGACCGCTCGGAGCTCGACATCTACCAGACCGTCCACATCGATCCCTTCGCCGAGCTCAAGCGAATGGACTTCGTCCAGGTCCTGACCGCCGCCCGTCCGGGCGCGCGCGCCGAGGTTCCCAGTCAATGATGCTCTCGGGCCAGGCGGCCCTGCGCGTCGGCCTGCTGGTGCTCGGCGCCGTGCTGCTGCAGGTCTCGGTGGTGGCCCAGGTGACGATCCTCGGCGGGCGGGCCAACCTGATCCCGGTGGTCGTCGCCGCCCTGGCGCTGCTCGGCGGGAGCATGGCGGGCGCCACGGCGGGCTTCGCCGCCGGACTCCTGCTCGACCTCGCGATGGGCATGAGCCTCGGCGGGTCGTCGCTCGCGCTCACCGGCGTCGGCTACGGGGTCGGCCGCTTCGGGGAGCTGCGTGACGTCTCGCACGGGCTGCTCCCGATCGCCGTGGCCGCGGCGGCGACGGCGGGGTACGACGTCGCTTACGGCGCGATCACCTTCATGCTCGACATCGGCGCCAGCATCAGCGCGCTCGTG